>Ga0068618_1000359_pt1 | contig 12384 bp, 9 predicted proteins | sample InSIn2SAF170_2_FD_77423 | JGI IMG/M metagenome (GOLD analysis project Ga0068618, IMG submission 77423) | Clean room microbial communities from NASA Spacecraft Assembly Facility at Jet Propulsion Laboratory, Pasadena, California, USA -... ...
CACCCGATTGGTCCATGATTTCTATTTAAAGCGCATGGAGGGTCATTGTTAGGGTAATCCGTCTATGAGAGAAGCTTATGTAAATTTTCATTCTTTTATTAATAAATTGCCTGAAGTGGCCGCATTGGCTCAGGCCGTGGACTGTTTCCCTCTTTGAGGGTTTTAACCACGTCAAAAATACTGGTGTATTGATCTGTGATCTGGTTGTGAGCGGTGTCCTTTGGTGTTCTGTTTGAGGAACTTACCCTGTAAATTCCTACAGAAGCACATCATCCGGAAGGGTTGAAATTGGTCTTGGAGGATATTGGTCTTGGTCTAGAGGCCTTGGAATTTGTCAACTGAAGCATCTATATGAAGAGAAGAGATTTGCGGGTTTTCCTCTCAAGTGGAGAGGTTTTGGCCCTGGCTTGCAGCCTACATTTTTTGTTCTTGTTCTACTTGTTTTGGTAGTTGTTTGATATACAAACATAATAATAACTAGAGAACATAATAAGTAAGAAAAAGTTAAAAGAGATAATAAGCAGTTATCCAGAAAAGAGAAATCACTCTAATCATTGCCCTATGGAATTCTCAACATGGTATCAGAGCTAAGGTTGGCTAAGGGCATTATGAAGATATCTACTACAATGAAGAAGTTTCTAAAGAAGTGTTCGAAGGTAGCAAGTCATCTCAAGAAGGGCTTCAAAGAAGTATGGAATCTTCTATTTACTCCAAAGAAGGAAGTGACCAAGACAAAGGACGAAGAACTCTTATCAGCACTCACTAGCACATTTCAAGATGACAGCATTTGGGTGATCGATAGTGGAGCATTAAGACATATGACCAGCCATCACAATCAACTAAAAACATTGTCAAAAGGAAAGTCCTCTTACTCTATAGAGCTTGGTGATAATAAGAGCCATCATGTGAGAGGAACCAGATCAACCTCACTAGAGCTGGAAAATGGAGGAAATATTCATCTCAACAACATCCCATTTGTTCAAGGGTTGCATAAGAATTTACTTTCCATTTCAAGTCTAGAAGATAAAAGTGATAGAGTGGCCTTCAATGATGGAAGAGTTGTAGTATGGGGTAAAAATTCAAGCATAGAAATGCAAGAATGATTGGAATTCATGAAGGAATACTTTACAGATTGCTAACTCCCTTTGCTCAAGCTTTAGTTCACATTGAAATCAGCCCATGTGAACTTTGGCATAGAAGATTTGGTCATCTCCACTTCAAAATCCTTCCAACCCTAAATTCAATAGTAGATGAAATCCTCAAACTGAAAGATCACGAAGGAATATGAAAGGGATGTGCATTGGGTAAGAACACCAAGAGACCATTTGGAAGCAGTGCTTCAAGGTCAAAAGAAATCTCAGATCTTATTCATTCCAATGTTTGTGGTCCTATGACTCCTAAATCACTTGGAGGTCATCTATATTATGTCACATTCATAGATGATTATTCAAGGAAAACTTGGATTTACTTAATGAAATCGAAAGATGAAATATTTACCAAATTTCAAGAATTCAAAGTTGAAGTAGAGAACCTTACCGAAAGAAGAATCAAGATATTAATGTATGATAATGGAGGAGAATACACATCCAAAGAAATTATAGCCTTTTGTAAGAAGTCTAGGATTAAGAGGGAGCTGATAGTCCCATATAATCCCAAACAAAATGGAGTTGCAGAACGAAAGAATTGGTCCATTGAAGAAAGTGTAAAAGCTATGCTACATGATCAAGATTTATCGAAATTTTTGTGGGGTGAAGCTACGAACACAGTTGTATACATACAAAATTGAATTCCCCACAAGTCACTAGATAACATGACTCTTGAAAAAGTATTCGCTGGGAAGAAATCAGGCATGGATCACCTCCGAATTTTTGGTTGTCCTGCCTATATTCATATACCTAAGGACAAGAGAAAGAAGTTGGATCCATCAAGCATGAAGGGAACATTTGTTGGCTACAGTAACTCTTCTAAGGCCTATAGGATCTACATAAAGGAAGGACATTGAATAGAAGTCAGTTGAGATGTGATATTTGACGAAAGTATTGCATTCAAGAAATCAAAGGATTTCCCTATGGACTCTGATGATGAAGAACTTCCGGTATTTGAAGAGGAAGTTACTAGGGAGGAAGAAGAATCAAATCATGAAGATGAAGGTCCTAGTGAACCTCTACAACCTATAATAATCCCCGAAACTAGAAAGAGACCTAACTGGTTGAAGTCTACACTACTTGATGCAGAAGGTCATGGAGCAGTTCAAGGCACATTCACAGAAAGCAAGAAGCCTAAGCGATATTTTGGGCATGCAGCCTATATGATGAAATTGATAGAAGTAGATCCATCCATCTTTGAAGAAGTTGTCACACACCAAGAATGGAAAGATGCCATGAATGAAGAGTATCAATTGATAATGAAAAATGGAGTTTGGGAGATCGTACCTAGGGCTGAAGAGAAATTTGTGGTAACTTCCAAGTGGCTCTACAAGATTAAACATGCAGCAAATGGAAGTATTGATAAATATAAGGCAAGATTTGTGGCTAAGGGCTTCTCTCAACAGGAAGGCATCGAGTATGAAGAGACATTTTCTCAGACGCCAATGTATACCCTATATGTTCATTGGTCTCTTTGGCAGCATTGATGGGATGGAACATCCACCAAATGGTTGTCAAGACTGCATTCTTGAATGGCTCAATTGATGAGGAAGTTTATATAGAGCAACCCTTAGGATTTGAAGATAAAGATATAGAGGCATATGTTTGCAAATTGAAGAAGGCATTATATGGCCTCAAGCAAGCACCAAGGGCATGGTGTGGAAGGTCGAATTGAAGAATGTAAGAAGCAACTATTAGCATAATTTGACATGAAGGATCTAGGGTAGAAGCACTACTATTTGGGAATCGAAGTCTGGCAAGGACATGATGAGATCTATCTAGGTCAAGGGAAGTATGTGATCGAGATGTTGAAGAGGTTTGACATGATGGATTGCAAACCAATGACAACTCCGATGATCACAAACTTGAAAAGAGTAAGGAGTTTTGAATCGAGCCCTGTGGATTCTACCAGGTATGGACAATTGATTAGCTCACTGATGTATTTGGCGAATACATGACCAGACATATGTTTTGCAACAAATGTTCTCAATCAATTCCAAGTGGAGCCGAAGCATGATCATTGGATAACAACAAAACATATACTGAGATATCTACAAGGAACAATCCACTACTACCTAAAATATGATAGGAGGAATGATGTCCATTTGATTGGATATATAGATTCCAATTGGAGAGGCAGTGACCAGGCTGGAAGGAGCACTACAGGAGGATGTTTTAGTTTGGGATCCTCCATGATCTCATGGATGAGCAGTGTTGTCGCACAAAGTGTCTAGGCACCGCGACAACGCTCAGAGTAAGGGTTGTCACTCTAATCCTTACTCACTCTGTTTAGACTCTCTCCTAGACAAGTCAAGCGGGGTAATCCCTAAGGTGAATGAATGAGAATAGCCTGTGGAACATAGGCTTTAGGAGACTTAAAGATGGACAACTTGACAAATGTAAATGGGTCCTAGTTAACTGAGATGAATAGATCAAACTCTAACATGACCAAAACACAACCACAAGATACAAATGATTATAGACCAGTGCCTTTATACTCAATTAACCATAGACTAAGTAAAAAAAGGTAACACAAAGCAATTTATAAATGTGACAAAGCAACGATCATGAACAATTAAATGTAAACGCCCAAAACTGCAATATATTCTAATAATTAAATCCCATGAAGAATTATAAAAATTAAATGTTAAGCAATGATTCTAGATTAAAAATGATTTTCTTCAATAACCCAAATCTAGAATTATTTATCATTCTCTAATAGGCAGTATAATTTTTAGTACATTAATCACCCCTGACAATAGAGAAATCGCTACCACGAAAAGATACCAAGGAACTTTAGATTAACAATCTAATTAATCCTTAAGCAATTAATTTAATGTGGCAAATGAAAAATTTAAATTTTTAAATGTAACAAAAGTAAAACAAATCAAAAGGGTTAATAAATTGAAATTTTAATGGGCCATAGGCCACATTAAAATTTAATGTGAAAGCGCAAATCCTCTTTTGATTTAACTCTGTTAAGAATTTTAAAGTCACATAAATGAAATTTTTTAACTTTTTTAACCTTTTAAATTTTTTAAAACAAAATCAAAAATAAAATAAAAAATTAAAAGAAATTGAAAGGATATCAAAATCAAAATCAAAAAATCATAAGCAAAAATAGTGTTGAAAATATTGGTATCGGCGAGAGTCCAAAAAACATCTTATCGGCAATATCAGCGAAAATATCGGCAAAATATCGGCAAATATCGGCAAGCATAAAGAATGCATAATATATTCATTTTTTTTTAGATTTTTAAACATATAAAACAATAACAACATGAACTAAACACATTGGCACATAAATATGAAGAAAGCACTAATATATATGATGTCAAATAGAAATGATACATCAAACTTCAAAGGTGATACCCAATCCTGTTGATCCCTGATAATTGTCCAATCACAGACTCAAACAAAATAACATCACATATCTTGCTGATCCTTGATAATTATCTAATCAAGGACTCAAACAAAATAACATCACATATATAAAACTTTAAAAGTATTTCATCATCATGAGTTATAAACTTATATATAGCAAAACAAATAAAACTAGCAGCTATCTATCTAAGACCAGTGGCCTCTCCCTAGCAGCTTTCTTTCTGTCTTGTTCAGCAATTGCTTCAAGAGCTTTTTGTATAACCTCCGCACTAGAAACCATACAAGGCATTACATCTGCATCATGTGCAGGGAGTCTAGCCAGATGGTATTTCAATCGCCTAAACCCTCCTGACATATTGGTCCCACATAATTTGCATGATATATATGCCCGATTTCCCCCACCAACATCCTCCCCATACTCCCAAAATGGGTCCAAGGCTTTTGGCATATTTGATAGTTGTAATGAACTAATTCAAACCTAGGGCACAAAAAAAAAATAAAAAAAAATTGGCATTAAACCCCCCAACAAAAAAAATAATAAGTAATAACCACCTCATTTAAAAAAAAGTCACTACATTATTTGCATTTTGCAATGTGAATGAAAAATGGCAACAAGAGGATGCATAAGAAAGTTGAAAAAAATGAAGCTTGCTGTCCAAATATGGAGAAAACCCTTGCATTGGCTCATGGGCATGAAAATCATAACAAATGGGAAAAAAAAACAAAGAAACAAAATGTTGGTAGGCAAAAAGGCAAGCAAGCATAACTCTAAATCTATGAAAAAATCATTAACATAGGGCTTTTTAAGAACATACCTGTGAATGGAAGAAATGAAGTTTGTCTCACTATTTTTCAATCTTTGATCCACAAAAAAATCTTAGTTGGCGGTGATAATCATTGTTTGATCCTCAATCCCTCCTTGACAACCACCACAAAACTCTTCCTCTTCCTTCTCCAACACTTGAAAACAGAAATGAAGAAAAAAACGATTTTCCCTTTTTCTAACCGCAGCATAACATGCCTGGCAATATTTTCTATCGTCTCGCGATATTTTGCCGAGATATTGGTGATATCTCTGAAATATCACGATATTTTCTCGGCGATATTTCGGCTCGCCGAAAATATCATGATATTTTCAATTATCAACGATATCTCGCCGATATTATCATCACTGAGTAAAAATAAAAAAGGAAAATGTGAAATCAAAACAAGACAAAAAAATCAAAATCAAAAAATCAAATTTTAAATCAAAACGAATCTAAAATACAATAAAATAAATCTAAATCAAATTCTAAACTAAACAAACACAAATAATAATAAAAAATCAAATTTAAAATAAAAAAGGAATAAGTTAACCAAACTAAAAAAAATCAAATGCAATCAAAAAGAACTAACTAAACTAACAAACAAAAAACTAAACCTAACCTAATGCATAAACTAAAAAAACAAGATAAAATAAAAAAATCAAGTGAGTTTTTTGTTGTGTGTGCAGGTCAACGGCAACAAAGGAGAAAGGGCAAGCAGCATTAGGGAGGAGAGGAGGACGCAACAGAGAGAGGAGGGTAGCACACAGAGAGGGACGCACGTGGAGATACGCACAAGAAGGCAGCGAAGGGATGAGGGACTGCGAGGGAGAATCCACGGGCAGGATCAAAGATGGGTTAGCAAGGAAATGATGGACACAGAGGGATAAGGAAGCCCGTTTTTGCAGGCAGAGAGGAGAGATGGAGTTGCGGGTTAGAGGGAAGGAGATCTCAATGCAGAGGAAGGGACAGCGAGAGGGCAGCGATAAAGGGACGATATTGGAGGGACAAGGGTTTCCTAAAAAATATCAAACTTTTGCAACGAACCAAAAAACCCAGGCAACAAATCGAAAAAACCAATCAACAAATAAATGGTAGCCCAGAAACTAAAAAAAAAAATCAGATTTTTTTTATTTAAAATGATGTGTTCCTTTGCTTCAGATTTATCCTTGAAACCCTCATGAAAATTTCCAAATATAAGAATTTCACAATGCTTAGACTACCAAAGTTTGATAATTTCCCTACAAAATTATGTTGATAAACCCCAGAGATCCAGATCTTACCCTCAAAGGCCTAAATTTGGACTCTACATAAATTTCTGCCTCAAATCTGTAGCTGCACGACAACAAGAAAACACCCAAACGATATATACAATGATAAAAGCTAAAACCCAGAAAAACCCACATTAGAAAAATAATTAAAAAATTTACAAACTGCAAGCCCTAATCAACCAGATCTATCATTAAGCCACACAAAAAATAAAATTTTTAAATTTTAAAGGAGGTGCTAACTCAAAACCCTTTGTGCATCACCAGCAAAAAAAAAATTATGATAAGCCCGAAGCTAATTTAGCTGGGCTCTTCAAGAAATACAAATCGGGAGTTGGTTAGTCCAACTGAAAATTTCCCTTAACACCTGAGGATCTAAAATCAAGATTTCTCTGCAAAACTCAATCCAGCCATTAAAAATAGAGCAAGAAAATAATAATAAAACTCAGACAAATAGAGATATCTGCTATTATGTTCAAAATTTAAATTATTATTCAAACCCCAGCGACTGAGCAAGATACCTGTACCCAAATCACCTTTAGAAGCTATCATCAATGGCTTTGGAAAAAATTATGCATGAAAACAACACATCTTACAGTATTCCCATGAAGAGTGACACTAGCGGAGCTTAACCCCAAAGTCTTTCTTTATTATCTAGAAAAAGATTACACAAGCTTCTTGCTAAGCACACGACTCAAAGATCGGATAAATCAACTAACAAATGACTTCCTTTTTAAAGATAAATCCTCCAACAGCTAATTCGAATGATCCTCGTCAAAGCAATCTTGACCGTTGATGAATAAAATTTCTTTTAATCTCATCTGTCGAAATACTTAAATATTTGGCGAAATTCGACATTTTTCATTAAATACATTTTAATTAACTCAAAAAATAACATTTGTGAGTTAATTTCTCCAAAATTTTCACTTTGAATTAACCCATAGGGATCAAAGGTTTAAAATTGAGAAAAATAATTAATTTACCTTAGTCCCGGGACATTTTAAAATTTAATTAAGGACCGACGAATTTTGTTTATGGAGAATTTAAATTTACTTAAGACCTAGAATTAATTAAATTTCTAGCTTAGGATTTTCATTAATTTTTTGTCAGAAAATTTAATTAATTAATCTATGAGGAGATAAATTATTTTTCCAACCCTCAAGACACTTTACATCATGATTTCCATATCTTTTACATCATAAGGGGAAAAACCCATTTGTAATAGACCCTCACAGACTACCCATTTCTGCGACACAAATATAATCCAGCAGACCAAGCAATTTGTCATAAAATAACCTAACCAAATAGTAAGATTATTCCCAAATTATTTTTACATAGACTCGATATAGAACACTAAAACTCGCCTAAGATTCTAGCAACAAAATCCATTCCAGCTTTGGGGTAAGGCTGGAGGAAAACTCTGCCAATCATCCGAGAATGGATTGGTGAGACAAAAAACCTCTTAAAATGGAGATCGTCACTAGAAAAGTAGGTTTACCTAAGTCATTACATACATGACACGGATCTACTGAGATTATTTACATTATACATATGCAGAAAGGGTTTACATAACATCTTGGAAGTCACACTGATGATGATAACTAGACGGCACAGATACATCGATCAAGCGCTATCCCTTTTGCGAAAAAGGGGGTGTACTGCTATGGGTCATTGACACGTAGTGGTCAACAAGCAAAAAACAAGATACGATTGCTTTGAGTAGTGCTGAGGTTAAGTATATTACAGCTTGTGAAGTAAGCAGAGAAGTTGTCTGGTTGAGGAAGTTGTTCTCTGACTTGTTTGAAGGACCAATGGACCCTACAATGACACATTGTGATAACACCAGTTGTATAAGATTGTCTGAAGACCCAACGTTTCATGGAAAGACAAAGCATATAAACAACAAGTATCACTACATTTGGAAGCTAGTACAACATGGTGTATTGCAGTTACGGTATATCTCCACTGATGAATAGGTAGCTGATATTTTGAAAAAATCTCTTCCTAATAAAAAGCTTGGGTATTTAAGAGACAAGCTTGGTTTGGTTGATATATCCTCCCTAGTTGAGAGGGAGAGATAGGCACGTCATTCTTGTCTTCACTTGGGAAGAAAAAATGGAGGATTGGGTAGGCATCTGGCATCCGATACTCTTTGAGAATGTGGTAGGGCATCCAAGATAAGAGTAGTAGTAGAGGACCGATATTTTTTTAGGGCTGGCTATTCAAGATAAGAATAGCCCTGGTGGAACATACTCTAAGAGAACCTGGGTGGGGTGTGTTCCAAGAGAGACAATGATGATGGTGTATATAAATCATTGGTATCGCCAGCATTGTGCTCTGATCTTGTGGAGAGATAAAGTTGATGAGATAGAGTTATTAGTCAAGGCTTTGCTATATGACAATGTTGGTTGATATGATGCTAAATAGATGAGTTACCAATCCGACTCTTCTTATGAAATCTCTTCAAATTGAGAATGTCCATGTACCATTTATGAATACCTAGCTAGTTAAGAGGGAGTGTTGAAAAATGTGTAACTAGGTTCGGTCTTCATAAATATGAAATGTACTTTTGATTCTTGCATATTGTAAAATGAAAGAAAAATTATTATTATTATTTTTGGAGCATGGGTTTCATGCTCAAGGTCATTTATTTTAGAGGCCAGGCACCCATTGAGTGCTTATAGGATTTGTCCTAGGACAAGAAGTCAAAAGAGTCATTGTCATAAGTTGAAGACCCCATCAGGCACATTGTAACTTGTAAAAAAAAATATTTTTGTCATTGAAAGTGTCAAAATACCCTTCAAGACCAAGTCAGCCTAATTTGAGGAGCCACATCCACCTTAAGATGCCTATATAAAGGAGGGAACTCAAACTCCTTGGAATACATTCATCACTCACTCATTCAAGCGAAGGAGGAAGAGGAAGAAGGTAGTGAGGAAGGAAGAGAACGAAGCAGACTCTCACATGTGCGAAGGAAGGCTAGGGTTTCTACTGTTGGTCTAGGGATTTTCTTCTGCAGGTTCAATCTTGAAGAAGGAAGAGAAAGAAGGACAACGAAGGTCACATGAGGCCATCCTCAAGCACTAGAAGAAGGAGAAAGCCAAGTGAAGGTCTGAAGAAGTCTTGGGAGGCCAGAATAAGCTCACACATGTGGCAACAGTTGCTACTAGGAGGGCCAAAAATTTCAGACTTGCAGTAGAGGCCGAAATTCTAAAGTTGGGGGTCGAAGTTCTGTTGCTGGAAGAGATTTGACTGGGTTTGACTTGGACAAAGGAAGCACATCATTTGGAAGGGTTGGACATAATTTTGGAGGGAATTGGTCCTGGTCTAGAGGTCTTGGAATTCATCAATTGAAGAATCTATAAGAAGAGAAGAGATTTGCGGGTTTTCCTCTCAAGTGGAGAGGTTTTGGCCTTGACTTGCAGCCTACGTTCTATGTTTTTGTCCTTCTTGTTTTGGTAGTTGTTTGATGATATACAAACATAATAATAAGTAAAGAAGCTAATAAGTAAGAAAAAGTAAAAAGAGATCACAACTAGTTATCAAGAAAAAAAAATCACTCTAATAATTGCCCTATAGATTTCTCAATAAAATCAACTTGTTTGATAGCATGTGAAGGGGGTGTTGATGGTCACCCTTATGATTATATGATATAACACATAAAATCACAATGGTGACAATCAACACCCCCTTCACATGTTATCAAACAAATTGATTTAAGTGTGCAGGTAATAGGTCTGTGAGCCCAGGGATTGCTAGGGTTCTCATGAACTCCCTTCGAGCATATGGATCAAGCACTCTATGGTGAGCACATGTCCTCTAGTTGGATCCAAATCTACCCACCAAAAGGTGGGTAACCCCATACGAGAAAAAAATTATCCTACTTTGGACAGCCATTAGCCCTACATTGCTCAATATATGATGATATTCCATATTCCTCCACCATTTGCACCAGTTAGACACGTCTCACCATCCGACATCTCTCTTGAAGGAAGGAAGGTCACCATTTAGTAGATACTTTAACCATTTTGCGATCATGTTCTTTTACTTAATGTTTTGGGGATTCTAACATGGATTAAGGTTTGATTTGGATGATTAACTAATCTTGATTGTAAACTCGTTCTCTCACCTTACCAAGGAGATTAGTTTTTGACCCTAGTCGAGTGGAACCTCCTCTAAGGCCTTCAAGTTTTAGGAGGGGAACTACTTGGGAAACTTGGATTGAAGTAGTGCATTCACAATTTTTCCATACTTACCACTCTCCACCATTCCCCAAATTTTATATCCATCCTTCGGGTTTGTTGTCATTGGTTCATAACTTCATTAAGATTGGCACCCTCATATCCTCATCCTTGAGTCTAGGCTGGAAACTTTCCCTGGATATTGATGCAACTAAAAGAAAGGTAAGAGCGTAAGATGGCCACAATAAAAGAAGAAAAGTTAAAATGCAAAAGATGGTCGGGACATTAATTAGCATGTGGGAAAAATCCTAGCTTGAGCTCCAGCCCTCTCATTAGCCATCATCCAGTTTGTGAGCATTCAATGCTCCATCGTATAATAAAGGAACCCTTGCACATCCCAACCCTGATGAGCAAGAAGTTGATTCATCATTAAGGGGTGAATAAATCCTATATCATTTTAAGCAAGCTGGACACCTAATTTATGCTCCATGTTGCGACACAATGTAGTAGGGGTCCTACGGAAGGTACTTAAGGGACAATACTAGGCCAAATGACAACAACGAGGCAACAACCCACTATCACCTCAGTCAGTGTCCCCTGATCTTAAAGAACTTTCACCGATGGGAGGAGTCCCGTATGAAGGAAATCACTTATAATGATAAGATCAAGGGCTATGTATGAAATGATTTCCAAGGCCCATTGAAAGGAGAGGCTCAATTATGCCTTGATGAAAGAAAATCTCAACAAGAAAGACCTAAGAGGAGAGACAAGACCTAAGGTTATGAAATATTTAATGATTATGAGTATATCTAGGATCAAGACTTCCAAGGTGAGGTAAGACCTCTCTAGGGCCTTTGCACAATAATTCCTTTTCAAAATAGGGTTTTCGCTCCACTAGATAGACCTAGAAAGAAATCCAAGCGAGAACTAGGGTTTTTGAGTAATCTTGGGAGGAAATCCTCTAATATGATCACTAAGTCCAACAAGGGAAGAGAAGAGGGTCAAGAATGATCGACTTCCATTGAGTTTTATGTGTAAATGACCCTTAAGAAGACCTCTCAACCTATGATGTTGAAGATAAGCTTACAAAATCAAAGCTAGGGCTTCAGTTTTCTCCCAAACCAACCGCGAGAATTGCTCCAAAACTGAAGGACCACTAGAGGAGACACCGGCACAAATGTTTGTCCAAACGGTTTTGAAGGAAGCCTCCTCTAATGCAATTCCCAGGAAGCCCTAGCTAAGCCATCTAGGAGAGGGACCAAAAAATTTAAGAGAAAAAGAAGAGGAAAATAAGGGTGATCACCAAATTTTCTTGGACCAGTGCCTTACCCTTGGGCTATGGAGTCTATGTGATTAGAAATTTTTCTAAATCCTTTCTCAAGGAGGCAAAAAAGCAATGCCCTAACACCTACTTTTCAACGATTACCCACTGAAGATCTATAGAATTTGATGGAAGAAAAACAAGTTTCAATCCACTAGGAACATTCATCTACTTGTTATTCATTGAGTAACATGTGCAATTTCAAATCTAACAATCTTCACAATAATTTTCTATAAATTAGGGCATAAAAGAACTAGCTAGTTGCAATAATTCCACACATTA
>Ga0068618_1000364_pt1 | contig 12313 bp, 12 predicted proteins | sample InSIn2SAF170_2_FD_77423 | JGI IMG/M metagenome (GOLD analysis project Ga0068618, IMG submission 77423) | Clean room microbial communities from NASA Spacecraft Assembly Facility at Jet Propulsion Laboratory, Pasadena, California, USA -... ...
AGAACATCCCCTTGAGCTGAAGAACGTGCAGTGTCCACTGAGGAATGATCAATAGGCAGGTGCAGGATGGAACGCTCGACAGGCAAATGCGCAGGAAGGAACATGACTCATTGATTTACTTGCCAGCAGGCCATCATTGATCTGACGGATAGTCTGTGGATATATATCGCTGCTCTTGACGTTGGTGTTGACGGCGCTTATTGCTGATACAATCTTGATGTAAATGCTTGTGCCAACGCACCGCCATCAGCCGGTGTCGTTTACTGCATAGGCTCCAACCTCTGACGTCCTTTGCATCTCCACGCTCTGGGCCTAAAAACTTGCCGCGCCAAGTTGAATGCTGTTTGCAGGCTTCTTAACGGGCCATGTCGCGTTGGGTATGGCTGCTGAACCACAAAGCGATGGCGCTGACTCAGCGCGAATTTATAGCGTCTCATTCTCCTAGATGCATGCTCGCGGTATCTTGAAAGCTGTAAGCAATAACGCTGTCTATAGTTTGGGAAGGCGGCTTCATCAGGATCCCAGTAGTGCTGGCGAGGCAGCAAGTCGGAAAGCGGCAGATAGGAGCCTACCCAAAGTAGTCTGGAGTGGATGAAACGTCGTGCTGTATAGTCTGCTCTTTCCTGAAACCACGTCATCGCCAGGCTCCAGCAGACGGCCAATCTGTAACACAGCAACAGAGAGGAAGTGGAAGTGAGGATGATAGAGATGTGCCTTGGATTCATCAGTCATGTGGTGTGCTGATGCAGTGGAGTACAGTCTTGCACGGTTGCGACAGTCTTCGTGGCCTCTTTCATCAACCCAGCGTAGACAAGTTCCCAGATTACGTACAAGTCGGCAGCACAGACCAGCGGCAGAAGCATACGATGGTCATTCAGCGTGGGATGAGGGCAGCGTAGTACATCGAAGCAGCAGCGTCCGTCTGTTCATCGCTTGCGAACTTGGATGAAGGTCGACCACTGGAAGAGGCCAAGCTGGGTCGCCGTGTCTTTCGGAGCGAATATCTGGCATCCTTGAATATCTGCAATACTTCACTGCGACAATGAACACTCTCTGGCGTCTCCTCAATAGGCTCGGAGGAAGCGCGGTGGAGTAGTTTCGCTAATCATCCCTACAAACCGAGGGACATTCAGGGTGTGACAATGATCCCTTTCTCTTCTCTCTTCTCACCACAATATCTTCTGTTAACCCATCATGTCGTCGACCGCCTACCTCCGCGTCAATGGAAACAACATCGAGCTCGAGGGAAAGCCCCTTCTCCTCAAAGGCGCAGGGCTGGGCGGGTGGATGAATATGGAGAACTTCATTACTGGCTATCCTGGACATGAACATCAGCTCAGAGCTGCTCTCAAGCAGACATTGGGTCAGGCCAAGTATGACTTCTTTTTCGACAAGGTGTGCCGCCGTCTCTGCACTGAGCAAATATAAGAGCTGTCCACATAGCTCACACTCGTTATCAACAGTTCCTCGAATACTTCTTCGGCGAACAGGATGCAAAATGGTTCGCAGACCTCGGCTTGAACTGCATCCGGCTACCTGTCAACTATCGTCACTTTGAAGATGATATGAATCCACGAGTATTCAAGAAGGAAGGACTCAAACATCTGGACAGAGTTATAGACATAGTGAGCCTTGCCCATCTACTCTAGTACCATTCGAACCCGACTGATCATCATCCGGCTTTGCGCACAGTGCAGCAAGTATGGCATCTATACCGTCATCGACCTACACGCAGCACCCGGTGGTGTGAGTCTATTTTACAATGCTCTGTAGACAGGTGAGGGTACAGTCCTGACGCTTCGTTCTTCGCTAGCAAAATATCGACTGGCATGCGGACGCCGGAAACCACCAAGCTCTGTTCTGGGACCATAAGGACTTCCAGGATAGGACGATAGCTATCTGGGAACACTTGGCCGAGGTATCTCCACATCTCACCCCCGGCCAGACAGTAACTCCGCTAATACACCTCTACTCCATCTGAATGTTGCAGCACTACAAAGGCAATACGTGGATCGCTGGGTACAATCCGCTCAATGAACCTACCGACATTGAACACACGCGCTTGCTGGCATTTTACGAGCGATGCGAGAAAGCCATTCGCAAGATAGATCCAGATCACATCCTCTTTCTCGAGTATGTGCACCCTTCTGTGTCCCTGCTCCTCATTCGTACACAATTCTGACCAAGCTTCCTATCGTTACCAGCGGAAAGTGAGCGGGCTTCTCTCGTCGTGTAGTTGTTTGGAGATGTCCGGAGCTGATGACCTTGTGAGTTTGCAGTACATTCGGAGCCGACTTTTCACGTTTTGGCAAACCTCTTCCGGACTGCGTCTATGCCTGCCACGACTACTCACGTTATGGTTTCCCTAATCCTCCTGAGGCGTTCACTGTAAGTCGTCACGCTCACAGCTATGGTCCCATATACTGACACCCGATACGCATCTCTTCGAATCCTTCCAGGGATCTGACAGCCAAATCGCCTATCATGAAAAGTCGTTCGGGCGGAAGATTGATTACATGCAGAAACATAACGTGGGCGACGATCTTCCTTCATCCGTAAAGCACTCGCCTAATTTAGCTATGTCATTGCACATACAGCTCCCTATCTGGAACGGCGAATTCGGGCCTGTGTATCAGAATGCAGATGATGGACTAGAGGACTGGGAGAAAATCAATACGAGTCGCTACCACGTCCTGAAAACACAGCTCGGCATTTACGCGAAGAACAATACATCCTGGTCGATCTGGTTATACAAAGATTTAGGCTTTCAAGGGATGCAGTATGTCAAGAAGGACACGGCGTACATGAAAAGACTGGCACCTTTCTTGAAGAAGAAGAAGGTAAGCAGGATTGATATAAGCGTGCAGCAACGTCGAGGTGGCATTAGCTGACCGAGCATATTGCTTTCCTTCTTACCCAACTAGATGCTGGCTGCTGATGAGTGGGGTGTAGACGATACAACCGTTAAAGATGTATTTGGGCCTCTGGAAGATTGGTTCCTCGATGCCGTCCCGAGCTTGAACAACAGATATCCGCAAACCTGGAAACCCGCAACGCACATTGGTCGACTTGTGCGCAATATCCTGCTGTCGGAAGAGCTTGTCCACGAGTATGCCGAATACTTTGACGGACTCAGTACGCAAGAGTTGGACGATTTAGCGCGCAGCTTCGCATTCGGTGAGTCATCGAACCCTCTTATCATGCTAGTAGCTGGTCTGACCCGTTGCCCTACATACTGCAGAGAACTGCCAGCAGCGTTCAGAACTCAATGAAATCCTCCGAGCAGATCTGCAAAACTAGGACACGACTCATCAACCAGGGTTGCCTCTTCGCGGTCTAATCGTTGCCCGTATCCATGCTGCGATACTGTCCACGAGGCTTACGGCTCACACTTGTATATCTACTGTGCTGTCTCAGGTCTGACCAGAAATACTTGATGAATACTTGCTTATGTGAAGCGAGTGCTTACTTTTCGATGCCCACCACAAAGTCCTCTACGCATAAGTGGATACCTCAACCACTACTCCCCCTCTCTCCGCTGCGGTCCTATCGTCTTCGGCACAACGACAAAAATGCCGAATCGATCTGCAAGTACTTTTCTCTGCCCAAGGATCGTAAAGACACTCCCCAGTGGATCTGTGAAAAGCTGAAATGCTGCTTGCCTGCTGGAAATGACGAAATACAAGGAGCATCAGGCTTTCGTTCGAACGACCTGTCAAACTCAATCTTACTAGACTGTGACAGTGTGGTCGGTACCAACAGGCGAAATCGTTAATAACAGACTGTATCCCATTTCTACAAGATCTAGCACATTCTTTGAGGAACTTGTAGTTTCACCTGCCGCGATCAGCCGGATTTTTTTTTGGCTCAATCAATGCAAGGGCCATCGATCTCTCATTGATGAGCATGCTGAACAGCCAAGGCGACCCTTTGGCATAGACTCGGAATTATATAGCATAATGACTGCACAAATTCGTTCCAGCTGAACTGCAGCTGTCTTCGTGTGTACCGGGGAATGTGCCAGCTCTGCAGCAAGATACGAACATCGGACACTCGCCAGAGACGCAGCGATCAGTCCAACGAGAGCACCAGATTCCGGCAGAGCCGCGTGCTGGTCTTTGTTTCCCAAGTCTGATTCCCTCCAAGACTTTCGTATATATTCCTTGAATGGCTTCATCTACCTACTATTGCGTCATCTTGGAAGCATTTCTTCGATTGTTTCCTGGGACTAGCTTGTAAGATAGCCGAAGTGAGCGCTGTTTCGACACCTGCGCCAGACTTTCCGAACATGGACACGAACTCGAAGCCTGTCATTTCTGCTTTCGGACTTTTGGTGATAATCCCCATGAGCATCAATGCCAAGACCGAGCCTGAGAAACCGAAACCTTGAGACTAACATAGAAACCCTGAGACCACTATAGAACCACAGGATAGATGATCAAGATAAGAGAGTATGATAGTGCGTTAGCCGAGTCTCCTATTGCGAATATACCACGGTACTGCGGGTGCACCCACGAAAAATGCGAGCTGGAAGCATAATCCAGTCAGGACCATATTGCCGAGATGAGGCTCATCGAATAGCGTCGGCAAAAAGTAGATCGTCGAACAGCTGACGATAACAGCGACCACTGCTGTAGCCTCGATACAGGACTGCTTACGTCTCTTGAACATATTAGGACATGGGAGAGCGCAATTTTAGTCTCGGCGTAGATGAAGGCACACAGGACGAGGGAGGGATAGCACTGCACTGGTGTTTGTACGAGAAGGTACGAGGACGGCATTGAAAGAGAGGCCGGGGCTTGCGTCGGCAGAGCAAGCAACCTGGTACCTGGTAGCTCGACTTTGCGGATTAAAGTATCAGGACCAGTAGACTCAGCTTCTGATAGAGTTAGAGGCAAGGACGATGAAGCTACGAGCACTCAGACTGTTAGAGCCCAAATCTGCGATATAGAGTCAGATGGCGTCGTTTGCTGATCATCCGACTGCAGACCCCTCTAGTGGAGAGACCAGGCAAAGACATCATTCACTGTGAAAAGAATGACGATGGCGAGGAGGGTTCCGTGATTGTTGCACCTCGGAAACTGACCGCAGCCTGGAGCCAGTCCATACTATCAATTACGGAGAGCGTGGTCAAGATTTGCGGTCGCGGACTAGATGTCCTCAGTCAAATCTGTCGTTGAGCGTCGACAGGAGCAGCCTCAGTGGCTTCTAGAGCAACAGGACGACTAGCGGGAGCAGTGCTGCCTTTGACAGCCAGCCTGGCCTCCGGCATCTACATGTAGTTGTCATATATTCCACTTTGCTGGGCTGTCATGTATATGAGCAGGCATTGGAGAAGTGTCAGAAAAGACGCACATACTTTATCAATCAGGCATATGCACCGGAACGACCTGCCAGTCATATGATGGGCAACACTTTGGCGGGTCAGCTATTCATGTCAAAGTAAGACAAAAAGATCAATCTCGGGTCTAGACTTGCGTGACATCGACGATCAAGGTCTTGACGGCACATACATAGGGGTCTTTGTGCGGGTACTGCGCTGCTCGCGCGACAGGTATTGAAGACCGTACAGTATCAGCAGTTTCGAGGGTCCAGACAGTCGTCTAAGTGCAGGAAGCATGAGATAACTATCCGGAGGCGCCGCCTAGTATTCAGTTGGGAAATTGGCCTCACTTTCTCTTCCTGGAAGAGACATCTCTTTGGTAACGATGAAGTATCTTTATGTGTGCTTTGCTGGTCGCAGCTATGCCTGAAGCGATCGATGTATGTATAGCACGCAATAGCAGTTTCGAATTTCGCGAGATTTGCGAGCGAACTTGTTGCACGTGACATAATCTCGCAACACGAAACACTGAATATATACGGGCATCTATGCTACATGGAGGCTGGGTGAGATAGGTGTGCCTACCTTCACTCGAAGCCGCATATCACAGAAAAGTAGTATGAGCTTCGCCGTCACAGTCGATGCCTTGGGCAATCGACAGGAATACTAGGATAGTAAGATACTGACAGCTTGAGTAGGTCATGTGTATATTTAGGCGTTCCCATGTGTTCGGGGTTTCCGATTATCCGGGATAATCATCTGTCTTGTTGTATCGAGCTATTTCTGAGCCGAGCAGGGTCCCTTGGATACACCTACCAACCAAATTTACCCATCGGAATCAATTCAGTAGTGTCACGACCCTCAGCCAAACAGGCCAGGAACAGCCAGGCACAGGGTCCGATCAGTGTTTGTAATCAAGGCACAGGTACAAGGGACGGTAAACAAAATATATACAGCAAATAATATCTAGGCTAGGAAGCTAGAAAGTTCCCTGTGGCTTCGCGAAGACGATTAGTCTTCTCTTCAATCTCTCGCTGGATATCTACGATCAGTACATCTCACACAAAATATATTAAAAACAACCTACAAGATTCACGCTAGCAGCCATACGCTGGAACTCCTCCTGGGTCATCTCGACGGGAGAATCAACGAAGTGAGGTGCGATCCAAGGACGCTCAGCGACAAGAGGATTTGCAGGAGCACCGCCGTTTACGATCCAAGGCTGGAAGGCAGATCGAACGTTCGCATAATTGGGTGGAGAGACCGGCTCGAAGTTGGGAGTCTGCCAACCGCTGACTACGGCCTCGGCTGGAGTAGGAGGTCCAGTTACTGCTTCCATCCCTCGATAGACATGAGCGAGCACCCAAGCCATGTGCCCGAACGAGTAGAAACTTCCATCACATCTAGTTCCCTTGCTACGACATCTAGTACACTTGGTTCTTCCATTCTTTACTTTGGCTCGACAGATATAGCCGTGCTTCTCGCAGCAAGAGCATTCAACGAGAGCAGGAAACTTCATGTTGGAGAAGACATCGAAGTCGTCGGAAATAATGGATGGCAGAATACGATTGATAGCAAGGAAGTGTTTATTACCGATGGTGATCATCGTTGAGCTTTGTCTTTGTGTGATGAGCGAAAAGGAAAGAAGGAGAAGGGCCCCTCTTATAGTGAGGGTCTCCACTACCTCCACGTCATCTTCTCCACCTCAGCACATGCTGCTGCATAAGCAAGCACATGTTGCTGCGGACTGCGCACACAGCCCGGCACAGCCTCGGCACAGCCTCGGCCGGCACAGCCGGGCACAGCCATCCGCAGTATGGACACTGCCTCAACATAGCCGTGCACAGCCTTGGTGGCTGTGCACTCTAGTATTTAAGGGCGAAGATTCGTTGTACTCTTAGCTCTCTTCAGATCAGAAATAATATAAGTCAAAGTACTAACAGTACACAAGACTACTACCCCTAGCCAACCCGACCCGCCTTAGCCTACAGCCAGTTCCGACCTGGTCTGTACCTGAACCCTTTAGGACTTCTCAACCTAGGATCCGGACCACCCACCTCTAGCAACCCGACTCAGCTCAGTCTTCAGCAAGACTCAGCTACACCCCTACCTTACCTGCAAGTACTCTAGTCCCTACTAGAGCTACCCTCTGTCAAGCTAGACCCGGCTAGAAGTCGTAGCGTGACAACTATTTCTGATCTCCCCTCAACCCTACTTTGAGGAGTCAACCATTCAGAAGCCAACGAAACAGCAAGCATGGCCGCAAACGAGACCGCTGACTTGGGTCAGTTTGTACCACATCTTGCACCGGATGCTCCGACAGCTCCACATCTTGGCGCGAACATTGGACCTGCTGTTGCAGGTGCTCCAACCGTTCATGTTCCAAGATTAGGCAAGCTACTGCACAAGCCCGAGCCATACGATGGCAAGGACAGAAGCAAATGTCAGACCTTCATCTCGCAAGTGAAGCTCTACATCTCCGGAAATGCCGATATATTCCCCGACGACGATCACAAGGTGCTCTTCGCAGCAACCTACCTCCGAGACAAGGCCTTTACCTGGTTCGAGCCTCGCATGAACAAGCTGGACGATCCCATTCTCCATAACTTCAACGCGTTCTGCGATGCACTCCTACATTCACTAGGAGATCCCGAACTGAAGAAGACCATGATGCGCAAGCTTAAGGGACTTAAGCAGACATCATCTGTCGCCAACTACCGAACCGAAATTCAGTCGGTAGCTCAGTACCTCACCATCGGAGAAGATGCCTTGAAGGAATACTTCTACGATGGCCTCAGAGATTCTGTCAAGGACGTCATTGCCGACCTACCTGCCGACTTCGAGCCAGTCGATTTCGACAGCTTCAAGTCCTGGTGCGTACGCATTGACAGTCGACAGTATGATAGGAAACTGGAGAACAAAGGAGACAACAGCGGATCCAGAGATCATGGACGATCTTCCCCTCGCTCCAACTTCCCTAGAGTAGCCAACGTACAAGTTAGGGTACCTAGACCAGCTCCCGTTTCTACTACATACAACGGACCTCAACCTATGGACCTCGATGCTACTCGAGGCAACAAGCGCTTCAAGCCACTAACTCCAGACGAGCGCAAGAGGCGCTACGATAACAATCTCTGCCTCTACTGCGGCAAAGCAGGTCACAGAGCAGGAGATTGCCCAGAGAAGCGAAAGACAGGTGGATACAGCAAGGGGCGCATCAACGCTACCTTGCTTGGACCTTCAGACCAGCAGTTAAACTAGAGTGTCTGGATCAAGAGCGCAACGATCTGGACTCCGAACAATTGCGCCTGCAATCACTACCGGCCAGTCAAGGCGCGGTTGCAGGACACATTACCTCGACCTTGACTGCTTCGGACCCTCTCATCATACCTATCACTCTTCATCAAGTACATTCAGCTACTTTGAAGACCTCAATCAGCACGCACGCACTAGTCGATAGTGGTGCATCCGGAAACTTCATCGATACTGCCTTTGCGAGGGCACATCTTCTGTTGCTGGAGCTCAAAGCTCAGCCAACCTCCCTGTTTGTGATCGACGGGCGACCTATCGCTTCTGGCGCCGTCACTCACTTCTGTCAAGTCGATCTTGATCTCGGCGGAGTAATCAAGTCGACTTCCCTGGATGCTACTCAGTTGGGAACCTATCCTGTCATACTGGGTATGCCTTGGTTGCGAAAGCAAAATCCCCTGGTGGACTGGAGGCGGAACCGATTGGTCGTGCACAACCCTCAGCACGAGTCGGGAGCCGTTCACCTCAAAGGGCTTAGCTTCGTACCTTCCGCGTCTATCCCGCAAGCTACGGGACTTGACATCAGCTGGATCGATTCGCACGAGATGCTCATCGATGGCAAAGACCCTGAATCCGTAGTTGGCGCAGTCCTCTACGACCCTGTACGCAGAGATGTAATCTCTGGTACTTCGGACACCGTTGCAACCTTCCCTGAAAACATACCGGACTCCCCTGAATACAAAGCCGAACTACTCAAGAAGGTACCTGATCAATACCACGACTTGCTTTCGGCATTCAGCAAGCAGAAGGCAGACACTCTGCCTCCTCATCGACCCTACGATCTTTCCATTGTTCTAGAAGATGGCAAGACTCCACCGTACGGTCCTATCTACTCCCTGTCAGCTCTAGAGCTAGAGGCTCTATCTACCTGGCTTGATGAAAACCTCAGTAAAGGGTTCATCAGAGCATCCCAATCTCCTGCGGGAGCACCTATCCTTTTCGTCAAGAAGAAGGATGGCAAACTACGCTTGTGCGTAGACTATCGAGCTCTCAACTCGATTACCATCAAGAATCGGTATCCGCTACCCCTCATCCCAGAGGCCCTGGATAGACTACGCTCTGCACGTATATTCACAAAGCTGGATTTACGTGGGGCATACAACCTCGTTCGCGTCAAAGAGGGCGACGAGTGGAAAACCGCTTTCCGTACCCGCTACGGTCACTTCGAATGCATGGTTATGCCTTTTGGGCTGCCCAATGCCCCTGCCGTGTTCCAACACTTCATGAACGATGTCTTCCGAGACATGCTAGATCGGATCATTCTGATCTACCTGGATGATCTTTTGATCTTTTCCGACAATCCCGAGCAACATGCCGAGCATGTTCGACAAGTCCTTGAAAGGCTCATCAAGAATGGCCTTTACTGTAGCGCTGAAAAATGCGAGTTCAGCGTTACCAGTACGGAATTCCTAGGCTTTATAGTCACACCAAACGGAGTTACCATGTCAGATAACAGAGTCAATGCCGTGCTAGGATGGCCCGAACCTACGAAGGTTAAGGAGCTACAGCAATTCCTAGGCTTTGCAAACTTCTATCGAAGATTCATCTCCGGATATTCAAGAATAATATCACCTCTCACCAAGCTCCTGAAGAAGGACAGTACTTGGAGATTCAGCGAATCAGAGAAGAAAGCCTTCAACATCATCAAAGAAGCTTTCACCTCAGCTGGCATGTTAAGGCACTTCGAACCGGACAGAGAAACTGTTATCGAAACAGACTCTTCAGATTATGCCATATCTGGAATACTTTCCCAATACGAGGGTAAAGTGCTATATCCAGTGGCATTTATGTCAAGAAAGATGAATCCTGCGGAGATCAATTATGAGATACACGATAAGGAACTTGTAGCTATCGTGGAATCGGTCAGAACATGGAGACACTATCTTGAAGGACTCAAGATCCCTTTCACAATCCTCACGGATCATCAGGCTCTCCAATATTTCCAGACATCCAAGACTCTCACCAGACGCCAAATGCGTTGGTCAGAAACAATAAATCATCACAAATACATCATCAAATACCGACCAGGCGACAAGTCAGGCAAACCTGACGCACTCAGTCGTCGTCCCGGTTTTGAAACCGGGAGTAAGGCTAGAGAAGCAGAACCGCTTACTCTCTTACGTCCCTTGGCAATTTCGGCAATTACTATACGAAGTTCCACATCGGAACTACTTCCGGACATCAGGCGCTACCAGCGCTTAGACCCAGCTCTAGACACAATCATCGAAGCTCTCGAAGATCCCGAAGCCAATCGTGACGACGTCAGCGAGGCATGGACCTTACGAGATGGCATCGTCCTGTCTAGAGGAGTCATCTATCTTCCCAACTACGAACTGCTCAAAGTCCGTGTCTTACAACAGGCGCATGACTCTATTGAGGTCGCACACCCTGGGCACGCAAAGACACTAGAGCTCGTTCGCCGTAGTTTCTACTGGCCAAAGATGCGAGCCTTCATCGAAGAGTACATTAACTCTTGCGAGATCTGCCAAAGGAACAAGCCTGGACACCACAGGCCTTATGGCTTGCTCCAGCCGCTTCCCGTTCCTACCGACCCATGAAAGTCGCTTTCCATGGACTACATCGTCGATCTACCTCGATGCCAAGGATACAATGCTGTCCTCGTCATAGTAGACCGACTCACCAAGATGGCACACTTCATCAAAGCCAAGACAACCGACACATCCACTTCCTGCATAACATCTTCCGACCACATGGATTACCAAGTGATATCGTATCGGACCGCGGTCCCACCTTCACATCACAGTGGTGGAAGATCTTCCTGGAGATTCTGCGCATTAAGCCGAATCTATCTACCGCTTTCCACCCACAGACGGATGGACAGACAGAACGAGTAAATCAGTCACTCGAAGCACACCTCAGGCACTTCTGCAACGACTTGCAGAATGATTGGGCCGAGCTCATAATTCGACATTCCATTCTACCATTGGCACTACTCCCTTCTACGCCAATTATGGATATCACCCACGCATGGCGATCACATCAGATGATACACCGTTACCTTCACTAGATGTGCGCCTCAACACCATCAAGAGAGCACATGCTATGGCCCAAGCCAGTATCAAGAAAGCCAACGAGCGCTATGCCTACTGGGCGAACAAGAAGCGTATCGAAGATCCCAAGTTTAGGCCAGGAGACCAAGTATGGCTCTTGCGCCGCCATATCAAGACCACGCGTCTATCAGACAAACTCGATGCCAAGAAGCTTGGCCCTTACCGTATACTAGAGCGTATCGGTGAGAATGCCTACAAGCTCGATCTTCCCAAAGAAACGCGCATTCACCGAGTCGTGAATGTCTCTCTACTCGAGAAGTTCGTCCCTAACGTTCATCCCGAACGTATGGCTCCTCCACCGCAGAATGCTGTCGTGGAAGAAGGAGGCGAACCACAATATGAAGTCGAATCTATTCTCGATTCTCGTGTACGCCGAGGCGTACTACAATACCTGGTCCACTGGAAAGGATTTTCTTCCGAAGAAGACTGTTGGGCAGTCGCAGAAGACCTCCCACCAGATGATCTTCTGGTCGTTACCTATCACACTCGACATCCCGACAAACCTGGCTACGCCCGACTACGAGAGCAACCCGCTCACGGAGCTCGCGTTTAAACACCGGGGTACTGTCACGACCCTCAGCCAAACAGGCCAGGAACAGCCAGGCACAGG
>Ga0068618_1000369_pt1 | contig 12226 bp, 9 predicted proteins | sample InSIn2SAF170_2_FD_77423 | JGI IMG/M metagenome (GOLD analysis project Ga0068618, IMG submission 77423) | Clean room microbial communities from NASA Spacecraft Assembly Facility at Jet Propulsion Laboratory, Pasadena, California, USA -... ...
TCTACGCACCAGATTTTTGATAAAGGCCTCACCATTCGTGCAGGTCAGGCACCTACACACACTTATATAGATGAATTGCATCGCTGGGTAGAAGAAGGCAAAATAAAGCTTGATGACATCATCACTCATCGTTTACCTCTTTCACAAGCAGCCCATGCTTACGAAATCTTTAATCAGAAGGAAGACAACTGTGTAAAAGTTGTTTTGAAGCCTTAACAAAGACATTTAACAGTATTAAAAAAGGTGGAGCAATGCCACCTTTTTTAATACTGTTTTTAATGAAACGACTCGAGCATGTTTTTATACAAAGTGGCAGCACTCCAATAACCACCGGCAATAATTCTTCTTATCGTGTACAAAGGATCGTCCGGATCTCTCTTGGTACTAAGTATATAAGCAGAACGAACACCGCGCTTTTTTAGCTCAGGTATAGCTTCACGATTCCACAGCCCAAAGGGGTAGGCAAAGTCGACTGCTTTTTTGCCGGTTAGCTCTTCGATGGTTTTCTTTGGCTTTTCAATTTGGGTAACCCAATCCTGCTCAGTCTTATATCCCTTCACGCTATGGTGATCCCAGGTGTGGGAAGTAACAACGTTGCCCTCGTCTGATAACTGTTTAATCTGTTCCCTGGTCATGTATTTTGGCCGGTTGATTGATACTGTCATTATAAAAAACACTCCCTTAAAACCATACTTTTTCATCTCCGGTGCAGCAATGTTAAATTGATCATCATCAGTATCATCATAAGTAAGCATCACAGGTTTGGCAGGAAGAGGTGCACCGTAAGCAAGGTAGTCATACAATTGATCCGGCAAAATAGTGTGGTAGCCACTGTCAGCTAAGATTTTCAAATCAGCTTTAAAAGCCTCTACAGGTCTTATGTAGTCCTTAGCGCCTTTAGAGTCAGAACCTGTCCAATCCCTAATCTGATGATAACACAAGATCGGTACTTCCTTACGGGCTAATATGGTTGCGGCATCAGCCATTGCCTTAGGTGACTGAACGCCAGGTGAAGGAGTTTGAGTGATATTGACTGTATCCTTTACAGTGTCTTTTTTTCCAGTATCCCGACCACTGCAACTAATAAAAAACAAACCAAAAAGTAACATTGAAGGCACCGGCAAATTTCTAATCTTCATTCTATAAATAATTGTTGATCTACAAATTGCTATTGAGGTTTTTATCATTCGTGCGAAAATAGAGGTAAGTCGCCAGATGGCTTAAAAAATTTAAACTATTCGCAGCTTTGAAACATGAAAATGTAATAAATAGACGCGTGTTGTGCCATCTACCATTGCAGCAGCGAAAGCAAAATAGCGTTAGAAAAGCAACAGAAATTATATAGAACCACTTCTAAAAAAAACACATGTCATTTCGTAAAAAGAACGAAAGGATGCGAAAAGAACATAAGGAACGAAACCTGGAGAATTAGTAATGAAAAAACCCTCGCAATGCGAGGGCCTTCTTTGTATTTTCTCATTTAAGATTATTCCTCAGCAACCTGGAAAGTCACATATTGAATAGCTTGATAAATAACATTTCTTCCATTTTGAACTGCCGGCTCCCATTTAGGACCTTTTTTAATAACCTTCACAGCTTCAGCTCCACAACTGGGGCATGCTTTGGGTGTTTCAATAGCCTGAACATTACTAATACCACCGGTCTTATCCACAATAAACTGCACCTTCACTGTATAGTTTCCAGTAGGAGCACCATCATCGGCGGCAACGTTAGCATTTAAGTTTCTTTCAAGATATCTCTTCCATCCATCCATACCACCTGGAAATTTGGCTTCCTTTTCCACTTTCGTAAATACTTTGTCGTAGTCTTCTTCCACTTTCTTAGGAGCCTCTACGACACCAGTACCTTTTTCTTCCACAGGAGGTGCTACAAAACCCTCGTCTTTTTTACCTTCCTGATTGATTGTTCCAATTTTTGTCTCCTCCAATTTCTCTACCGGGGGAGGTGGTTCTTTTACTTCCTCATCTTTAACAATTTTAGGAGGAGTAAACTTTGTTATCTCAACTTTTGGAGGTTCAGGCTTTGGGGGAGGTGGAGGAGGCGGTGGCTCAGGTTTCTTCTCCTCTTTTTTAATGTCCTCTAATTGCACATCTTGAACGATTATCTTGTTCTTATCATTGTCATTATCCTTAGCCAAAATCTGGGTTAGGAACAACAACAAGCAGACAACGAACATCGTGCCCAGAGCCAAAGTTATCCTTCGGTTATAAGTCTTTCTAAGCTCGTAGGCGCCGTACTCCTTATTCCTGCCCTCAAACAGAATATCGAGGAAATCAGAGTTTAAAATTTTATTAGTTTCCATGATTGTATTTTTATAATTATCCTGTAGGTATTAAAATTGAAAAACTTTTATTTACCTGCTGCGCCGTTTGTATCACTTAAAGAAACTAATTGTGCTTCCACATCAGAAATATCAACAAGAGCATAACGAGTAATGTCATTAATTGTCATTTCATCAAGAATGTCTACAACGTCTTTATAAGTCGATTCATTGCCTGGCTTAATCACAATAACAAGATCATCTTTATTAGTGGACCTTTTTTTGGTAAGGATCTCATTTCTGATCTGCTTCATTGTACTGTTTTTAAGGTTAGAAGCAGAAGGATCAAGAGTGCCCTCATAATAATAAACACTGTGATTTTTTCCTAATAATAGGGTTAGAGCACCGCTCTCTTTAGCTTTATTCTGCTCTTCGGGCTTGTCAGTATCTTTTGGCAAAAACAGCTTCATAGCTGTTGCTTGACTCATCGTTGTTGTGAAAATAAAGAAAGTAATCAAAAGAAAGCCAAGATCTACCATTGGCGTAAGGTCTACCCTCGTAGACGCCTTTTTTGCTTTTTTGACTCCGGGGCCTTTTTTATGACCACCGCCACCGGAGGTATCCATTTCTGCCATTTCGGAAAATTTTTAGTTATAATAATAAATTTATTCGGAAGTCTCGGTAGACTGCCCGCTCATAACCTTCTTCCAAAGATCCGTTCCCTCTGGCACACCTTCTGAAGCTGTTACCATTGAGAATTTAAATTGATCATTCTTTTTAAATGCAGTTATTACATTTTTAAAAGCTGGATATTTCGCCAAATTATCTCCTTTAAAAAGAAGATTCAACTTAGTATTAGTGCTTGAGTGAGCAGCAACAATTGCCCGTATCCAAGGTATCAGTTCGTTATGTGCCGTGTCTTGCGCTGGTATACCAGGCAAGGCATCTGCTTTTAATTTATCAGTGGGTATCTGAAGAGCAGATTTTAATTGTGAAATCGGAGTGCCGTAGAAGTTTGCTTTTTTAAATGCTTTAATGTCTGCTGGTGATAAACCTGCGCCATTATTTGCATTTAACTGATTTGCCACTTCCTCCTTCACTTCCTCATTATCTAAAGAAATGTAAACCTTACCGTCTTTTGTCACACTTATCAATGTGACATCTTTTTCAGGCGCCACTTTTGATGACACAGAACTAGGGGTTTCTACAGTTATGTTTTCTGCAGGTTTAAATTTTGTAGTTAAGATAAAAAAAGATAGCAGGAGAAAAGCCACATCACACATCGCCGTCATATCTACTGACGTACTTTTTCGCGCTATTTTGGGTCTAGACATTTTAATAAATTTAGTTCAGTAATATTTAGATGCCTGAATTTGCTCTTTCCATAAAAAATTCCACTATTTATAATTTGCAGCAAAACTTTGAGTAAGAGTGAAGCCAGACTCATCGATTCCGTAAGTAATTCCGTCAATTCTTGTGGTAAACACGTTATACATAATAATGGCCAGTGCTGAAGTACCGATGCCTAATGCTGTATTATAAAGGGCCTCAGAAATACCTTGAGAAAGCTTTTGAGCAGCCTCACCACCACCACTTTCACCTAATGCAGAGAAGGATTTAATCATACCAACCACCGTACCTAATAGTCCAAGCAATGTAGCTACAGAAGCGATTGTCGAAAGAAATACGAGATTCTTTTCAAGCATTGGCAGTTCTAAAGCCGTGGCCTCTTCGACTTCCTTTTGAATGTTCAGTACTTTTTGATCAGTATCCAGTTCTGTATTTACAATCATTTCTTTGTACTTACGAAGACCTGCTTTCATTACATTTCCTACAGATCCTTTTTGTCTGTCGCACTCTGCAATAGCCTTATCAACATCTTTGTTAGCTAAATGAAATTGTACTTTTCTGATGAACTCAGTGATACTTCCTTTACCAGCGGCCTTTGTTACTGTAAGCAATCTTTCGATTACAAATGTGATTACAATTAACATACAACCAATTAGAACAGGAACAATAATTCCACCTTCATACATACGTGAAACGTTTCCTTTGGGTCCCTGATGATTAGGCCAGAACCCGCCAGCCTTATCAGGAGCTGTAAAATTCGCATCAGCCCCAATAACAAAACGCCATAACACATAACCTAAAATAATGCACGCCAACGGAGCTATCCACGAGATTGAATTTCCTGATTTTTTGGGTTGAGCCGATGTTGTGCTTTTTACTGTTGCAGTTGGTTTAGTCTCCGCCATGATACGATTTTTTTTGTTTAAGAATTTGTTTGATGAATTAAATAAAGATTTATACCGCAATTCTACTGAAAATAATAACCTAAAGATAAAAGGTTAGCATAAATATTTTAATCAATTGTAAAAATTAAAAAAAATATTCTATTGAAGAGTTCTTTTAATGAGTTGCATCAAGTTTCAGGCCAGCAAAACTTTACCTGTAAAGTAATAATTGTTTAACTGGGTTTGAAGATAAACTCAAATCTTTAAAACGGTTATACTTTAAATGCTATTTTAACTATTTATCAAATCTCACATCGATTATCTTCATAGCTTTTATTATTAAACTTTTAGCAGCTCAAAATGAAGAGGCTTTTATTATTTCTACTAATTGCAATTACATCGTCAGGCGTTCATGCGCAAAGAAAAAAAAAGAACAGCAGTCCTCCCCCACCTTCAACACCCACCCAGGCAGCAGCAGGGTTATTTTCAGGCCCTAAAGCAGGCCCTAAGTCATACAAAGACATCATTACTGATAAAGCAGTTACACAGCCAGGCTTATTTAAGGTGCACAGGGTAGACGATAAATATTATTTCGAGATAGCTGATAGTGTGATGAATTTTGAAATTATGGCAGTAACGAGATTTGTACGCGTACCAGCAAACAGAAGCACCGGGGGGCAAACCTACGGAGGAGAGATAACAAATCAACAAACTATAGCTTTTGAAAAAGGGCCAAACAATAATGTTTTTATGAGGGTCATTACGCTGGTTAATGTGGCCGATACTAGTAATGCTATTTACAAAGCCGTGTCGAACTCAAACCTCAATGCGATTGCTGCCGCTTTTCCTGTTGCTGCCTATAATAAAGACTCTTCAAGTGTTGTCATTGACGTAACTGATTTTTTTAAAGGTGATAACCAGGTTGTAGGTGTAAGTCCATCGGCTAAAAGGTCGCTAAACCTTAGTTCCATCGCATCAGACCGTTCTTATATTCAAAGTATCAGCTCATTCCCTCTTAATACCGAAATAAGAACTGTAAAGACATACAACTCTTCCCCCTCACCATTTGGGGGCTTTTCCTCTTCTCCCTCGGCCAGTATTCCTGCTGCGAATGCAGCGGGTGCGGTAACGGTTGAATTAAATACCTCAATGATACTATTGCCGAAGCAACCGATGGAAATACGCTACTGGGATCGCAGAGTAGGATTTTTTCCTGAAAGGTTTACTACTTTTAGTGATAACCAGCAAAGGGTAGAAAGCAACACGTTCGCTGTGCGTTGGAGGCTGGAACCAAGGGACGAGGATTTGGAAAAATGGAAAAGAGGAGAAATGGTTGAACCCAAAAAACCAATTGTTTATTACATTGATCCGGCTACGCCAAAAAAATGGAGAAGTTATTTAATCTCTGGAATTAATGATTGGCAGGCAGCATTTGAAAAAGCAGGTTTTAAAAACGCAATTATTGGTAAAGAATGGCCCGATACCGCTTCTACTATGAGCATGGAAGATGCCCGGTACTCGGTTGTAAGATATTTTGCTTCTGATGTAGAAAATGCTTACGGTCCCAATGTACACGATCCAAGAAGCGGGGAGATACTAGAGAGCCATATAGGCTGGTATCATAACGTGATGAAACTGGTGCATAACTGGTATATGATACAGGCAGCAGCGGTTGATCCGAAGGCACGCAAGATGAAGTTTGACGATTCTCTGATGGGCCAGTTAATCCGATTTGTTTCTTCCCACGAACTGGGGCATACTTTAGGTCTTATGCACAATATGGGTAATAGCAGTCAAACTCCTGTCGAAAAATTGAGAGATAAGGCATGGGTCGAGGCTAATGGACATACAGGATCAATTATGGATTATGCGCGTTTCAACTATGTGGCCCAGCCTGAGGACCACATCTCAGAAAAGGGATTATTTCCTCGTATTGGGGACTATGACAAATGGGCCATTAAATGGGGTTATGGTTATATTCCCGGAAATAATAAGGAGGATCAAAAATTAGCCAGTAATAAGTTAATAATAAAAGCTTTGAAGGAAAATCCAAGAACTTACTTTGGAACCTATGAGCTAGGAAACCCAAATGATCCACGGAATCAGCGGGAAGACTTGGGAGACGATGCAATGAAAGCAAGTACTTATGGGATTAAGAATTTGAAGTTGATTTTAAAGAACTTGACCGAATGGACTAAGGATGAAGTTGATCAGAATGAAAATATTGATGAAATGTATACACAGTTGATATCCCAATTTCGGCGATATATGGGACATGTAACTGCAAATGTTGGTGGCGTGTATGAAACTATAAAAACTTCGACGCAGGATGAACCGGTATTTGAAGTAACTCCAAAGGCAAAGCAACGCGAAGCTATGGTGTTTCTTCAAAATCAAATATTTGAAACGCCGCATTGGTTGATTTCAAAAGACATTTGGAACCGGGTTAATAATCCGGGTGAGACTGATCCAATTGTTTCTTCTCAGGAAATTGTTTTAAACGGCCTTTTGAGCACATCGAGACTTAACAGATTGCAAGAGGCTACAGAACGTTTTGGAGCAGCAAAAGCATACAGTGCTGTGGAACTGTTTGGTGATTTGCAAAATGGATTATTTTCAGAATTAAAATCTAAAAAGCCAATTGACAGTTATCGGCGACGCCTTCAAAGAAGCTATGTTGATAAGCTAAACTCTCTGCTCAATCCTGCATCCTCTATGTTTACTATTTCTTTTGGAGGAGCCAGCGCCCTCTCCTCTGTCGATATAAGCCACACCGATATTCCATCTATTGCACGAGCTCAATTGCTTCAACTAAAAGCAACAGTGACAAAATCAATTCCTCTAACAACCGATAAGATGAGTAAAATTCATCTCCTGGATCTTAAAGAGAGAATTAAAGATGCCCTTGATCCAAAGAAATAACAACCGACATTTAGTATAACTAATAAATCCCGATCTAAAAGTTGGGATTTATTATTTGTTGTTTGTTTTTTTACTATTTAATGAAAAAAGGGACGTCAATTCTATTACTCATATCTAAGTGCTACTATAGGATCTAATTTAGAAGCTTTGATCGCTGGCCATAAACCTGCTGCTAATCCTACGGCGCTACAGATAACAATTCCCGTGATAACCCAACCCCACGGAACGACAAAGCCTGTTCTCACAATTAAAGCAAAACCATTTCCAACCAGTACTCCCAGTACAATTCCGAAGACTGCACCCAAAAGGCTTATAATGATTGATTCAAATAAAAATTGATTTCTTATACTTTTTCGTGTTCCTCCCAATGCTTTAATTAGTCCAACTTCTTTGGTTCTTTCTGTTACAGCTACCAACATAATGTTCATAAGACCAATGGCAGCACCAATCAGCGTTATTAGACCAATTGCCCCTGCTGATCCTGAAATGCTGGACAATAAACTAATAAAGGTTTCTGCGAGGCTATCACTTTTATCAATAAAAAAGTTGTCGTTGTCTTTTATGTCTAGTCTTCTAATGGCCCTTAGGGTGCCTGTCGCCTCACCGATTGCCGGTTCTAATTGTGTATAGTCGTCCACCATAACATTAATGGTGTACGATGAACTGATATTTGGAAGCCTTCGGACATTATTGTAACTGGCAATAACCACTTTATCCATTTGTAAAAAAGCACTGCTGCCCTTGGGTTTTAGCAATCCAATTACCCGGTAAGGCAAATTTGAAATTCTAATTATTTTATCTACTGCAGCCTCCTCGTTTTTCGGAAAGAGTTTGTTTGCAATATCAGACCCTAACAAACACACATTTCTTCCTGTTTCTATGTCAAGACTACTAAAATTTCTTCCGGCTTGCAACGAGTAGCCATTTATTAATAGGAAGTTTTCATCCCCACCATTCACCTGAACCTCAGGAGTCGTTTCTATACTCTGATATTTTGCTATTTGCGATCTTGGCCCATTTAATTGCAGACCTACTATTGACGGAAATTTGTAATTCTCCTTGAACATTTTAGCCTGCAATAGATCAATTCTTTTACCGACATTAGAATTTTTGTCTGGTTTTGCACCTTTCTTAACTTGTTTGACATTGCTTGACCTTCCTCCAACATTAATATTTCTGTCTTTATATCTTATTGTAAAAGCATTGGCTCCCAGTATAGAAAAACTCTCTTTGATGCTCTGATTCATTGCCTGGATAGCGGTAATAATGCCAATTAAAGCCATAATACCAAAAGCTATAATGGCCACGGTAATTCCTGTGCGTAGTTTGTTACTTGTAACAGTTTTGTATGAAAGTGCTAAAATATCTCCCGTCTTCATAACCAAATATAAGAATTGCTAAAGCAATTCTTTATGGCAGGAATAAAGCAATTTGCAAGAGGAATTTGTAATATCAGTTTTTGCTATAAGAAAGTGCTCTTGCCAAAATCGAATTTTAAACGCAAGCAGTCTAATTCTGAGATATTTCCGCCAAAAAGTGAACCTTAAAATAAGCTAATCAATTTCTAAAAATAAAGCAGACTCAGCAGCGCATTTGGGTAAATACCTAACACTACGATAATAACTGCTACGAAGAGTAAAAGATATTTGAAACGGGCGGTGACAGGAGAAAAAAGAATATTTCCATCTTTAAAGTACATTGCCTGAATGACTTTAAAATAATAATAGGCGCTTACGGCTGCAAATAATACTCCTATTACTGCAAGGCCTAAAAACTTACCAGTCTTAACAATTGCAGAAAGCATATAAAATTTAGCAAAGAAGCCGGCAGTCAATGGTATTCCTGCAAGCGACAGTAGAAAAATTGCTAATAAAGCAGCAATCAATGGTTGCGATTTGGATAATCCATTAAATCCTTCCAGTGTCATATCATCCATCTTAGCAAGAACTGCAAAAATTCCTATTGTAGCAAGCGAGTAAGCCGCTGCATATAAAAGCAGTCCTTCCTTAGCTACATCATTCACAGCAAATAACGCAAACAGCATAAAACCAGCTTGCGCTATACTTGAGTAGGCCAACATTCTTTTTACACTCTGCTGGAACACTGCAGTTAGATTACCGAAAGCCAGCGTAAGAATAATAACGATGGCAATCAGGCGATCGGTTTGACTTCCCATGCTTCCCAATCGTCCTTCAACAAGACGAATAAAAGCAGCAAAGCCTGCCACTTTTACAACAGTTGCCATAAAAGATGTAATTACTGCCGGTGCTCCGTCGTATACATCCGGTGTCCAGAAGTGAAAAGGAGCGGCAGAAACTTTAAATGACAAAGCAATAAAAATAAGCACCATTCCCAAAGCGCTGAGGTAGGAAAGCATTCCATCCTTGATGACCCCTTCAACCATAAATGTCCCTCCAGATCCATACAACAAAGCAATACCCATCAACATAATCCCTGTTGAGAAAGAGCCCATCAGAAAATATTTTAGCGCAGCTTCATTTCCTTTCAGGTTTTTTTTATCGCTTCCGGTCAATATATATAATGGAATAGAAAGGATCTCAATGCCAATAAACAACATTAGCAGATTGGTGTAAGATGTTACAATACCAATTCCTGACAAAACAAAGAATATAAGAGCATGTACTTCAGCAGTGTTGTTGCCTGCCTTTTCCATATCCCTGCCACTCAACATCACATAAATCAAAGTTGAAAAGATGCAGATGCTATTGAATAGTAAACCAAATTTGTCGAAGTGAAGAAAATTAGTTGCATCAATATGAAATATCGGTGAGCCATGACTTTCAGCAACATTAAATATGAGTAGCAGCAGTAAGGCTACAGATGAAATGCTTTTATAAGCAGAACGATTATGAATGAATATACCGCTAAACATCATAACCACACCAAAGATCGCCGAAAGTATAATCGTATTCATAAGTAAAACTTATATCAGAAACCTATTTTATTTGAGCTATAATTTTTGAAACAGTATCACTACTTAAATTGATCATCGGTTGTGGATATACTCCAAAAATAAGTACAACTGCCACCAGTATTGCCAACATCAACTGCGTGTTCACAGGAACATCTAATGCTATCCTTTCTTCATTTCTAATTTCTCCGTAGAAAACCTTTTGCACCATCCAAAGTGTATATACGGCAGCGAGTATGATACTAATACAGGCAACAGCAGCCAATATAGGACTATGACGGAAAACGCTATTAAACATCAGAAACTCACCAACAAACGAATTGGTTAATGGCAACGCTATATTGGCCAGCGCCATAATTACAAACATGATTGCAAGTGTAGGAGCTTTTTGAGCAAGACCGCCTAATTCGCTAAATTTTCTTGTTCCTAATTGCTGTTCAATTACATCTATTACAATCCACAAACCGATAATATTAACGCCGTGGGCAAACATCTGGTAGATAACTCCCTGCATACCGGCAGAACTACCAGTAAACATGCTTGCTGCCATTAAACCGACGTGAGCGATGGATGAATAAGCGACCAACCTCTTCATATCATCCTGCCTGATGGCAATAAGACTAGCATATATCATCCCCGAAACAGCCAATATCATTATTATATCTGCCATTCTAATAGACGCTAAAGGGAACATTGGCAATAACCATCTTATGACTGCAAACACTCCCATTTTTACCATTACACCGCTTAAAACCATTGTTACGGCTGTTGGCGCTTGTTCATAAGTATCGGGTTGCCAGGTATGAAAAGGGAAAACTGGCATTTTGATGGCAAAAGCAATGAAGAATAGCCAGAAAATGAAGTTCTCTTCGCCGGCAGTTAAAGCAAGGTGTTGTAAGGATGCTATAGAAAATGAATGATCAGCAGTTTTATAATAAACAAATAAAATGCCTACAAGCATGAGTAAAGAACCTAAGAAAGTATAAACAAAGAACTTGAAAGTAACTGCAATTCTTCTTTCTCCACCCCATTTAGAACAAAGGAAATAAGTAGGAATAAGAGCAAGCTCCCAAAAGAAATAAAATAAAAGTAAGTCCATAGAACAAAAGACACCCATCAATCCTGCCTGTGTCAAAAGCATGTAACCATAAAAAGCGTTGGGGCTTTTATACTTGTTGTTATATGTAGCAGCAAATATGATTGGAAAAGAAACAGCGGTTAACAAAGTGAGCAACTTTCCCATACCATCTAAGGAAACGGCAAAGCGACTTCCCAGCATAGGCAACCAGGAAGCATCAGCGGAAATAGAACCACCGGACTGAAAAAGGCTGATCAGTGAAACTGCAAGTGTGCCAACCGAACTTAGCAAAGCAAAAGCTTTGGCGCTTCTTTCTTCTTTTAAGAAAAAAGAGACTAAGCCAGTTAATAAAGGAATAACAATTAATAAAACGGGAATCATACTTAATTTTTACCTGCAATTATTTTGAAAAATATTTAAGGACCGGGTTAAGATTATTTCCGTAAAAAACAAGAATGATCATTAATACCATGCTTAACACCATAAGCAGGATATAATTTCCTACTTGTCCGCTTTGCATTAATCTTATTTGTCTGCCCGCATAATTTACACCTCTACCGACACCATTTACAATTCCATCAATTCCACTTTTCTCAACTACATTTTTAAGAAACCCGCTTAGCGACATGAGTGGATTAGTAATTATTTTATCGTAGAGCTCATCTACATACCATTTATTTGCAAACAATTTTCCCGCTCCTTCCGCCTCAGCAATTTCCGGCTTTTTGCTAAATCGTGTCCAGGCATAAATAATAGCACCTCCAGCTAGAGCAACCGAA
>Ga0068618_1000372_pt1 | contig 12191 bp, 4 predicted proteins | sample InSIn2SAF170_2_FD_77423 | JGI IMG/M metagenome (GOLD analysis project Ga0068618, IMG submission 77423) | Clean room microbial communities from NASA Spacecraft Assembly Facility at Jet Propulsion Laboratory, Pasadena, California, USA -... ...
CTTACACATTCCACTATTTTGAATATTGCAGACATAGATAAAGATTTATTGGTTTTCATATATACTTATAAGGAAGGAGTTCGTGGATTTCTCATGTAGGATGGACATGTGATAAATTATGAGTCTAGAAAATTAAATTATCGTGAGAAGAACTATGTAACACATGATTTAGAGCTTACAACTATTATGGATTCTTTAAAAACTTGGAGACACTACTTTCTTGGGAGAAAGTATATATTAATGACAAACCACAACAGGATAAAGTATTTATTCAATAAACCCCAGTTGAATGTTAAGAAAGCTAGATGGATGACTCTTATTAATGAGTTTAATTTTGAAATCAAGCATGTTAAAGGTAAAAAAAAAATTGATTGGTTGATGGAATCAACGAAATCATGCAACAAATACACATGGAATCTATAAGCACATGTAAGCCAAACATTTAAGAACGAATGAGAGAAGGATTGTAGGAGGATGAACACTTCCAATATTCAAATAAGTTCTTACAACAAGATACCAAGGGGCCAATGGAATAAAACTACTAGCTATCCAAAGATAGATTATTTTTATTCATAAACATGCCATACATACACAATGTCGTTGAATTAAAAAAGCCCATCATGGATGAGTTTCACATAAGACCATATGCACGTCACACATGGTATAAAAAGATGATAACAAACACCAATAAATAGTACTAGTGGTTAGAGATGAAGAAGGAAATTTGTGAATATATTGACACATATTTAGAATGCCAACATGTTAAAGTGGAATGCAACCACCCAATAGGTTTGTCGCCACCAATAAAAATTTCATAATAAAAGTGGGAAGTCATATCAATGGACTTCATCATTGAATTAACAAGAACCTCCAAACAAAATGATGCAACGTGGTGGTAGTAGATAATTTGAGCAAGATAACTCACATTAAACCTCTAAAGTTTACCTAAAAAGCAATTTGTATTGCATATATTTTTATGAAATAAATTTTTAGATTGCTTAGCATGCCCATATCTGATCAAGATACAAAGATTAATTATAATTTTTGGAAATATTTATTTACATGATTTAGAAACCAATTATATTTTAGCATAAACTATCATCCTCAAACTGATGGGCAGATAGAAATATTAAATCAAGTTTAAGAAGACATGCTCAGAATGTATATAATGCACTATCCTAAAAAACGAGAAGATTTATTTTCCTTTGGTGGAGTTTGCATACAATAATGGTATCAAAATCCATTGAAGATGAACCCTTTTGAAGATCTATATGGAAAAAAGTGCAATACCCAAATTAGTTGGGATAATATAGTGGATAGAGTTACACTTGGAAAAATATTTTAAAGGAGATGGAGCAGGAGGTAATTAGCATAATGAAGAAATTGAAAATGGCTCAAGACATACGTAAGAGTTATGTAGACCACAATATGATGTATAAGGTTTTGAGTAGGATAGCACATATATCTCTAAATTAGGTTAAACACAATTTTGTTGAGAGTGGGATCATGTACCAATTTAGGACCATGATATTATGGACCATTCCTGAACTTGGAGAGAGTGGGACCAATAAAATTCAGGCTTTCGATGCCTCACATAACAAAATCACATGATGTGTTTCATATATGATTACTTAAAATATATATAAATGATGTTAATCATATTATTGATTGAACTTTGCTACAGAAGAAAATCAAGGGAGAATTCCAACCATAACCATAGTGCATAGACAACAAGAGGAAGACTGCACTATGAAATTGAGTCATCAAGCAAGTCCAGGTGCAATGAAAGCACTTTAAACTAGATGAAGCAACAAAGGAGCTAGAGGATGCCATGAAAAAGACATTCCCATTTTTGTTTTCTATATAAAAAAATTAGTTTTATGTATAGTATAGCATTAAGGACATTGTTCCTTTAAGGGGAGCAGAATGTACCATCCTTTTTTCTAATCCCAAAGTTTTGTAATGTAATAAAAAGATGGTGATGATGGATAAATAGCATGGCTACATCGCCAAATTTTTGGATGTAAATAAATTTATTTACTAATTTAAATTATAAACTGTTGAAGTAGAAGATGAGGAAATTCTTATATGGATCCAAATCTCTACAAATATAACTTTCTTAGGAAGATTCTGAGGAAGATTGAGAAATTTTCTAATCTTCCTTGAATTTAATGTTCTAATGCTCTAATGTATTTGTGGAGCTACCAACTTCCCCAGGTAGTTATAAGGGATGGGGAAAGAGGTATGAGAGTTGCACAGGCCTAGGCTACATACCTCACAGTGGAAAGGTTGACTTCACAGACTAAGAAGGGAAACCCCAGACTCCCCTATGTAAAGTGAACACTTGTGGGGAAGTTTGGGAATGCATAGAGTTTTAGTAGTGGAAGAGTATTGTCAACGATTAACAAAAGCTACATGAATTATGTGTGACCCATATCAATTTTTTAACATGTAACTCATAAAACTATGTTTTAGTAAACATGGCTACAAAATTTAGGGGTGATTAGTGATAGTTGTGAAAAGACATCAGGAGAACCCCTTCGCTTGATTTGGGTTATAGATAAAAACAATGTTAATTGATTGTGTGATGCATGTGGAGCAATACAAGAGCATTGGAGGAATTTTCAAGTAAAAAATGGCCCTTCAAACAAAAATGTATTAAAAAATCAATTTTAGAAGAACTAATAAGATTCAAGATGATGATGTCATCCTTAAGGATAAATATTTTTGGAGGGAAAAAAAGAAAGCTTTTTTTTTTGTATTTCCGGCCTATCTCCTATTATGTTTACTCAAATGTCAAGTGTAGACACTCGATGGATGCATAACTAAAATCCAAATCCCATGACTATCGACAATGCATACTTTTGATTGAATCCACATCAAGGAAAACAAAAAAATACATGACAAAACATGGATTTTCAACTTTCTTAGATGTGGGTCTACTCAAAAGTATGCAGAGTGGGTACTTATTGGATGTGGAATCTAATTTTGGATCCACCAGATGTCTACCCTTGATATTCGAGTGAACCTATAAGGATATAGGCTGAAAATACAATATAAAAATAAGAAGTAGTTTTTCTTTATTTTCTTTTAAAATTCATAACTCTTATTTTATTATTTTAGCTATTATTTTATTATTTTCATTAAGAGACCCATTTTAGACTTCAAAATTCCCCTAAAGGGAAGGATCACCAAGGGAACATGGGAAATGGTGAAGTTGTATCCCTTTGTGTTTTGTATACCTTAGTGGCCATAATTATTGTGTATTAAGCCTAGACTCAAATCTTGGGAGGTGGCACCCCTATTTCATAACTAGTGAAGGGCATTAGAATTCATTTCTCTAGCATGAATTAAACCTTTAGTGTAGTACTCTGAGTGGATCATCCTTCAAGCATTGAATTTGGATTGGGGGTGGCCAACTGTATGAAATTTGTCGTGTAGTTGTACCTACAATTGCGTGGAGAGTGGTAGTCCCTTCTTTAGTTTCTAACAACAATTAAGTGGAATGGATAAGTGCATTTCTATCCCATGAATTAATTATAAATGTTATTTAATGTTTCACATTTATATATCAATATGGAAATTATTATGTATCTATGCATTCATGGGCTGAGAGAAACCACACGCACACACACACATATATAAAGAGTGAATGCTAGTTTGGATAAGTTTTCATGAGAGTGAGTTGAGTCTCAAGTACAATTTGCTTGGATTGTTACTCATATTTACTGTTATAAATAGGGCTACTATATTCATTAGAAGTCCTTATCTTTTTTTTAGTGAGAACTTTTGTATAATATATGTTCTTGAAATAAAGACTTATCCTTAGTAGTGATGGCCATCCTCTTAATTGTATTCGTCAATGCGGCCAATAAGATTTTTTGCACATATAATAATGGTGTGTATCCCTATGCAATGGATGTGAGTGGCCTGCCTAGTTAAGGGTAGAAAAGTTTTTTTTGGCCTTAGACAAAAACAAAATTATTGGGAAAGAATTTGGGAAAAATTCTTGGGTTTCCTAGAAATTTGAAGTTCAAGGAGGGCCCATCCTTAGCCCTAGGTCACATTCATCGATGAGGGGATGTAACTAAAAGCTCGCCTGTAAGGGTGCCTATTGGCATTTCATGCCCAAAGAGGTTTTGTAATGTACATTGTAGAGAAATCGTTGGTATGCCATGGCGCATGTGACAGGTCATCAAATGACGACTATTTTTCCATTTACTGGGGCCATCAACTAATTCCCTTGGGATATTGGTGTTTGGAGCACTTTTTTGAAGGGTGACGTCATAAATAAATGACATGTGGCACACTTTAGGAGTTCCATGTGGCAGGGGACAAATCAACATGTGCCACATGTCAAACATGTCAAATGACACTATATGGTAGGTTATGGTTGGTTGGTAGAGTGATGATTTGTTAAGCCCTAGTGCACCACCAACCTATCAAATCATCAGTGTTTAGAAGGGGTTTCCTTTTAAATTATTTTCATCTAGCCCATGGAATTTTTTATTGATACCATAGATATATCGACCATATCAGTCATGTCAATGATTGACCATACATGTTATACCAGTAAGGAGCCATATCGATTTATATAGAACTGTTAGAGCCTTGAGATAACTAAAATGTGAAGCTTATGGAATTCACCAATATAGTGAGGCCCATTATGACACATGGGCTTGAATAGATGATGATGTGGCCCTTAAGGGGAAAACATTTGAAGGGACATAACTTTGCACCCGTAGCTTATATCACTAATTGAAATTGTGATATGAGGTGATAAAAGAAAAAGCATTTTTAGATAACTTCATATTCATAATGTACCTTGAAGGTTGCGTCTAATTACACTCCATAATGCTAATATGACTTCAAGGGTTGGGTGTGTTATAGTGAACCTAACTATGACTTGGATTACTGTAATTAAGGAGTGTTGGAATGTTATAGTTATTTCTATTAATTATGTAGATAGATGCATGTGTGTATAAAAAAATTTATTTTAATTATTTTTAGAGTAAAATATGAATATATGTGTGTGTGTGTGTGTGTGTGTGTGTGTGTGTGTGTGTTTTTCTTTTGTATCCCGGAGGAACCCAATAACCTACTTGACACGTAACTACTAGTAAACATCTAGGGGTCTACGTCTTGTCCTCCTATTCGTAAACTAGGTCACAACCAGGGGATTTGAACCTTAGATCTCTCAATTTTCATAGATTTCACATTACTTTGATAACAAATTGAGTTGCCCCATTGGGACGTATGAATATATATGTTTTTTTTTTACAATTTAAATTGCCTTCATAAAAGAAATAAATTATTTCAATTTATAAGTAACAAATTTATGTAGGAATTTACAGGGTAAGTTCCTTAGATAGAACACCAAAGGAAACCACTCACAAACAAATCACAGATCAATACACTGGTATTCTTAACGTGGTTAAAACCCTCAAAGAGCTAAATAGTCCACGGCCTGAGCCAACATGGCCACTTCAGGAAATTTATTAATGTAAAAGAAAGAAAATTTACATAAGATTCTCTCACGAATGGTCACCTTACAAATGACCCTCCATGCTCTTTAAATAGAAATCATGGACCAATCGAGTGTTAAGCCATGGATCAAGTGTCAGTAATATCGAGGAGAGAATGAACCATTGGATCACTTCATGTCTAGAACATATCATGACCATCGGATTGTAAGTTACAAAAGTATGTAGTAAAGAAACACACTTTACCTAACTCTACACTAGACCAAGTTATACTTAACTATTTCTTATGTATCGAAATATCCTAACATCCCCCCTTAAGAACAACTTGGGATAGGATTGAAGGATTTACAAATATGACACAATAAGAGAAGGAAGGAGGCAGTAGAGCCTATCTCGCCTTAGTGACAACTTCCTGAACTCCAACCATAAATCAAAGTTTAGTGAACTTCGTCTTTGTGAGATCCTTTGTAAATATGTCTGCAACTTGATCATCGGTTGAACAATATTGCACTTCAAGAAAATGGTCATGAATTAGCTTTCTGATGAAGTGCATGTGTAGTTCAATTTGTTTGTTTTTCTGATGTTGGACTAGATCTTTGCATAGTTGAATGGCACTTTGATTATCACACCAAAGTGTAGTCGAATGCTGCTATTGAAAACCAAACTCTAACAGGAACTGACGAAGCCATAGGGCTTCCTTACTAGCTTCTATGGCGCCATGATACTTTGTTTTTGTTGAAGAAAGAGAAATGGCACTTTGTTTCTCGCAAGCCCATGTAATAGGTCCAGAACCAAGAGTGAAGACATAACCTGTAGTAGACTTTCGATCATCAAGGTTCCCAGCCCAATCGAAATCAGTGAAACCAACCAATAGAGGAGATGCTTCTGCACTGTAATGAATCCCAAACTGAATTGTACCTCAAACATAATGAAGTATTCTTTTATCTTATTTCCAATAACTTTCATGTGGGTTTTTCATAAATAGAACAATAAGGCCAACATGAAAGGAAAGGTCAAGACAGATATGGGTCAGATACAAAAATTTTCCTACAAGATGACGGTATAACGTAGCATCAACTTCAGGGGAAGTACAAGTGACTGAAAGTTTGGCTCCAAAATAAAAGGGAGAAGGGGTTGGCTTATAGTCTTCCACGTGAAAGTGGCATAGAAGATCACATACATACTTGGATTGGGAAATGGAAATACCTTCCTTGGATTGCAAGATTTGAAGACCAAGAAAATAATGCAAGTGTCCTAATTTTGTCATTTCAAACTACTTTTTAGGGCTAGAATTCACATGATTTATAAGGTCAAGATCACTACCAGTAAGGATAAGATCATCAACATAAAGAACAAGAATGATAAGAGACTTACCCACTTTCTTGTTGTAGAGAGTATTGTCAAAATGACACCTAGAAAAGCTAGTATCTAAAAGAAACCTATCCGTTTTGGCATACCAAGCCTAAGGGGCTTGCTTGAGACCATAAAGGGATTTATTAAGCTAACATACAAGGTTGGATTCTTTTTGTATAAATATGGTAGGTTGTTCCATATAGATATCTTCATGCAAGTCCCCATTCAAGAAGGCATATTTAACATCCATCTGATGGACTTCCCAATTGAAAGAGGCAACAAGGGAAAGAATAAGGCAGATAAAGTTCATTTTGGCAACAGGGGAGAAGGTTTCAGTATATCCAATTCCTTCAACTTGTTAAAAACCCTTAGCAACAAGACGAGCTTTATGTTTATCAACTTTTCCATCTGGTCCAAAATTGGTTCTGTAAACCCATTTACATCTACAAGTTTTCTTCCCTTTGGAAGAGGAACAAGATCCCATGTATCATTTGTTAATAATGAACGATATTATTCATTCATTGATGTGTCCCAATATGGATGGCATGGAGCTTCTGCAAAGGTGTCAAAATCATAATTCACTAAAGCTTGAGCTAGTAAAGAAGAGGCCCTATCGAACTGAGAATGTGTACGTCACTGATTTGTAGGATCACCTGCAAGAGAACCCATTTTGGAAACTGAGGATCTAAAGGAGGATCCCTATAAGGTGGGGGAGGATTTTCATCCTCGTTGTCATCATCTGAAGAAGAAATTTTCAGAAGTAGAAGGGATAGAGAGAGGTGCCCAATCTGCCGAATTTAGCTTATAGGCCAATATATTTTTAGCAAAATTTACATCTCTTCTAATGATAACATTTTTTGATTTAGGTGGAATAAGTCTATATCCTTTGAAATCTTCAGAATATCCAACAAAAATACATTTTTTACTCTTAGGTTCTAAGGCTTTATGTTTCTCATCACGAATATGAGCTCATGCTTCACTTCCAAAAACATGAATGTGACTTACATCTGGTTTAATTGAGCTCCATGCTTCTTCTGGAGTGATATTCTATAAAACATTAGTAGGAGTGTGATTTACTATGTAATTTGCACAGTTAATTGCTTTTGCCAAAAATTTAAGACTAAGTCCTTTAGATTGATGCATACAATTAGCCATTTTCTTTAAGGTGTGATTCTTCCTTTCAGCTACATCATTTTGTTGTGAAGTATATGGAATAGTATGTTTCATTTGAATTCCATGCTCAATGAAAAAGTTGATGAATTTGTTGTTAACATATTCTCCGCCATTATCATATTTTAGCTTAAGAATTTGATGTCTAGATTGTTTCTCAACAAAGGCCTTAAAGGAAAAGAACATGTTAAATACTTTACTCTTAAATTTTAAGAAGTATACCCAAGTGCGTATGGAGAAATCATCAATGAATGTTAAGAAATACTTGTAGCTAGAGAATGAAACAATTGGAAGCGGACCATATAAATCACTATGCACATGCTATAAAGGAGTTGAGGCGTGCCAAGAGGCATGTTTTTCAAAACTATCCTAATGATTTTTTCCGAGTACACATTTGGAACAAACACCATCTCTACAAGATACCATAAGAAGACCTCTCACCATATTTTATTTACATAGATTTTGAAGGGAGCGATAGTTTAAGTGACCAAATTGCTCATGCCAAAGTTTTCTCACTTCATCATTATGAGCAACAAATACCAATGGAAGAGTTGATGACCCAAATTTGTTAAAATTATATAACCTTATAGAATCATTAGCCATTCTAGTAGCTAAAATCTGTCTAGGATCTCTTAGGTCCTTAATTACAACATTGTGAGGTGAAAATTCAACAGTTTTACCTTCACCTGAATGAGTTATCTGATATACAGATAGAAGGTTGCAGGATAAGGTTGGAACACATAATATATCATTAAATTGATCATTGTTTAGATGAATAGTTCCAATCCCTACAACACTAAGAGATCTATCATCACCAACATATATAATTTTGGTGTTACAATCATTTAAAGAAGAAAAAATGGCTTTGTTTTTGGCCATGTGATAAGAAGCTCCAGAATCAATGAGCCACTCATGAGAATGAGAAGAAGAAGACACATTTAGTGCATAACCAGACCGTGATGCTTAACAACCACATGCAGAAAGTGTTATTCCTAAAGATGAAATTGAAGCTGAAGAGTCCTCCAAATGGATGTTGTGCTTCTTCATTGCTGCTTCGAAGGCTTCCATCTTCTTAAAGAATTTGGATTCTAAGTGGTCATCTTGATTACAAAAGTTGCAATGTCTATCAATCTTCTTCCTTTTGCTTTTATTTTCCTTATCATTTTTTTGAATTGGTTTTTCATTTTACTGAGACTAAAAGTGCTTAGAACCCTTGTTTGGTTTAGGACCATTATTTTTAGGATACTTCTTCTTAGGATTCTTTCAATTTGGTTGTTGTTGAGCTACTAAGGCTTTCTTAGAATGGTTTCCATTATTAAGAAGACCAAGATGTAAGAGTTTTTCTTATTCTCTTAGAATCACAAAAGGTATCAAAAGAGGGGGACTTGTAGGTTTGACCTTGAGAACTAAAGGCTTCTCTAGTAGAATGGAAGGTGGAAACAAACACAGATTAGGTTGGTCCTAACTTAGTAAGAATGGAATAGATAAGACTACCATCTTCTTTCTTAACCTTAACACCTTCCAAGAGAAGTCTAAGGGCCTTGAAATTGGACAAAAAATATTCAGTGGAAGAAAAATTATTGGGGTCCAACATAAGCAACTCATTTTCGAGTTGATGGTCTCTAATTTCATTTTTAATCCCAAAAACTTTATTGAGTTGTTTCATTGCTTCATCATGGGTATCAAGTTCTGCGATATGGAATCTAAGGTCTGGAGAAATAGACATCCCTATCAACCCACATGCTTGATCTTACTTATTTTCCCATTTGACTTCCTTATCTTCATATTTAGGTTTAGATTCTTGGCCTAAGGATATTCTATAAAGACCTTTACTTCTAAGTAAATCTTCCATGTAGGACACCCATTGGAAGTAGTTGGTGTTGTCAAAAATAACTTGGTATGGACTTTCCATTTTAACATAAATTTAAGTTGTAGATGCTAAAACTAAGTGTTCCACTAGAAATATCTCGAAAATTAGGCCGATTAAAGAAAACAATTCTGAAAACGGCTTCCGGATGAAGAAGTTATGGCTTTTTGAAGAAACATTGTTAAAGATGCCGACAAAGTACGTGAATGTGCGGAAGTAAATGATAATGTTATATTTAAAAAAAAATGCCCTCCCCTCCCCCTTTTCCAAACTTAATCTAATTAGCTCACTTTTTAAAAAAAAATACGTGACCCACTTTTATAAACAAGTGAAAGTCACTTTTACAATGGTACTTTATGAGCTACCCACTAAATTATAACTTAAATAAAAGATAAAGAGACTTTAGAATTATGAGTCACTTTTTATACTTTTTATAATGGGTGAGAACATTTTTACATAGAGTAACTTTAAAACATAAGTGACATGTGATTTTTGAAAAAGTAACTCAACAAAAAGAAAGACTTAAACCCAAGACCTCTATTCTCATAAAGTAATTTTGGACCAACTGAGCTAGTTTAAAAGGTTAGTAATTTTTGGAAAAGAGGAAGGTTTTTTTTCTTTTAGTCACTGAAGCTTTTGAGTGCGTGTTTACTTGGAAAGACATTTTTTCCTACAAAACAGAAAACCACACAACCCAAAATGAACATGAAAAAAAACCAAACTTTATGGCTTGAAGTTAGATTTCGCTAAAAAATAAATATTTTCCTCAATGTTTTTGATTTTTTGAGATCATACCAAGGCACAACGGAAAATAGCATACACATGAGAAAAATACTTCCTTTCTTTTTCTGATTTGCCCAGATTGCACAGAATCGTGAGGCAAAGAGAATATGCAGAAATGAAAGGTATAGATCTAGCAATAAAAAACATAGAGATAAATAAATCAAAATAAACAGAGAGATAAACAACTAAAACTACAAATAAAGATTGTATACCTCCAGATCTTAAAATTGACATAGCTAGGCCTATTGGAAACCTTTTCGCGTGAAACGAAAGGGGTTCCTCACTAGAACATATTCTCCTAACACAATAGAGCAACCATATCTACTCGAAAGCAGTCAAAAATAGTAGATCTAGGAAATGATAGTCAAATGCAGTTGTACCGGCTTCGAATTTGGATCACCAACGGATGCGGCCCTCAAATAACTTCATTACTATGTAGGAATTTACAATATAAGTTCCTCAAATAGAACACCAAAGAGAACTACTCAAAAATAGATCACAAATCAATACACCAGTATTCTTGACATGTTTAAAACCCTCAAAGAGGGAAACAGTCCACGACCTGAGCCAATGTGACCACTTCAGGAAATTTATTAATGTAAAAGAAAGAAAATTTACATAATCTTCTCTCATGAACGATCACCTTACAAATGACCCTCCATGCTCTTTAAATAGAGATCATGGACCAATCGGGTGTTAAGACACGGATCAAGTGTCATTAATATCGAGGAGAAAATGAACCGTTAGATCACTTCATGTCTAGAACATATCGCGATCATCGGGTTGTAAGTTACAAAAGTACATAGTAAAGAAACACACTTTACCTAACTCTACATTAGACCAAGTTATACTTCACTATTTCCTATGTGTCGAAATATCCTTATAATTTGGTATAATTTATGTTTGTTATGCGTGTGGATCCAACAATATGTTGTTCTTGTAGAATGCATTTAATTGTGAAACGCGAATAAGAAATAATTACATTGATAGCCATGGTCTAATCCAGAATAGGCCTTCCACAATTTTCATTTTTTATCAAATAAAGAATTATGGAAGACTTATATTTAATCCTATGAGAATATTCTTAATGGTATACAAAATCCAATGGATGAATTGAAAGAGTTTCAACAGTTTTTTAGTTTCAAAATATTAAAACATCAATTGATAATTCATTACATAAAATGATTTTTTTATGGCCACAAAATACATGAAAGTTCAAACGAGGGGAGAAATGAGTATCAAACCAAAAGGGAGCACATGTTCCTATTTGCCCATGGAAATGATTCTTTACCTATGAATTGAAAGGACTCTCATGATGATTGAAAATAAAAAATGGACACTTGTGTAGAATGTGTAAGGTCGATTTCAATATACATAATGAGGAAATCAGAGGAAACACTAGGTAATAGTGTGGAAAATTGATGTTTTAATATTTTGAAACTAAAAAACTGTTGAAACTCTTTCAATTCATCCATTGGATTTTGTATACCATTAAGAATATTCTCATAGGATTAAATATAAGTCTTCCATAATTC
>Ga0068618_1000373_pt1 | contig 12185 bp, 11 predicted proteins | sample InSIn2SAF170_2_FD_77423 | JGI IMG/M metagenome (GOLD analysis project Ga0068618, IMG submission 77423) | Clean room microbial communities from NASA Spacecraft Assembly Facility at Jet Propulsion Laboratory, Pasadena, California, USA -... ...
AAGCAAAGCTGCTGGATACAGTAGCGCTCCTAGCCACGCATTTTCTCGCATGCGATCTTCTGGCAATAGCACTAATGGCTCTGCCGAGTCACGTCGACGCTTTCTAGCCTCGCGCAGCATGATCCTATCCATCCACTTGCCACCAAAGAAGCTGGAAAGAATATACCCAAGACTGTTCGGAATGTAAAATAGTCCAATAATGATGGTGGAGTACTCGTAAGGCTTCTGTTCAAAAGTGTGTTGGATGCTGATGTTCAGTACGTAAAGTGTTCCAAATGTCACCGCCGAGTAGTAAACAGTCATGAGCACCGGAGGAAAACGAAGATACGCGAGCACCATCAGAGGGTCGATGAACATCATTCGCAGGATCCGGATGTATTCCTTCGACTTTTTCTGCACCGATTGTCGAGTGGAAGTTCGACTGAGTCCAGGTCGGGAAGTAATACCCTGCTGTTCAGTGGCCGCTACTGCTGCAACGTCCTTCCTGACCTTCAACGTCTCAGGTAGAGCGAATACTATCATTATCAATACAAGCAAACCGTACACTGCCAGCGCCCACTGCGTCGACCTCCAGCCAAGTTCCTCGGCTAATACGCCACCCACAATCGGCGCGATAAGTGGGCCGGTCAAAGGACCAAGATAAAAGTATCCCATTGCTCGGCCTCGCTCATGAGGGTCCCACAAATCTGCGACAGTGCCAGCGCCAACCGCTTGCACTGACGCTGAAGCGCCACCAGACAGCAACCGCATAACAATAAACATGATAATGTTACGTGACAGTGCGCTGAGAATAGCAAATACGATAAACATCGCGAACGATATGACGTAGATCGTGCGACGCCCAAAGGTTTCGGAGAAGGCACTCCACCACAGAGGGAAGATTGCCATACTCACCATGAACAGTGAGACCGAGAGATTGGTGACGGTGGCCGAAGCGTGAAAATCACTTGCAACCTGGTCAAGAGAAGCAAAAATGATGCTGCTGCCGGCAGGTGCTGCGGCTGCCGCAAGGGCGACTATTGCTGTGACAAGCCATTTCGTCTTGTCCGAGTAATGGGTGGGTTCAGTGACTTCTGCAATGACAGCAAAGCGAGCGAAGAGACCTCGTCGCTCGGCGCGAGGCACGACCACTAGTGGCTGTTTGACTGTTGTTGGAAAATCAGAGTCGAGGTCTTCGTTTACTGCTGTCTCTTGATCTTCAAGTGTAGCATTGATGAAGGCGCCATCCTCTTGACTCTGCCTCTGCTTCTCGTCAAAATGCGAAGCCCGTGTTGTTTCTTTCTTGCCCAATGTCTCGACGCTATTACTGGCTGTCCTTATGGTGGGCGGTGCTTGTTCATCGTGCTCAGGTGCCATGGACCGCTCGCTGGTGACAATGGGTAGTCGAAGTATGTCGATTGTGTGATTGCCTGCGGTGTCAGTACTTTACGCATATGTCTCGCAGATAAAGAATGTAGACGAGGAATAGAAAATGAAACGTTGAATCGAAAAGAGCATTTCTGGGTATTGGAAGTACTTTCTTCATTAACATTAACATTCTAGTCCTCGAACTTGCCCGCATTCGCAGACAAAACGCAGTCTGAATGGTATCGCGCACAATGCTGTTCAGCAGGGAACGTTGTATGGCGGTGAGCAGCCAATGACGGCAACATTGACCGCGTTGGAGAAGGGCCACGATAGGTCAGAAAGTAAGAGCTAGGAATTGTCCCTCAAATGACCTGCTTTGGAGATGCCGATTTTGCCGTTCTCGATGATTGAAAGGTGGGAAATGGGGTGACCTTTGACGGACCGAGGACTTCATCTCTTGTCTGTTCGAGCAAAATGTCACTTTCATGAATAGCAGCACTATCGAACGTCGAGAACACCATCACAAACCGAGTAGAATCAGAATAGTAACGTCGTCACGTAGATGATTCTTGTGGTATATAGGAAGAAGCTGTCATACGTCTTCACTATCGTTATGTCATACAGATGGTAAATTCGGCGAAAGCAAGTTTCAGTCAACCGCGAGGTAGCCACAAATCATGCGAAGTTCGAGGTGGCCGCTTGTTGCAGGCTGGGTTATGCTAATGTTGTGTGAGCGGCCTGGATGATTTAGAGTAGTTTTACGGCCATTTTATTGAGGCTTGGCATAGAGTTCCTGGCTGGCTGTGATCTAAGAAGAAAGTTTGCCGATCACGAACAGGACCACGAACACCACCCACTATAGAGCATAGTATTGTTGGCTCTCATCTCAGTACAACGAGTTCGGTCTTGAGAACCGGTATGAGAAATAGTTAACTGCAAAAGGAGCTGCAAGAGCTCAACCAGTGCGGGAAAGGAGATGTAAACTGGAAGTTCCTGACTTCCATGATATATACACTAAATTTATTCAAACTGATGATTTACGCTTGCGGAGTGAATCTATTGGTCAACACAAGACCTCTGGCCCATATTCATCGGCTGTGCTACATTGTAAGAAGACGTCGATATCGCAACACGTCTATCAAATCAAGCTCAACAAAAAGTCAACTTCTCGACCCGAGCAATAACTGCAATATGGCCACTATGCCAACCGCCACTCGTCAGCCCCAGAAGGATTTGCCCCTTGCAGATTCACGCGTCTTCCTCAAGAACCATTTCAACGATCATTCCGGTGAGCAGTATAAGACAGGCTGGGACAAGCTTTGGCAGGCAGGCGATTTCCTACCATGGGACCGCATGGTGCCTTCGCCAGCACTGCCAGACACATTAAATAATCATAGTCATGTGATTGGGTCTGCTAAGCTGGTTCTACCAGATGGGACGACACGAAGGAAACGAGCTCTAGTACCGGGATGTGGCAGAGGCGTTGATGTGATGCTGCTACAAAGCTACGGGTACGACGTGGTTGGATTGGAGATCAGTGCGAAAGCGGTTGAAGCATGTGAGACATACGCAAAGGAAACGCAAGACGAAGAGTTGTATCAGGTGAAAGACAAGGAGCTTGGAAAAGGAAGCAGGAAGTTTGTCGTGGGAGACTTTTATGCCGACGAGTGGTTGGACAAGGCTGCAGTAAAGGAACGTGTATTCGAGCTGATATATGATTACACTGTCAGTCCCGCTTGTACCTCAATCACTGGCATGCGAGCCGTTTGCTAATTGTGTCATAGTTCTTCTGTGCCATGAATCCTTCGATGCGCCCAGCTTGGGCTGAACGTATGTCAACCCTCCTGGCACCAAACCCGCAAGCGAATCTGGTATGTTTAGAATTCCCAACCACCAAGCCGCCGAGTGCTGGGGGACCTCCGTACTCGTCACCGTCCAAGGCGTACATGGAACACCTGAGTCATCCGGGCACAGACGTACCATATACTGCAGAGGGTGAGGTCAAGGTCAATCCATTTGCGGAATCCGGTCCAAATGCGCTAGAACGAGTCGGCCACTGGCATCCCGCGGATGCTCATGCTATTGGTAAAGATTCTGACGGTAACGTCAATGACTATATCTCAGTCTGGCGACATCGGTAAGAGTCGATTGAGCAGTGTGAGACATCGACTATCAGATTTCATTCATCCTGTGGCTACCTTTTTCAAGGCGTTGTAATGCTCGCCAAGTCCGAAACTGTGCATGTAGTAGGCCAGCCAAATCTCCTGCTCAGGCGTGGAGCCAGGTTCGATCTTCTCAACATGACCATTGGCCTGTAGCACATTGATGATGATGTTGAAAGCTTTCGCGATTGCTTGTAGCTCGAGATGACCTCCCCATTCGGCAGTATTCTTGATTTTGTGTGTATACGTCTCCAGTGGCTCGTCCAAGAATGGCGCAAAATCGTCACCGTGCTTATCAATATAGTCAGCGGCAGCAACTCTTACCTCCTTATAGTTCTTGATGTGATTTGCAACTATCGTCTCCGAGCAAGCACTATAAAGACAGTGACCATCAGGACGGATCAGAATCTCAGTCAGACCGCGGTTCTCCATCTCCTTATTCATCGCCGATAGCTCTTGTTGTCTCTGGTCTGGCATGTTAGCGGCCTCATGAGCAGCAGCCTCGATTTGAGCTTCCTGCTCCGCCGCCCTTCTTGCTAGCCGTGCTTTTTGCCTACTCTGTTTTCTCGGCTTGCCTTCTGATATATTTGATGTATTGTTGCCATCACTCGGCTGCCCGAGACATGTCGCGTCACTTGCTACTATCTCACCTGCCTGATCAGATGCATGTTTTTCGGTACTAGTTCCGTCATCGGCCACTTCATGCTGGGTACCTGAATCAAGGTCTTGTGCAGAACCCTCTAACTCTGCATTTGTCAAGACTGAGATCTCTGCTTGTTGTCGTTCCTTCAGTTCCTGTTCGAGACGATCACATTCATCATTCACACCTTTTCGGGTCTTTTTGGTTGCATTCTTCTTCTTTGAAGTGAGCTTGCCCTGAAGCTCTTTTTGCTCCCTGCGATGACGCGCATGCAATTCGTCCATTGAAATGCTGATGCACCGCAAAGATGGAACGTCTCGAATTCAGCCCCGTGGCAGCCGCCGGGAAACTGGGACAGAGCCTCAACGAGGTGACATTGACTGTTTACGAAAGAGACAAAAGGTGGATGTGAGTGGTGGAGAGAAAAAAAGCCACGATTGGGTGGGGGCCAGCAACGTCGATTCAAGGCTAGTGGAATGCCCCTCTAAACAACTACCCGCGCCCTAATTCATCGTAAGCGCTTACTCAAAGCCCTTGGATCGAGGTCAAGCAATTTCTTGCGAAGAGGTATTGCCAGCGTGTCAAACAACAAATCTATTTACGAAGGGATTTTCAGGTTTATTGTCCTACCGCGATCTATTCCATCCACCGGTTTCGACATATACAGAAGTCGCTCGCTCTGAATAAAGGCGTAGAACTGCGTCAGGCTTACCCCCCCCACTTTGGACTATCGAGTATTAGGCGTTCAACGACTACTATATAGACAAGCGTGTCAGCATCTTGCTCAGCAAGCTCTATCACGATCAGCCCGAGCTGACTGATTTCTCGGCCCTCCTATAGCCCTCCAGTCCTTCAACGCCCTTCCCTGCTATTTCAAGCAAGTGCGACTGTGTTCAAGATGGCCGACCTCAGCGGCCGCAAGGTCTTCAAGGTGTTCAATCAGGACTTTGTTGTTGACGAGAAATACACAGTCACGAAAGAGCTCGGGCAAGGTGCATACGGTATAGTTTGGTAGGTCAGCAGCTACGGCACGCGTATGCTCTGCTAACTGCGACAGCGCTGCAACCAATGCTCAGACAGGAGAAGGTGTCGCCATCAAGAAGGTCACCAATGTTTTCAGCAAGAAGATTTTGGCCAAGCGGGCACTGCGTGAGATCAAACTACTTCAGCATTTTCGAGGCCATAGGAATATTACCTGCTTGTATGACATGGATATCCCCCGACCAGACAACTTCAACGAAACCTATCTTTATGAGGAGTTGATGGAATGCGATTTAGCCGCCATCATTCGGTCGGGCCAGCCTTTGACTGACGCCCATTTTCAGTCATTCATCTACCAAATACTTTGTGGTCTCAAGTACATCCATTCCGCCAATGTGTTGCACCGAGATTTGAAACCTGGCAATCTACTTGTCAATGCTGACTGCGAGCTGAAGATTTGTGATTTTGGTCTTGCTCGTGGCTTTTCGCAAGATCCGGACGAGAATGCTGGCTACATGACCGAGTATGTTGCGACAAGGTGGTACCGTGCCCCAGAGATCATGTTGAGTTTCCAGAGCTACACTAAGGCTATCGATGTTTGGTCTATTGGCTGTATCTTGGCTGAGCTCCTAGGCGGCCGTCCGTTCTTCAAAGGTCGGGACTATGTCGACCAGCTTAACCAGATCTTGCACTATCTTGGCACACCAAACGAGGAGACTCTCTCCAGGATAGGATCCGCCCGAGCACAGGAATATGTACGAAATCTACCATATATGCCAAAAGTGCCCTTCAACAGGCTATTCCCTCAAGCCAATCCTGATGCACTTGATCTCCTCGACAGGATGCTGGCATTCGATCCGTCATCGCGTATCTCGGTTGAAGATGCGCTTGAGCATAGATATCTGCACATTTGGCACGATGCTTCTGACGAACCGGCCTGCCCAACTACTTTTGACTTCTCCTTTGAAGTCGTGGAAGAGGTACCTGAGATGCGGAAAATGATTTTGGACGAAGTCCAAAGGTTCCGAAGACAAGTGCGCCATGCACCAAGTTCTAGTGGTAAGCTGATGATCACAAACTCTAAAAATGTGCTTGAACTGACGTGGTATAGACGCTCGCGGCATGAACGTGCCCATCCCACATAATCCGACACAATACCAAGGACAAGATCCCCGTCCTCAGGAAGCAGGGCAACACCATCACAACGACCTTGAGTATGATCTGCAGAATGGAGCTGATGGGTTGACTGGAATGACGAGAAGATAAAGATACCCTTGGGCAATTCTGTCGCACGCTACGCCCTCCAAAAGAAATTTGGATATGTATGTAGCTAGACAAACATGATTCATGATTGGATGCGGATTGATGGCTCAATGGCAATATGCTGCCCTGCCCTGCCTCTGCTTCCTTTGTCCTCTGGTGTTACCAAAGTGCTGTCTCTGATGTTTATGATGCAGCTGAACTATGGTCTTAAGCCATTTATGATCCTGAATATGTCGGCGGCTAGTTGCAGATCTCCTGGGCGGAGCTGATAATCATCACTGACAATCCGCACTAGGTCATACAAGATTCCAGCGTCGTCTGCTGCTGCATATGGCGGTCCGTAATCCTATTGGTCGAAAGAATAATGCTAGCGAAGCTCCTCTGCAGCTCCAATTCATGTCAACAACATCAACTCTCCTTCACCTCAATGATCAAGACCGCATGTTTCTTCAGTGCATGATTGCCTTGAATACTCATGCAAGGTCGCCTAGAAGCCTGGAACAAGGCTATTCTTGATCATGTTACAGCACAAGAAATCAAGCAGCATGCAGGCTCGAAAATCTTGTCGATGTAAGAGCCTGGAACACTGCTTCGATGCGTGCTGGTGCGGATTGGGAGTGAAAACGTGCCTTGTTATCGTGGATCGCGCCACAAGGTAGGTAGATGAAATTGTGAAGTGGTACAAACGCGAGGTAATGATTGCAATGTCACTTACTTGACCTTCACTTTGACCAGCAAGAAATACGTCCTGCCTCTTCTTCACACTCCCCACTGTATGCCTCTTTTCCTTCACTTTAGGAGTACTCCAGTCAAGCCTGTTCGACCACTGAGTACAATAGGTATGGGTTCTTTGTTGATGCTTCTGGCTCTCGTGGCCACAATCTTCAGTTCCACCTACGCAGCAGGTCACACATCTTCAATCTTCGAGATAGCCGCGAATGTCACTGCGCCATGGTACCATGCTGGCAATGCAGTAGCCGCGGGTGTGCTTGAATTGTACATTGTCCTCCGTCAATCCAGCGCCCACGAATTCGAAAAGCACGTGTTGGATATTGCGACGCCTGGTCACACTCATTATGGTAGGTTCATGTCAAGAGAGGATATAAAGGAATATTTACAACCACCGAAGGCTGCACTTCAGACGATTGAGGGTTGGCTACAAGAGAATGGCGTCCTCCCCAATGAGCACTACGAAGGCATTGCACACAACCTACGACAAAACGACAGATATCACATGCTACACAACGCTGATGTTGTCAATCTGAGAGTCAATGTGAGCAAGGCGGAGGAGCTCTTTGACACAGAGTTCTATCACTTTATGAACGTCGAAGGCCAGATGATCACCAGAGCTTTGCATTATTCGTTGCCAGGCGATCTACACCAACATGTTCAGACAGTCATGCCAATCATCCGATTTCCTGCCACGGTACCACAAATCAAAGTCATCATGGAGGAGGACGAGGTACCAGACGCGCCTCCCGATTTTGGCTACGACCCCGAGTACTGTAACCGAACTATCGTACCATCCTGCATACAAGGCTTGTACCAACTGAACAATTTCACAGCGCCATTCAATACTGGTACAATGATTGGCATCTCTGGTTTCCTCAATCAGACGGCAGATGTGGACTCGCTCCATTCTTTCATTGCTACATATGCTCCCTACTTTCCCCAGGTATTCCCGACGTTGGTCACTACCGATGGCTCAATCCTTCGTGACCCGCACCAGTTCTCCTCATACTATACTTCTGAGACATCAATTGATCTAGAATACTCATCCTCCATTGCGCCAGGCATTCCGGTAACTTTCTATTCAACAGATGGTCTTGCGGAGGGCATCAGAGATCTCGATCAACCCAACAACGTCCTCAATGAGCCATACTTGACGCAGTTAATGTATTTGCTGTCACTTCCTGATGACAAATTGCCTACGGTGCTCTCCACGTCATACGGCGAGAACGAGCAAACTGTGCCGTACAGCTATGCAAATGTAACATGTAACCTCTTTGCTCAACTCGGTGCGCGAGGTGTTTCTGTGATCTTCGCTGCTGGCGATTCCGGTCCAGGTTCAGCATGCCAACGTAATGATGGCACAAACACCACAAGATTCAACCCCATATTCCCTGCATCTTGCCCGTAAGTCGTCACAACCTCTATTCTGTTCATCCGCCTTCGATCGTATACTAATGGTTCGAATGCAGATTCGTCACCTCGGTTGGTGGCACTCAATTCGTTGATCCGGAGGCCGCCACCTCCTTCTCCGCGGGTGGATTTTCTGAGTACTTCCCTCGTCCTTACTACCAGTCGTCAGCGGTCGAGTCGTATCTTGCAGAATTCATAGCTACCAATCCCAACGCTCCTGTATGGGACGACTACTACAACAAGGACGGTCGTGGATTTCCTGATGTCTCCGCACAGTCCTTCAACTTCGTCGTCATCGATCACATGGAAGCCCAACGTGTCTCCGGCACTTCAGCATCAGCACCACTCTTTGCAGGCATCATTGCCAACCTCAACGCTCTACGAATCAGCAGAGGCCTTCCGAAGCTTGGATTCCTGAATCCATGGTTGTATAGCGCAGGCATGGCTGGATTTTCAGATGTTACCGAAGGCGGTAGCAAAGGGTGCACAGGCAATAGCATCTATTCCGGTAGCGATGCATCCTATGTGCCGTACGCAAGCTGGAACGCGACACGCGGCTGGGATCCTGTGACTGGTATCGGTACGCCAATGTGGCCACGGTTGGTGGAAGTTGGACTTCAAGGGGCTGCCAATTATGCGGAAGCCAGCGGGTCGGAATTCAACCTGACTGGTGCTGGTGGCTCCGTTGTCAACGATACTGTCATAACGGTGATGGGAAACAATAGTGAGAACGGAAACTCCGTGCTTGCGAATTGGAAAGGCAGATCGCGACGAGCAGGCCCCCGAGGATGGCTTAATCGCCTGGAGGCACAAACCGAGAACGGTGGTGAAGGTGTTAGTTCAAGCTAAAGCGATGGTCGAGGCACATAGTACCTGTTTACCATTCAAGACAGAGCGCTATCAATGCTAGCAAAGGTCGGCAGTGTGATGAGAAGATAAAAGAAGTTCCATTTCTCACTACACTCTTTCAATAACAGGGCTACAACAAGTACTGGCGGGCAAGGAATTGCACGTTACAATCCAATCTGTTCATCTCACAAGAGATCCAAGTACGTTTCAAGATGAGTGTCAATGCCATGAACATGCAGTAGGCACTACATCATGTTCTCATACAAATGAAGTAGAAATCGAAAGGCTCGCAAGACAGCCAAAACGCAGAGGCAGTCAGCTTTGTTACAGTAATTCGGTCTCACCGCACTCGCTCGTTTCATTGTGCATGTAATTCCAATGCCTGATCGTACACTGCAGGCCAGTAGCACCACTTCTCCACAGTATGCAACATGTACAGCAATGACTGCAGATCTCTTGTTTCATTGCTGCAGTACTGTAAATTAACCACCTGCATGAATGTGGGGCGGGCGGATGCAGGATTGAAACAAGCCTGACCGACTCGACCGAAATCCGGCCACGACACCTCAGCGACTACTGTACGCCGCAAACGCTCGAGGCAAGCAAGCGTGACGAACTGGTCAGACGGCTCGCTGCAGCTAAGAGCGTAGTTCATGTGTTCGGGGGTTGGTGTCCGGATAAGAATTCCTGGATACGAGGTGAGCAGGATGGGCTGTTGGTCTAGAATTGTGTCTGCATAGTACTGTGCAGCGATCGAGATGAATGATATGGAATCATCGTAAGACATTGCATTGTGTTCGTATTGTACAGTAGAATGGTGAAGTACAGCAAGAATGATGTAACGCTTAGCTCGATGATTTTCTCGGGATGCTGAACAGGTTTAGCCCAAAATTGCAATCGAACACATACCTTGCTGGTGCTGGAGTAAGGATTCAGCTTTTCGTGCTTCGCTAATCGTTGCCGTACTCCATGCCAACCTCGCTACAGTCCCCGTCCCGAGCCCCAACCGACAAGATTCAGCGAGTGGATATGCACTGTACTTATTGACCAGTGGGCTGGCCAGCTGTACATCGTCCAGGCCACGCAAAACTGATGTCCGATCGACGTTTGACAAATCGGTTACCGCTTCTGGAGTGATGAGGAAGTCAAAATTTCGCAAGACGTGCATGATCACATCGGGGGTATCAAGGAACGACCCCGAGTGGCGCTTCAGATTGCTGCACAGGTTTGTACCAAGTACTGTACTGTAAAGCGAAGTGCATGAAGGTTTTCCACTTCGTGATGACCATACCTTGACCTCACTGGTTCAGCACTTCAACCTCGTTGTTCACGGAAGACATTCTGATGATTCGCAGCTTTTCGCTCCGAGTTTTGAATCCCGGATAACTGACATCCGTGGTTATCCTGAGTTTTGGGTGCATGAACCTTCGTGTCTGCTTGCTGGCAGTTCTGCAAAACTACGGTAATAGAGTGGGTGCCGAAGATGAATACAGTGTCTGTTTCGCAGTCTCGTGGATCTGTGTAGCGGCTTGTACCGTGACGCACTGGAAGCGGACAGGAACAACGTGGAGTAAAGGAATATATCAGCGATACTGGTCGGATACAGTATGTGCCATTCGTACATACATGTACTTGGTACTAGTGTATAATACAAGTCTTGTCTGTGGACCATGCTTGCCGAAAATCGAAGTTTGCTGCACGAGCCGAGGAGGATCTTCCAACCCCGGCCATGGATGAACGAGTGACCCACTGGGTTTGCTCCACCTGCCCAGATAGACCCACCAATACTCTTCATCGAATCGTCGATTCATTGGCTAATTTGTGCGGCGTTCTTCAAATCTGTGATTATGACCCACGCAAGCTCTACTTAGCAAGGAAAGTGACGAACCGTGGTCTTAGTGTAGCTTTATGTGCTGGCAAGTCAACATCCCGGCACTCCGTATCAATTACGCAACCATGCCTGCAGCGCGCAGTAGCTACCGCAATAAACGGAGAGACGAATAGCACGAGAAGAGTCAGGCCTGCACACACGACCATGCCGGCTGCCTCATACCACGTTTCTGAGGCCGCAAATACCTACGATGACCGCAGAGGTTGATCAACTCCTCATCTGTGTTGATTTTACATCACCAAGATTTGGAACTTCCACTACTGCCAAGTAGTCCCACCACTGATCATTTCTGTACCTGTGCCGTGGGTGGGTACAGATATCGTGGAGGAGAAGGCAACTCAGTCGTAAACCCTCCAACCATCGACGACCGGTTCACCATTTTTTAAGGTTTCGAACTTACTGCAACCGTCGTTATTTGTAAAACGTGCTGCTATTGCTTTAAGTATTCAGCTACGGGAGATGGGAGCCAAACAAGACCAACCTGACCCTACTCAAAACCTCAAGCCCGTCCTAATCCTTGACGCGGCCTCTCCAAGCAGTGCAAGCGATTGTAGTACCACGACTGAGCCTTCGATCTTTGACACAACACCCACATCCAGCTTTGGTACGAGCTTCACATCGAGCTTTCCACACGGATGCATCACACCAGGAACACCATCATCCATAGATTTCAACGAGAACCATATCGGTACCAATACCCTCCATTCCGCTATCCTCGCCAAAGATGCATCCATGGTGTATTTCGCCCTGTCCGCCGGTATAGATCCCAATATACCGAATCCTGTAACGAATGACTTTCCGGTTGTGCTGGCATTGGTCGATGATGTCCCAGATGTACTCTCGATCCTTTTGTCAAGATATTTCCAATACTTGCATCCGTCACCCAGCCCTAATGGTACGATCACGGCTA
>Ga0068618_1000374_pt1 | contig 12172 bp, 9 predicted proteins | sample InSIn2SAF170_2_FD_77423 | JGI IMG/M metagenome (GOLD analysis project Ga0068618, IMG submission 77423) | Clean room microbial communities from NASA Spacecraft Assembly Facility at Jet Propulsion Laboratory, Pasadena, California, USA -... ...
GATTATCAAACGCTATGCTAGAGATTATGCTTCCCGGGATAAGTATTATTTTTTTTTGTTTTGTTGATAGATTTAAATTATCCACCTATCGTTAGATAAACCAATCAATCATTCATTCACCCCATTTTATTATTTATTGGGAAACTGGTCCCATTATATCCAGTCGGAGCCACCATCCCAAACAGAAAAGGATCTGTCTTAAGGTCCGGACCGGGTGGTTATCCCCCAATGTTGATGCGAAGATTTTTGGGGCATCAACATTTTTGGCGCTAGAAGGAGGGCCATCCGCTATGAATGGCCAGCAATCCCAAATCCAAAGACCATTCTAAGAGTAATTCTCCCTCCTTATCTCCTCGTACTTCCCAATTGCATACTAGTTCTCTAGTTTCCAAACAAGAAGTAGAGGAATCAACTACCACTGCTCAAACTCATAATACCCTAGAACAATTGAGTCTTGAATCCCCTAAAGTTCAAACTCTCATCCAAAAACTTCAGAGCTTCTCGATATCCCCCAAGAAATCTGAGGTATCTCAAAGCAGTGAGACTTCACAATTCAATCTCCCTCACCATCTGACCAGACTTCAGAGTGGAAAACTTGATATTGAACCTACTGAGTTCCCTTTACCCAAAAGGAAAAGGGCAAAGAAGAATACTGAAGGATCTGATAGTGAAACTCTTTCATCCACATCTTCCATCTCATCTTCTCCAAGGTGAAGTCAACCATCCACTTCCCCATTACGGATTGTTATTCATCAGGGATCAGGAATCTCAACATCAAAACTTGCTCAATCTTCCATATCAATCTCTCCCTAAACATCTGGAATTTCAACAGTAGTATCATCCACTACTAGTGTCATAATGGCAGATCCATGGAACATGCCTGGTGCAGTCAACATGCCTGCACCTTTGCATGCATTACCTGATGCTCCTGAAAAATGGCTACCCAAATTCAATCCAGATGATGGGACACAAGCTGAAGAACATATTAATAATTTCATGTTATCAGTAAATCTAAAGGGAGTAACTCAGGAGGATGTTGTTGTTAGACTTTTCCCATATACTTTACAAGGATCAGCAGGATCCTGGTATTTTTCCCTCCCCTCTGGTTCTATTACCAGTTGGGCAATATTCCAAGAGCAATTTCTCACCAAGTATGGAGATGACCGATCCTTAGCTACACTAATAAACGATCTCTCCAATCTTAGGATAGAGCAAAAGGAACCCATCAAAGAATTCAACGCTCGATTTAACAAGCTTTTGAATAAAATCCCAACAGACTCCAAGCCAAGTGAACAAATTAGAAGCGAGTGGTATATAACTACTTTACCTGCCAATATGGCCATCTTTGTAGATAGAGCAGGAAAACCAACTTTAGCAGAAAATATGAAAGAAGCGCTTGCTGTGGAGAAACGAATAAATTCTCTAGAAAAGAAAACAGCTCTTGAAGAAAGAAAGAACAAGAAGGTTACGTTCAAAGATGATGCAAAGAAGAAAACCCCAAAGGATCCATACGACATGGAAGGTCTGCAAAAAGTCCTCAAAACGATGTCAAACGAAATGGTTGAGATTAAGAAACAAGTGGCCGAGACTTCAACCAAAAGACCTTTTAGAAATTATAAGAAAATGGAATCAAAACCACCAAATGTCATATCAAACGCAGATTCAGACCCGGAAGAAGAAGAAGAAGATGAAACAACCCTACCAACTGATGAAGAAGAGGAAGTTGTTGAGTGTCATGGAATGTGGGATTTTATACTGCCTAACTCCGATACAGAAAATGAGGAAGAAGCTTTTCCTGTTACTACTAGGAGTAGGAGTGCACTTGATCCTGTTCAACCAACTTCAAAGAAGAGGAGTGCGGGGGCTACTACTACGAAAGAAAAAACACCTATTAAGAAGTCACCCGCAATAGTCCCACAAAACCAACCTTCAGCTTCAAACATTCCATCAACATCTAAAACGTTGGTAGTATCCGATTCTATGGATTATAATATTGTTGATGATATGAAAAAGACTAAGGCAAACATTACCATGTTTGAACTTAGTAAATTAAAACATCAACAAAAATTACTTCTTAAAGAATTGAATGCAATTCCTTCTTCACCTCTTCCTAGTGCTAAAGCTGCAAATGACTCAGGGCAACCACCTTCTGGTATGGTTGAAGCCACCGATGCAGTTCTGATTGGAGACAGATCTAATTCCCATACTCCACCATTCCTTTTAACATATGAGATTTATAACAGAAGCCTACACAACTGTTTAATTGACTCAGGGGCATCCTCTAATATCATGCCAGCTTCAGTTTGCTCCAAACTGAACATAGAACCCCAAAAGTCTGCAATTCACATTGTGCAGTTGGATAGGACTAAAGTCCAGGTTTTAGGAGAAATTAACTCGGTAACTATCAGGCTATCAGCAGATCCCAGAGTAGTCCAAAGAATTGATATTCTGATCGCTGACATACCCCAATTTTATTGGTTGATTTTAAGTAGGGATTGTTCCAAAAAGCTCCATGGGTATATTTCTACTGATTGGTCCCATATGTGGCTTCCTTATAAGGGAAAGCCAAATCAAATAAAGATCGATCGGGAGAAACATCTGACTCATACAGTCACAGAATTCGAACAAGAAAACCAACCAATTGCATTCAACAATAATATCCTTGGAAATTATTCATCCGAGTCATTCTTTGGAAATTTCGCTGCTCAATCTTCCCCTTTCTTAGTAAATCATTCAACATCTCAGATTGAAAATTACTCGCAAACAGACAGGTCTAGATGTTTCAAAGCCACTGAGAAAACTTTAAATAAGATTGTTAATAATTCTTTATTTTGGTCACTTTACTTTGATGGATCTAAATCTAGTGAAGGATCCAGAGCAGGATGTATTTTAGTTAGCCCGCAAGGCGAAAAAACAATGTTGTCCTGTAGATTAGAATTTGAATGTACAAATAACACAGCCGAGTCCGAAGCCTTAGTCCAAGGACTATATAAAGCAATCAGCCTCAAAATCCAATATTTAAAAGTGTATGGAGATTCTGAAATTATTATCAAACAGGTCAGAAATACGATTCATTGTCTTTCTAGCCATCTTAAGCATTACCAATCACTGGTACAAGAACTCACCACACACATTTTGGCATTCAATATTTCTTCTATTCCTTGATCTCAAAATTTAGCTGCCGACTTGTTGGCTAACGTCGCTTCTAAGCTCTTGCCTCCCGAAGATTATAGTCCAGATAGATTTTCAGTAGAATTACTTTTTAGGCCTTCAATCCCTGACAGTGTTACTAATTGGAGAGTATTTAATCATGATGAAGATATTCTGCAATTCTTGACTTCAAAAAAATCCTATGATGATCAAATCATCGATGAAAGCGAACATGACTTTCAAATGGGAAGAAAGCACGAAGAAAATTCGATACCAAAGCCTGTTGTGAAGCTCAAAGATCTTTATGATATTAAAGACAGGTTTAAACCTGAAATCAATACAAAACTTCAAAGCTCCACATTAAAGTCTGAATCGATAAATCTTGGTACCGATCATAATCCCCAAAATATCAATCTAGGATTAGGACTTTTTGAGAAAGAAAGAGAATCATTCATTAAATTGCTACGACAGAATAAACAGGTTTTCGCTTGGAAGTATGACGACTTAAAAACGTATGATACGTCTATTATTCAACATACTATTCCAATGCTTCCCGAACAGAAACCAGTCCAGCAGAAATTAAGGAAAATACATCCGAACTTAGAGAGCCAAATCAAATCGGAACTCAACAAACTCTTGAAAGCTAGGATTATTTTTCCTGTTCGACATTCAAACTGGGTCTCTAATATGGTACCTGTCAGAAAGAAAAATGGCGACATTAGGATTTGTATAGATTTTAGAAATCTGAATAAGGCAAGCTTAAAAGATAATTTCCCATTACCAACTATGGAGCAAATTCTCCAATCGGTTGCAGGGTCTGAATTGATGTCTTTTTTAGATGGTTTTTCAAGTTATAACCAAGTCTTGGTTCACCCTGATGACAGACTTAAAACCACATTCAGAACAAAATGGGGAACTTACGCCTATCAGAAAATTCCTTTCGGACTTATTAATGCCGGTGCCACATTCCAAAGAGCAATGGACATAGCTTTTAAAGGATTGATTAATAAAGCAGTAGTTGTCTATTTAGATGACATTACTGTATTTTTGAAGAAGCGATCCAATCACTTGCATGACTTAAATCAAATCTTTCAACGCTGTAAAAGATATGGAATATCGCTCAATCCAAAAAAATCTTTCTTTGCTCTCAATCAAGGAAAGCTTTTAGGCTTTATTGTTTCTAAAGACGGCATTCATATTGATCCTAATAGGATAAAAGAGATTTCTAAAATCCCTCTTCCACATAATAAGAAATCTATGCAGTCATTTTTAGGCCAAATCAATTTTGTTAAACGATTTGTTCCAGATTTTTCCCAAATTATTTTGCCGCTTCAAACTATGATTAAGAAAAATTCAGTTTTTAAATGGGGATTAGCAGAAAAAGAAGCGTTTGAATTAATCAAACAATCAATCATTGATGCCCCCGATTTAAATACTCCCAATTTTTCTAATCATTTCATATTATACACTGTTGCATCTAGTTTTTCTTATGTAGCAGTGCTCACTCAACTCAATGATCACAACTTGGAAGCACCCATATCATTTTATAGTTCAAATCTTCAAGGTGCTGAATTAAATTATTCTAATGTAGAAAAACAAGCCTTTGTTGTATACAAAGCCATCAAACATTACAGACCCTTCCTTCTAAAGGCCCATACAAAAGTAATAGTTCCTTTCCCTACAGTTAGGCAACTATTAATTCAAAGGGAATTAGGTGAAAAAAGGGCAAACTGGGTGACAGCGCTTCAAGAATATGACTTGGAAATCAAGCCAGCAAAGATTGTTAGGGGTCAAGGTTTTTGCAGGTTATTGGCAGGAGGATCCAATATCCCAGAATCAGAACATGAGGATTACATTGAAGAAATCAATCAGATAAGTATTACTGATTCTGAATCACAATATGCGAATATTATCTTTTATTTGAAAAATGGGTATGCGCCTCCTCACCTATCTTACAAAAACAAAAGGGCCATTAGACTAAAAGCAAAGAATTTTATGATTGTTAATGATGTGCTTTTCAAACAAAATTATGATTCAATCTTATTAAGATATCTAGAGAAGCCTGAAGCACAAAAGGTTTTGCATGAATTACATGATGGACCGACAGGAGGACATTTTGGAGCCGATACAACGGCTCACAAAATTATACATGCTGGATATTATTGGCCTACTCTGTTTAGAGATGCTCATGAATATGTTAGGAAGTGCAAGAACTGTCAAACAGCTAGTGGAAGACAAAAGAGATCATCTTTCCCTTTATAGCCAGTCAACATTGAACAACCATTTGAGCAATGGGGATTGGATATCATTGGAGAAATTACTCCACATTCTTCCAAACAGCATAAGTATATCCTTACTGCTACCGATTATTTTACTAAGTGGGTTGAAGCAATTCCTGTAAAGACAACAAGCTCTGAGGTAATAACGGAATTCATTGATCAATTCATCATTACCAGGTTTGGTGTCCCAAACGCTCTTGTTTTTTATAATGCATCTTATTTTTCAGGCAATACTATGTTTGATTTTGCTATTAAAAGAGGATTTAAATTGAAATACTCTGCTAATTACTATCCTCAGGGTAATGGTTTAGCTGAGTCCACAAATAAAAATTTGATCAAAATCATTAAGCGAACCATCGAACAAAACCATAAAAATTGGCATAAATCCTTAATATTTGCACTATGGGCCGATAGGATAACACAGAAAGCTTCTATAGGAACTTCTCCCTTTAATCTTGTCTACGGAAAAGAAGCAGTCCTACCAACAAATGTTATCCTTCCCTCTTTAGCCCTAGTCCAGTTTATTGAGGAAACTCCTTCTTCTTCTATTTAGCTTAGAAATGATCAAATTTTAAAGTTAGAAGAAGAAAGAGAAAAAGCCAAAGTGATTCATGAAAAACATCAGCAAATAATCAAATCTTCCTTTGATTCACTCTCATCAGGTTCAAAACAATTTCAAGTTGGTGATTTAGTCCTAAAATGGGACAAAGCCCATGAAGATAAGGGAAAACACACTAAGTTCCAGAAAATGTGGCTTGGACCATTTCAGATCTGTGAGAAGATAGGCCATTCAACCTTCATATTACAAGATTTATCAGGTTTGAGAGATTCTCTCCCTGTTAATGGCCTTGTCTTAAAGAAATTCTTTCATTGAGGAGGTAACCCCTTCTCCTTTTTTAGCTTAGGAATTTTGTAGTTTGTAGGAAATAAAGTTGAAAGGTATCTTCCATTGACCTTTGCTGTACTTAGAGATTGTTCAAAACAAGTAGTATTAATATTTGCTTTCTAAAAAACTAGAAGTCTTAGACAAACAGGAAAATTCTAGGAAACTAAGTATAAGTTGCATTCTAAAATCATAATGTATTTTTGTGAAATCGACTTAAAGATTAAAGGTAAACCATTTTGTGTTTCAAACTGGCCATGGAAAGGTTATCAATATCAAAACAAGAGACTAATCTAATATCAGCACCTTAAACTCATAACCTGTCATCCATTTTACTCTTAAGGAGTAAATTGTCCATCCCATTCATCAAAGCTTATAATTATTCAGAGTGTAATTCTAAAATATTTGATATAAAAGATAAGAGATCTTATCACAAGCCTGCTTACCATGATCATAGGGACATAAATTAGCCGACATTACCAATACTACATATCAAAACAGGGTAATGGCTTTAAAATGAAAAGACAAGAGGTCTCATCACGAGCCGGCTTGTTCGGCTGAATTATTACCAGTGAATGGCATTGTCACCTAGTTGGCCATCAAACCAGGACAATAACTTTTTATCTTACAAAATAACAGAAAATAAGAACAAATACAAAATATGAAAGCATATTTCGAATTAGCTCTGTTAATCATACTCTGAGATGGATGGGATCATGGACAATAATATGGTTAAAAGGTATCCCTATCGAAACTATGAACGTTTGCTAGCAGCAAAGGCTCTACCTGTGATAGGCGAGTTAACTTTAAAAGCTGATTTGAAAAAGTTTTATGTTTTATCATTATCAACCAATAAAGGCCTGTTTAAAACTTAGAATGTATCTAAATTTAATCAAAAGGAGAAATTAGCAAAATAAATTTTGTTTTAAATGCAATAATACTTAGTTATATTAAGATTTTCTTCTTTGATGAGATTTTCTATTATAAAGAAAGTTTAAATATTTTATTGCTTTGCAGAGATAACTGTTCCTTCCAGCGAATCGCCAATTGTTGTGCTATACAACAACCCCTCCATTTCATATCAATTTTAATTTTAAAATTTTAATATGAAATGGGTCCCTTTTCCTTTTATTACTTTTAAAATTGGCATAAATTTAAATGTTATTTGAAAAAGGTCAATAATAAAACAAAACATTACAAATCTTTTCAAATAAATCAACCAATAGGCTTCTTTATAAAAAAAAAACACAAAACAAATAATCTTTATCATTACGATAAAGCGATCGTAAGATCGCATATCGCAATGATTAAGAGAAAGGCAGTTAAGTGGCCCTTTGATTTTCCCTGATGCGATAAGCCCCAAAAGGATATCGCTATCGGCAATATTACGATAATGCAATAAAAGTTGCTTTTGTTCCGATGCGATATGATGTCGCAATCGGCGATAACCAATGCATATTACTATAAGCCCCCCCCCTGTTCCAATGCTCCCGATGCGATATCGCTGGTCGGCAATCGGAGGTAATCGCTCCATGTTGTTAATACAAAGCCCGCCACAATTCTCCCGATGCGAATTGCTATGATCACTATCGACAATCATGGGTTCCGAAAAGGAAACGATATAATTAAGATCTCCCTGATCGCCGATTGCGATAAAGCCAAGGCACATATTTCAAGAAGAATCGTTAATCAGAAAGATTGTGATTTAACCTGTATTTAAGGCTCCATCTTCCCACTTGCGATCCATTTGCGTTTAAACCGTCAACTCACGCATCGTCAAAACCAATCGACCAATAAATGATGTAATACACATTTAAAAGGATTGACAGGCTTTGATGGCCGTTTAATGCAAAATTAAGTCTAAAAAAAAAAAAATGTTTTGTAGATTGTATTCGCGGTCATTTTTCTCCATCATGCATTGATTATCATAAACACTTATATCTGATTTGCACTACATTACGATTATTCTACTCTTTTGCAGGCCCCTTTCAAAATTACTGAATCAATCAAATGGGAAAGAAATCCAAGAAGACCACAATAGCTCCTACTACATCCGCCATGGTACAACCAATCGCTGAACCAGGGACAAAAAAGAAAGGATTAATATCTGATACTACATGCCTAGGACTCCGCAGGACAACCTGGCAAGGCACGTATAATTTGCTTGAAGCAGAAGGACCCAAGATGACAGAGATAGAAGCCACAACAGACTCGACTAATAAATCCGAGGGAACTTTAAAGGATTTGGCTGACTCTTTTCTCCATAGAATAGCAGCAAGAGAACAAATGCTCCCCTATACAGACATAGTGAAATGGGCCATTGAAGAAATTCCAATCACGGACAGAACGTTCTGCACTAAGGACGGAAGGATTTTTGGTTCTTTTCAACCCGAGAGTTTAAGGCAAATGTATCATTTGCCTAAGCCAGAGAAGAAATACAATAAGGAGTACTTGGAGAAATTTTCCAGAGAAAATGAGATTGAATCTGCACCCATTCGGGACTGGAGACAAAATCCAGCAAAGCACAAACACGAATCCTCAGGTAAGTACTCTGTTGACTCCTTGTCTTCACCTTACTGTTATGCCGGGATAATGATGTGCAGATTATGGGGATTACATGATTCAGCCAATTTTACTATAGAAATGGTTCCTTTAATGGAATTGACATGTAATAGTGAAGTGATGGACTGGGCAACTATTTTGTCTGATAAGTTAGCAACTGCAGTCCTTGAATTCAGAAGTAAAATTAGTGTCACGGAAAGAATTATTCCACCTTTTTATTATAGTGCCTTCATTTTGGATACATTGTGTTTCAATTCTGAGTTTCCTATACTCGGTTGGAGATGGACTCCACAAGAGTCCACACCTATTCACATATATCATCGAAAGCTATGGAAGTCTGATTATAAGCACCATTTGTACCAGATTGGTAATGGATTTATGTTGCCGATTCATCTTTCCATTTTTGATAAACCCGCTCCCAAGATTTCCTATCAGGCAGAAATTGATTTGATATCTATAGGGAGATGGTTTGGAGAGGAAAACTTTACATATGTAAGAATTTTTGGAAGCCAGGCCAACCCTCATGTTCTCCCTCTGTATATACCTGACAAATTGTTAGCTAGGGAGATAGCTTACCAAATCACCTCTGAAGGAGTCACACAGACTCTAAAGAACAAGAAAAAATAGGTGTGGCCTTCTCTTCCCCTCAAATGTGGTGTTTTTACCCTGCAAGATTACAAACATGCAGAGAAGGAAGCAAGTAAAATAATAGCACTAGGTCTAGCCATCCTCCCGAATAGGCTTTTTGACCCAAACAAAACTGCTTACCATGCACTTAAGCAAGAAAAGTTAACAACGGTTGATCATGTCAAAGATAGATTCGATGATTTGTTCTCTTTAGCAGATTCAATGACCCTAGTGATGTCCAGGGCTAGAGCAGAATATAAAGATGATAACCTGGTCGAATTTCACAGATTGAGAGGAGAAAGGTTGCAAACTCTCCCCCTTAATCTATTATCAATAACTCCGACCGATAAACCAAACGAGCCTGAAAAACAGATCACTAGGGAAACTCCGACTGTGTCGGAAGTTCAAAAAGAAGTGCATGCAGAGATACAGGAAGAAGTCCAGACCTAGGTACAGGAGAAGAGCAGTACGAAAATGATTGTTGACACTCAAATTGATCCAAAATTGCTCCAGGAATGGCAGCAATTTGATTCTATCATCAGCAATCTTGAATCTCCAAAGGAAACTGAAGCCTTAAAAACAGCTTCTACACAGAAAATAGCTTCCACTCTGGCTTCAATTGAAGCCAGCGGCCCACCAATTGTTAAAAAATCAGAGATTATACCAAAAGATCCCTCCACTCAAATCATTTTGCAGGTAGAAGAAATTCCTCCTGTGGACGTTTTTTACAGTCCAAAACATAGAGCCATAGTAAAAAGGCAAAGGAAGAGGAAAAGGACTGATCAACCTTCCCTATTCCCCGAACAAACAGTAACAGGAAATGTGCTCTGGAAAGAGGAATTTAACCCCTCTGACGACCTTACAAAACTATCACAGTACGCTGGAGCTTACTCGGCAGCGACTATAGACAAGGCGTTGGAGGTAAGTAATTTAATGAAAGAAAAGGATCAAGAGATCTTTTCACTTCAGTCTCAATTGTCAGAGGCAAGGCAAAAGATAGAGCAAACAGAACAGCAATTGTTGGCTCAACAAACAATCACTAATCAGTTGAGCAAACAATTACAAGAAGAAAAGCGGCGAATCGACGACAGCGCAGTACAAAAGCAAAAGGAATTATCAGAAGGATTGGCACAGTTGAAAAAGATAAACGAGCAAATGCAGAAATCAAAAGACGAGCAGATTGAGCAGTTATCAGCACAGGTGGCTAAAACAAAAGATCTTCCACAACCGGCTGAATTTAGAGCAGAGGTATTTCGGATAAATAGGGGATTAATAATGCAAATAAAATTGTTATCTCAACAAATTGCTAAAGCAGAACCCCTCTGCGAATTAACAGAATCCTTGAGTGACAAAGTGACTAATGCCAGGACAGATTTGGTTCAGTGCAAAGAAACAATAAGCAATTTCTTGGAATGGCAAGATACCGATGAGGCATCTACGGTGCCAAAAATTTTAGAATCGAACAAGGAAGTTTTGTTCCTAGAATGGTAGACCCAACTCATGAAGGCAAAAAGGGAGATTTCTAAATGTAAACTGACCACTAGCAATCTAGTGGAATTGGTTAACGACACCCTTTATTTGTCCAACATGATTACCCAATGTACCCCAGGGAAATTAACTCCAGCAAAAGCATTGGAACAGTCATGTTACCCGGAGTTGGAAAAAACTGGAAGATTAATCGCTGGGATTAACAGTTTAACATGGGACACTTATTGGTTATTCCTAATCAAGCCATACAGTCAGCGAGCTGCCCTTAAGTGTCTAACAGATGCGATCAGGTCCATTGTTCCTGATATACAGGATGCCACATATGCTGCCCAGCTCAATTCTCGCCTAAACAGACCACCAGAAGTGGAACCGATGCTTGCAATTTGCCAACTTAGGTCCAAAGGGAAACAGCACAAGTGATGATTCATATTTCCGACTGACAGGTTGCCGTGGAGAAGCTTTGCAGGATTTAATTATGCCAATTAAATAGGATTTTTGTTTTCATAGTCGGTAAGATTAGAACTAGTATTTATAGACCCTTTCATGCATTTAGAAAGGGTCGTAAGTTTTGTATATGACATATTCACCTAAAGTCACACTACTGTGCTTCAGGCTTATTCTTTTATAAAACAGGGCCAAATTATTCTGATTTGGAGCAAGAAAGCTTTTAAGTAAATGTGCACTATTGTCTTTATTTGAAAGTCTTTTCTGAATCTGAAGAAGAATTACAAATAGCAATTGATGTGGAGAGTGATCATCAGCTCATATGGTACTTTTATCTATGTTCGTTCTCATTCTTTTCATATGGATTGTTATTTGATTTATGTTGCTATTATCTGATATATGCATACATCGCTAATAAGTATTCTTTATTCTTTCCACTATTAGATGATTAGAGTATGCTCCTTTCTTACACCATGTTTATATCAATAATATGAGGTATAGCATAGAAATCTTGTATTAATTTCTTTGTCTAACTATTTAGATAAATTATGTCATTAAATGTTCAAATGTCTTTGTTTATTTGATAGAGTCATCTATATGCCTACAAATGAATAAGGATTATCAAACGCTATGCTAGAGATTATGCTTCCCGGGATAAGTATTATTTTTTTTTGTTTTGTTGATAGATTTAAATTATCCACCTATCGTTAGATAAACCAATCAATCATTCATTCACCCC
>Ga0068618_1000377_pt1 | contig 12145 bp, 8 predicted proteins | sample InSIn2SAF170_2_FD_77423 | JGI IMG/M metagenome (GOLD analysis project Ga0068618, IMG submission 77423) | Clean room microbial communities from NASA Spacecraft Assembly Facility at Jet Propulsion Laboratory, Pasadena, California, USA -... ...
ATGTTCGTCCTTGCAACCTATTTCGGAAGGAGTGTTCATGACGCGACGCGCTTTACCCGCGATTCAATTAAGCAAGTCATCTAAGCCTCGTTCAGCCTTGCGTAGTAACATTGATATCTGATCCAGCGACATTACTCGAGCATCAATGGTCATCTTCATCACAAAGATATTCTAATTCAAAGCACTTTTCTTGCCCTAGCGGTCCAGTGGAGGAGGTTGCTTAACCAACATCGACCGACGTTCAGTCGCACACCAAGGGCGCGAGTGAGCTTCCCAGGAGTGCAACCATACTGAATCGCAAAGCAAGCAGCTACAACTTTAAGTTCTTGGACTCGCCAAAGGGCCCTGCACTCTGCGACCTTGTCTGTGCACGTTCCCAGTCTGAGTGCATTCAAGATAGAATGCGCTCGTCCTCATTACGGCCACTGGGTAAGCCAGTCAAGATACCTTCTGTATACCACCATTCTAACCACCTCCGCAGCCGCCAGCTTCGAAGCAATGTCCCTCAGTCAGTGTCAAAGAGTGACGACCTTCCGACCTCGGGTATCGATAATCAAAGTCCAGAGTCCATTCTCGAGATCACGACAAGTGCCCTTCCAACGAACTTTCACATCCTCCTCGCGCAGCCATGATTGGCTTCGTCCCAACAAACCCGAAAAAAGCAAATCAATGGTCGGCCGCCCGCGCATGCAAACCGGCGGCTCAGTTCGTGGCACAACAGTAGTATGGGGTGACTACGGTCTTCGGATGAAAGACCACGATCGACGAATAAGTGCCAAACAACTTAATCTCGGATACCAAACAATCGCCAACAAGCTCCGTGGTACGAATTGCAAAATCTACACTCGTGTATCCGCGAACATTGGTGTGTATACCAAAGGTAACGAGGTGCGTATGGGTAAGGGAAAGGGTAAATTCGATTACTGGGCTGCTAGAGTGCCGGTCAGCAGAGTGGTATTCGAGCTCAGTGGGACGGTGCACGAGAAGGTTGTGAAGGAAGCATTCAGACTGGCAGGCAACAAGTTACCAGGGCAGTGGGAGTTCGTGAGGAAGGGCGATCCACCGGTGGTAGGACTCACCAAATTACAGAATGGCATCACATTGGAAAGTCTAAAAGAGGCAAGGAGAAACATAGAACCCCTGGACAAAGACGGAAGTGATGAAAATCTAGTGATACCACCAAGTCTGACGGATCAACCCCCACAGACAGTGTCTACGACAACTGCGACAGCAATATAGAAAACACTCGGTGTAATAACAATAAATTTGTACTCGCAATATCAAACAGCGCTGGCCGTTATCCCACTTGATCCTTCTCAAGCACCAATATTATGATCATGCGTTCTATCTCCATCGTTAACAGAATACTGCTGCGCACTCCTCGGATTCTTGTCCCCCTCAAGCTCACTATCAGCCTTCGTCCCCCCAAACCCCCCCTCCTGTTTCGCCGACCCAATCCCCCCCAGAATTCGTCATCCCACCCATTCCGGACTCCGAAATATTCTGTCCATACCGGATATTCTCCGTCGTTTGTTGCGCTCGGTCTGCATCGACACCGCTGGTTTCGGTTGTTGTGTTCGGCATGCTACCTGTCACCACAGATACACACATGTTAGCAAAGATTGCCCTCCTAGGAACAGGTGCGAGGGAAAGGATAGGTAAGTACTGACCACCAAGCATCCCACTAGATTTCTGATGCTCCTCCCCAAGACCCTTATAACTCTCATACTGCGGCGTCTCCCCTCCCGGCGACGTATCCATCATCGTCGTCTCATTCGCCCTCGCACTTCCGGAATCTCTCTCAGTCATTCTTTCTCGATTCCTGCTTTCTGAAGAAAATGATGAAACTGTACGACTTAAGATATTGCTTTCCGCACTTCCTCTCCGTGAGGTACTCTCGTTGGTACTAGAAGTCGAGCTTGATGTACTTGACCTCCGACTGTGTGTAGGACTGGACGATCGAGATGGACGGGTATTATTACTTGTTGATGATGAGGAAGTAGAAGATTTGTTGAATTCGGAGAGCCAGTGGCAGGATATGACGTTTTCGATCTCTTGGGTTAGGACGTGGAAAAGGTCCATTAAGAATATTTGGTGGGGATTGCGTGCATCTTATATAGGGCTGTGTCTGTGGATGAGAGGTGCGATGTGTACAGTATTCTGCGCTTGCTGGGGGTTGCGGGATATGGAGTTGATGGGTGTGATGTCATGGGTTTGTATGACGAGGTTTTTGGGTGGGATGGACGGTTGAGGATATGTTATAGAATGATACTACAGCAGGCGATTGGATGTATTGGGTATTTTAATGGTAACGTGTTTGATTTCTTGAGTATATCCGGGCGGGAATGGTGATGGCTTGTGTGGACACGAGCACTACAGGTTTACAGGAACGAGACATAGAAGGGGAAAGTGTTCGTGGATCTTGTTTGACTGTGTAATTATTCTAGCCTATGCCAGGCTGTGCCATCGTGCAATGATGTGCAATAATACTGAGACTTGATTCTTCGCCCTGAACTATCATGTTTGTAGAGTAAGATCAAGTGAGCTGCCTTCGTCAGGGTGATGAGTGGTACTGTTCTGGTGTTAGCGATCTCCCCCTGTAAAATGATGAGGATTGAGGTTACCATTTCTGTTTAGACTTCATCTTCACCAGCGAGCTCTACCGTAGCATCTGCTTCTTCTTCTTCTGCGACTGCTTCTTCCTTGATCGCTGCAACTTTCTTTGTGCTCTTCTTAGCCTTGTTCGTGGGGGTCTCACTGCCCTCTTCCTCGTTGCCATCATCTGAGTTGGCTCGCTTGTTGCTCTTAGGAGTCTTTGATTTGGTTGCCTTGGTAATCTTCGCAGGAGTTACGGGTTGAGCGTCATTACCGTCTTTTGCGACCACACGAACATGATCCTTGCTGCTCTGAAGAGAATACTTGTTGCCTGCCTCGACGATCGATTTGAAGCGGCGTTGAGCATTTTGAGGGGTGTTGATGGCAAGTTTCCGCGCAACTGCAGCATAATTAGGTCTGAATTCCTCTGCGTCTGCCAGAACTACAAGCAGGAACTCAATCTTCTCTTCTGGTGTCAAAGATGCCATTGTTCGTAGATAAGATGTGGTTGATAGGAAATGGTTTGTGGTCTCGTAGCTATGTAAGTGAGATGAAGAAAGAAGGTTGTAATGTTTTTGAGACAGAGCCTTGCAAGTAAATAAAGTTTGACCAAAATATTCGGCCACGTTTGTAGTGAAGAAAGGATGGAAGTGTTGATCAGCAGTTCGGAGCAACTGAAAATTTCTACTGCTCTTACTTCGCATTGTTTCTGCAAGATATCTGGAGACCTCTCTCAGCAACCGGATCTGTGACCAGCATGTCATGCACAAGTAACTGAGAACAGGGCATTTCTGGTGCCTCCCACGAACTGAAGTCGAACGTTGTTCCTCAGGCGGGCTGTTATTCAAATGATTTCTCCCGAGCTGGAGGCATGTCCTTTGGCAGAAGAGTGCAGTCCTTTTTTATCAACGCGAGAATCTAAGACTTGGTGAGTCAACTTTATCGCGGAGTACCAGCCGATGAGTACTGCACTCAATCCGACAACGATCTCATAACACCCTCGAATGCCACCAATGCAGCTGCATTTGCTGGAAATGCTCGGAGGAAGCAAGGCAGAAAGCCTCGCCAGAAAGCACGGTATCCTCCTTCTTGATACACGGTTCTCACCGCATCCTTCCACCGAGGGAAGCGTGGCGTACCATCTTTCAAGCCACCTCCCAGAGGGTCAGTCATGATTCTCTGCTTAACAACATCGGTTGGATAGGTCGTGAGCCAGAACACTTGAGCGCTGAGACCGCCGGCCCAAAAATTGATCGCAGGAGTTGAGAGATTTGTGTGTTGGACGAACCACTTCGAGAACAGGTCATAACTTCCCCACCAGAAGAAGAAGAACGAACGGAAAATCAACGTTGAATACAAGCCATGCCACAGACCTCGGATACCATGATACTTCAATATCTTTCTCGTGCAATCAATCGGGCCAGAGTACAACCTATCCGCCTTATTGGCAGCGTACTGGATCTGCAATCGTGCCTTGACATGTTCGACAGGTGCGGCAATTAACGATACAGTACTGCCAGCTCCGATACCAGCCAAGCCGTGGCCAAAGGAAGGCAGGGTGTTCTTGTTGATTGTTTCCTCGCTTACAAAGGCTGGGTTGGTCCAGACATTCTCGAGCAGTAGTCTTCGATATATTGTCAGACTACCCAGCATCAATGAGTCCATTACCATCCAACCCAGTAAAGGCGGGGTTGCTCCTTTGTAAAGTCCTGGGATGCCCTCTTTCCGAACAGTTTGCAATACACAGTCCAGAGGTCCGTGAAATCGGCCATACTCAGCGGTTTGCATGCGCACCTTGATCGTATCGAAAGGATGCCCAACACTCAGCTTCGCAATGCCTGAGAAAACTCCCGCTACAAAGCCTCGATAGTTCTTCACAGTCGCTGCCTTAGCAGGTTGTCCCTGCCCGATAGCTTCATTACTGCGGTTCTGTGTGTCTGGATTAGCGACAGTGCTGCTTCTGATTAGCTGACAGTACTATCGTCGTTGTATCTGGAACAGCGCACCTGTCAAGGCTTGCCGACATCACCGTGCCTCAATCACAGAGACTAGATCTGCTGGTCTGTACCTAAAGACAAAGACGAACATGATGTACAGTAATATGACTGTCAGAATGCGCAAACACAAAGTCATTGAAGGTTCACACCAGAGGTCGATCGCTTATCTCCGAGATCGGCAAAACTTAAGACCGAGATGGCCGATGATGATCCATCCATCACAGATCGTCCAATTGAATCGTCCTAACAAAGCTAACAATCGGGTGGACATGGAACGATCACGACAACCATCGACGGCTTTGAAATACCTGAACTTAGGTTACCACGTGCAAAATGTGACTTTATGAAGCTTGAGAGTGCTTGCTCTCCTTGACGACCATCAACTGTGTGTGACATATCAATACCACATCGTCGACTAGCCATAGAAAAGATGCAAGAGGCGAAGCAGCATCAGTCAGCACCCAATGGACAAGCGCATAGTCCACCTAAGAGAGTGTGGACGACATTGATCACGAACACCAAGTATCTATCAGGGTTGATCACACTGGATTATTCTCTGAAGAAGAGTGGTTCAAAGTACCCATTGATTGCGCTCTACACAGATGCTTTCCCAGAAGAAGGCAGAGCTGCATTGAAGGCACGCGACATCCCAGTGAGGAGGATAGCATATCTATTACCGTCAGTGCCCAAGCAGTATGCCAACGATCCTCGTTTCTACGACTGCTGGAGCAAACTGGCTCCCTTTAGCCTAACTGAGTACGATCGGGTCGTACAGCTCGATAGTGATATGCTTGTGCTGAAGAACATGGACGAATTGATGGATCTCGAACTTGATCCACCGGAAGCGAATGGCGATGGGAACAGGGTGTTCGCTGCCAGCCATGCATGTGCCTGTAACCCACTCAAGAAACCACACTATCCCAAAGACTGGGTGCCGGAGAATTGTGCTTTTACATCCCAGCACAACGACCCTGACAAGGCCCAGAAAGAAGGAGCACCGCCAACAGCAGGTATTGCATGCCCCAATGGAGGTCTCCAAGTCGTCAATCCCAGTAAAGGTATCTACGATAAGATCCTGGATACTTTGCAGAACGGAGACTTAACTGCGAGTTATGATTTCGCGGATCAAAGTCTGCTCGGCGAACGGTTCAGCGGGAGGTGGATCACTATTCCTTACATCTACAACGCTCTCAAGACTATGAGATCAAAAGGTGTTCATGATGCGATATGGCGAGATGATGAGGTCAAGAACATCCACTACATTCTCAGCCCTAAGCCGTGGGATGAGACCGAGGAGACCGCATCGAACGAATCACATCTTTGGTGGATCAAACTAAATGACGAACGGGTAGCAAAGGATAAGGCAAAAGGCGTACAGGATGGATTTTAGGATGGTCGCAAAGGACAAACCCTTGTCGCCACCATATGCATATGGTAGAGCTGGTTCGCGAGCTACACTGTTTCCAGGTCAGACGTAGAGACTCACCTTTGGACGGCTAGAGCGCTTGACACAACGTTGGCGAGCGATCAGCCTTGCTTCTTTGGATAGCCAGTACTTACATACCTTGACTTGGAAAAAGTCAGGATCTCTTTATCTCTGTCCGATCTTCCATGCGGCAGGCGATGGTGGTCCTCGGATTGTTTCCCAATGCATGTTTCTCCATGACCAATAAACTCGTACGCGTCCTCTAGTCTTCCGCATCCCGAAGGTAGGAAACCAGCAGCAGACTTGTGGAGTGATCTTCACAGACATTCTAGCTTCCTGATAGAACGCTAGCAAGATTGTATTTGATCACGAGATTGGCTCGTCGTATTGCAGTGTGCTTTGTCTGCAGCAATCATGATGGACAATGTGGGTGCGAGGAAGTTCATGCACAGAAGTAGTCGTGTGAGCCGCAGTAGGTAGAGATTATCGATGAGATCCATGAGAATTGCCTGTACGACATGGAAGAAACAAGCGTCTCGACTCAAATACCTAGTTAATGCAGCTGCCCAGATCCAATCACAAGAACACTCGATAAGTAAGCAAGTGGCAAATGGACAGTGCTCACTCACGATCTGGCAATTGGAAGCCTCAAAAAAGAGACTGGAAGCCAGTCAGAAATGCAGTAGGGGCGGCAGCCTGCGATACACCAATACGAACGCTGCCAGCCCGCAAAATGGTGAGGCGAGATCTGTCCAGGCAAAACCATGCTGGTCCAGAGCTGCTGCATGCTGAAACACTCGCCTGTTCTCTGTCATTTTCACCGCGGCACCGATACAGCTCCTCTTATTGGCTTCTACCCCTGCTTCGGCCATGAGCAAAGGAACTTCGGCCAACCCTTGACAGCGGCGAACTGGTGCTTCGTATTGGTCGGAAAGTGTGACAAGAAGTCGATGTCGACTTTAGCGGCTCGGACCAGACATGGACAATTGCCCTTGACGGGCACCATGCAGCAAGCGACACATTTCCCAGCGACAACTAAACTCATTAGAGCCTAACGCGCTATGAGAACACCACACATCCGCGTAAAATGGCCCCTGGTCCTATCTTGCTACTGCCCTGCAGTGCGTTGTGTACATCAAGACTCGAAAGATTGGTGAGGCTAGTTGCTGCATTGCATTTCTCTGTACCCGCTCTATCTACCTAACCATATTATTGCCCAATGCCTCTGATGTGGGCGTGTACAATTGTTCTTCGATGCTATCCTCACACCAAGCCTGGCTGAGAACAACAATTTTCTAACTCTTGGAATATCCATGTGAATACTCAGCTTGACTGTCGTTCATGCCGGCAAATTAACCATCGACTACCTCAGGTGATCTTCTAGCACTTGTACTTGTTCGTTACCAGCACCTGCCAGTACAGTACTACTCGCAACCCGTGACACAACATCTGTCAACCACGAACCACTCCTTGCATTGCAGCAAACCTCGTTGCCGGCAACGTCACAATCCTGGAACGTCAATACGCCGTACGACCGTTTATCTTTGCTTGCATAAAGGCACTCAAAAGAAGTTGTTCCATATACAATTCCCCACCCACTCACCGCTTCAACGCCAACTCACAACTCTCGAGCACTACATGAGCTCACTACAACCGTACTGCAACCTACGGTTCTGGTCGACTAGTCGGCTGAACTGTAGTTCACCCAACAATTGCATTCCACCACTTAGTCGAGAATATGTGCACCAAGACCAAAACGAGCTTCGGCTGCGGTCATTGTATCAAAACTCTTGCGGATTGCGATACACCAAGATGCACAACTATTGAGAAGTGGGGAATCCTCAAAGACATAGATTGTCCTCAATGCAAGATTGCCGGTCCAGGTCTGACCAGAGGCCTGAATGGCCGTGGGCGATATGGTCGGGAAATGACTCGAACTCGAGATCGAAGACGCTCACCTCTTCGATCAGCCTCACCCGAAGTCGTCACCCCATCTTCAGCCTCAAGCAGACACCAGGCTGTAAGTCCTTGGGCACCAACACATCGTGCACGCTGTCTTGAAAAAGAGTGGGATACACCAACGAGGCAACAAGCAGATGATGCTTGGTTGGCCGAACATCTACGTCGCATGTGCGATCTCGAAGAGAAGACCTCTAAGATGTCATTGAAGTCCAAGCACTCCAGAAGGTCTTCACCAGTCTCCAGTTATGAACGTCTTATTGAGCTAGACGAAGTTGAAGAACCCGAGGAACTTGAAGAACCACGTACTCCCACTCGGCATAAGTCCTTCCACACTCAATCTTCTGAATGTGAAATCTCCGAAGACTCAGAACTTTACTATCCTACACATCGTCACCGAGATCGGAAAGTCAGCCACACTAGCTCCGGTAGCATGCCTCACTATCAAGAAAGCCCACGTGCCCGGGCGACTCCACGCAAGACCAAAACATACCATGTTCCAGCAGTATCAGAAGTTGCCCTGCAAGAGATCAACGATGCCAAACACAGATATCGACCTCGTCGAACCAAGACGGAACCCTATTTTTCACAGTCGCACTGTTTCAATACTCCTATCACCAGTCCCATGCTTGCTAATGGTCCTTGGATACCCCAATACGAAATGATACAGCCACTTCACCATGAACACTACTACCCACGAACATACCCAGTTTATTGATAGGTCCAGCATTTCGAGTTATTTATTGTTCTTAGAAGGAGTTTCAACAACGTTGTCACACCCAAGATGACTGTCACCCACATGTACTATACCAGCTAAATCTTCAATGTATCTATGCTTATGGATTGATTAGCAGGATTGCAGCCATTTGGCAGGAACATCTACACTGATGGAAGAGTGAATATACTGATGATTGACGGGAATGTCCATTAAGCCACCAGTCTTGAGAAGTATTCCAGCTTTAATCCCTAGTCATTGATCTCATCCACATTCTGACCACGTATAGTAGTATCCCCTACCTCCCTCCTATTCACAAGTCCGTGCCAGCTCTTCGTGCCATGCCGCCCAGTGATGTAGGTAGGAACTATGCACGCCCTCCTGGCCTATGTAACCGCCCCACCCATCACAAAGCACAAATATCTTTCCAAGTTCAAACGCAGTTCGAGACGGATGTATGACAGCAGTGTACCGTAACCGTAGATACGCCTTATTGCCTACCCAGGCAACTTTTTTTTAACCCTATCACAACACGAGTATAATTATACCAACTTATCGAATACTTAACACGGATACCACGAAGCTTGCTCTTACTGTAACGCTTGATACGTACTGTGGTCTTTGAATTGCTGGGAGCCTGGTAGGACTTGGGGGGAGAGATACGATGTAATTGTTATCATTGTAGATACGGTAGTTGTGGTGGTGGTGGTGGTGGTGGTCGTGGTTGCTTGAAAGAAGTGTCATTAGTGGTGTTTGGTGAGACTACAGGACTCGGCGGGCACAGTGCAATTGGTGGTACACGGTATTGATGTTATTGGGATGAACCCATCCAATGTATACGTACATATACAACCACGGTGGGACTGGTGAATTGATGTACTGTGGTAAGTGTGGTTGATGGTAGACGTATTACATATGTACCGTAACTCTAGAGATTGACCCTGATACAGCGAGTTACCACTCAAGATCTACCATGATTATAGCTATAGAATTGATTACAGCCCAGCTGCCAGCATCAGTCCATAACCTAGTGTGATGATGACTACAAAAGCAAAGATCGAGCTGGGTATACCTCTAGTCAAGAAGTGTTTGACCTTGAGATATCGGACACCAGTTTCAGGCACTTCCATCATGATTGCAGCTATATCCATGTCAGTACAATATTCGGGAAACATAAGGAGTGATATATAACTTACTCATATTAGGAAAGCCAGACGTAGGCAGACCCATAGCACCACTAGCCATCAGTACTGTACCCATGACAAGCAGGTTAGGGTGTGGTTCATCCATGTTCTGGCCCACACTTGCCACTAAAGGCAGGATGATCAATGCTGCGACTGTATGGCTGATGAAAGTTGCAACGACAAACACTAACGCGGCAAATACCACAAGGACACCGTAGATACTCATGCTAGCGACAGATCCTGTAATGCCCTTTGCGATGGTATGTAGTAGACCGGATGAACTCACAGCGCTTCCTAACGAAAGACCACCAGCAGCGAGGATGATGATCGTCCATAGGAAGTTGTTGAAATCCTCTTTTGTCAGAATTCCTGTGCCAAAAAACAGAACGATCGGGATAACGGCGATGACGCCCATATCTCCAAAGACGTTGTCGAGTTGATGGGAAAAGCACCATAGTCCTATGGTGGCGAGTGTGATGAATATAATAAAATACTGTCTTCCGTTGAGGCGGTCTCTCATAGGTCGTAACGGAACAATTGTCGTGCCTTTACCAGGCTGGAACGTCAAGAGAAGAAGGACCCATATAAGCAGGATGACAACGATACATACTGGAAGAGCCACGAAAAACCAAACTCCCCAGGAAGGCTGTGGCTTCATATTTTGGAGTGCTATGATGTTTTGTGGTGAAGATATTGGCGAGGCTGCACCACCCATATTCGATGCAAGCGCGATACCCAGGATCAGCGCTTTGGACATGTTACTATCTGCCGGTAAATTGCGGAGCATAGGCTGGATGATACTGAAGCAGAGAACAGGCGCTGCCACATTGGATATCCACATGCTCAAAAACATTGCCAGGAACATGCTCGTCAAGAGTACTGTACGGGCTTTTGTGCCTGCTTTGCTAAGAACGAAAGTTGCCATCATTTTGGCGATTTGGTATTTCGAAAGAGCGGCGGCGATCGTGAAGCCACCAAGGAGGAGCATGATAACGGGTGTCCACATGGATGCAAAGACAACCTTTGTTGCTTCTTTCGTGCCAAGGCGACGGTGAGGCTTGTCCTCCTCACGCATGATACGGAGGATGACGACAAGGAAGGGAACAAGCAAGGAAGTGACAAAGAGAGGGATTACTTCCGTCGCCCAGAGGAGTGAAACGAAGATCAGCATTGCGAGGCAATTTTGCTGTTCGGGTTTCTTCATAATTGGTACGAAGAGAAGGATGAGAAATATGGCAATTATGCCAATAAGGGTAAAAAATGAGCCGCTGAGTAACCACGTCGGGATTCTGTAACGACCAACGGGCGTTTCGACTTCCTTAGATTCGGTCAGGTTGTCATCCCCTTGTCTCCTAGACTCGCTTCGGTCTGTAGGGCCGCCAAGCAGAGTTTGTCGTACTCCCAAATTTGCCGCTTGCGCACGTCTCTCAATGCCAATCATTTCTCGCCAGACAGTGTTTCGTTCCCATACTACATGTTCCCGAAGATGTAGTCGCAGTTCCCGCTTGGCTAGGGCTATATCGCCTTTGGTAGCGATCTCTGCGTATAGGCTCTCGGCAAGAGATACATTGGAGTCGAGCTTTGTCATGGTTGCTTCACGGAATGGATACGACGGTTCCACACTCTTTTCCATGTATTCTTTTCGTATGTCGCGGTCGCAAACCTTGTCGTATTTCTTCGCAGCCTTCTTAAAACCTGTTTGATTGAGCTGTATAAAGGATTTCAACTCGGATAATGAGACATAAAGATTAATGGCGCTCTTTTTCAGCGAGATACCAGAATCATACAATGACGTGAGCTGTCCTGGATCTGAGAACTCCAGATCCATCGCAAAACTGGCTCGACGTTTAATCGGGGAGGTTGGAGCTGGCAGACTTTCTCTCGATGAGGTCAAATCAGAATGTGCAGAGTGTACCGGAGGTTGCCAAACACTTTTGCTCCGCTGCTTGACCTGAGATTTGTCTTTCTTCTTGATCATGGCAGCATTATCGTCAACGTCACTATCGCTGTCGTCCTGTTCCTCCTCAATACTCATGCTCATGGTAGAGGCTCGACGTCGTCTGCGAAACGGCGCACCTCCGAACATGCTACCAGCTCTGCTTACCTTCCGGCTGTTCTCAATACTGACGACTTCGTCCATGTCAATACCGGCAGTTTCGTGTTGGTAAGCTTCGATGTCCTTTTGTAACTGTTCCAGCTCACTGAAGATTTCCATTTCTTTCAATCTGTAGAAGGAACAGACTTTCTCGAGCTCAGAGGCCAAAAGCCG
>Ga0068618_1000379_pt1 | contig 12130 bp, 4 predicted proteins | sample InSIn2SAF170_2_FD_77423 | JGI IMG/M metagenome (GOLD analysis project Ga0068618, IMG submission 77423) | Clean room microbial communities from NASA Spacecraft Assembly Facility at Jet Propulsion Laboratory, Pasadena, California, USA -... ...
CCAAAATTTAAACTTCGAATGCAGAATGGTTTGCAATTGTGAGATAGCATGTTGGACATAATTGTTCTCCTTATTGATCATGTTGGAAAATTAGTATCCCTTTTCTCAGAGTCTAAGTTACTTTTAAGAGTACTGGTTAGAAAACAGGGTCAGTATTGCGACATTCTTGATTTCGGCTTGCTGTTTTTAAAGAGCAAATTTCAGCGTTCGCAGCTTGAAATTGTAATTGTACATTATTATCTTTGGATTTGTTTTTATAATAGAGTTAAAATTTGAAATGCTAAAGTTAAATTTTGAGAGAAGAATAATCTGTTTTAATTACCTAGTTAAATTATTTTTGGGTGCTAATATTTTTTGTCGAATGCTTTCAGTTCTCAATTTGTGGGTTTGTTTTCTTCCTGCGGAATAGGTGTTGGGTTAACTTGGGATTTTGATTTTTTCTAAATTATTTATTGTATTGATTTGTTGTGCTTAGAAGAAAAACTCCTGGTTGGAATTTTTAGGTGAATTATGGTTATTTCTTTATTGCTGCTCTTTCGATTCTCCTACGGGATATTTTGAGTATTGGATTTTGTGATTTTTGGTGGAGGGAATCGAGGAGTAGCGGTTTTTGGTTAGGTTATGCGGTTACAGCCCTGAGTTGCTGTGGTTTCCAACCATGAGTTTTCTTGATGTATTTGTTGCGGTTCCCCTTTTTAGAGTTCTTTGTGCTCACGTATCTTGAGTTTAACTTTTTCGTAATTCCTGCTTGGGAGAAGCAGACACACTGTGTAAAATTGAAATTTTGTTTGTTAGTATTCTCATTTTATAATCAAAGCATTTATTTTCGCAATTTAAGTTAATTATTGTCAGTTTTGTTCAAAAGTTAAAAGTATGTGATTGCGAGACTCACCCAAGGTTTTTTTTTTTTTGCTGTTTGCAACTTTTGTTTTAAAGTGTTTTATTATTTCTAGCTGCCTTATTTACTCAAGATGCCATTTACGTACGCGCGCGGCTAATTTTTAAAATTTAAAGATAAAAATTTTGATGCTCAAAATTTTTAGGGGGGAGCGATAAGGAATGTTGTGTTGATTTTTTTTAAATAGTTCTATTAAAAGTAATTTATTAATTTTCCGCAATTTTCTCATTTAATATCCCTTTTTATCAATTCTGCGCGTCTGTTTTTCGATTTAAACTCCCTCCCCCGCTGTGCTAAAAATAGATCTTAAGTTACCTGTCTCGAATTCGTCTGCAAAATTTAAATCTCTTCTTTTTCTTATTTTTGTTCTTGAACCATGGAGTTTTAAAGATATCGATGCTTAAATTTTAATCGTTTCCTGCTAATTTTAATCGTTTCGTTTTTTTTACATCACTGGTTCGATTCAAATCGTCTGCGTTTAAAAGTTTGTTTTTCTTTAGTGGCATCTTGGGTCCCTTCTGGAATATTCTAGAATATTCCAGGAGGGGGAGGTTATAAAAAGGGGCTGCAAGGAACGGCTCCTCAGATTAAATTTTGATTTTCAAGTAGCGCGGTTCTCGCGTGCGGGGCGTCCTCCGTCCGGTTCTAAGGAGGGCGCCCCATTATTTTTTAATTGGTCAGTGCAGTTTTGCACCAGCTATTGATCGGCGGCTAAGTTTTAAAGATGCCGATGGTGTTGTTTCGCCCGGATGGTGTTTTTACCATCGAATTTGATGTGCATACCAGCGTGCGAGTGCGCCTGCCCCGGAGAGTCAATGGCGCACGCGTCCTCAACACTGCCGGCTGGTCTTGCCGCGCGAGTTCAAGTTTTTCGGGCACATTCCTGTGCCTTTGGGCGATCGTCTGGACTGATGGTCATCTCCAGTTTGACCGCAAACTCCACAGAGTCCGGGATCGATTTTTAAAGTGGCCACTCTCCAAGAACGTTGTACGGTATCTTTTTGTGTTGCTGCCTGACCAATATTTTAATTTTGTCTTAATAAATTTAACTTTATTTTTTATTCAATTTCGTAATTTCTGTGATCCTGGTCCTGTTTTAATTTAATTCGCGAATCGATAATTTTCTATCTATCAACTTAATTTACTCAATTCTGGGTTTAGCGGCCCTCTAAAAACAACGCAATGTAAACTCGAAATTGTAATAATTCTCTTCCCCCTAAATTTCCTCGCGTCACAAGTGTACCCAGCATTTTGATATTCGGTCATGGATTTTAAATGATTTTCCGCCAACTAAGATTAATTTTCCTGAAATATGTTTCTCAATTCGCTTCTAGAATGAGGTTCAAGTGATCCGATTTCCAGCGAATGGAGAAATGAATAATAAAATGAAAACTCAATCTGACTTGGGTACAATTGGTCATAAATATGGCGGCTGATGTATGCGGTCTACAGAGCATTTATCCTCAAGGCACGATTTCCCCTTTTAGCCAATCAACAGTCCTTTCTCCTTTGGTTTGGTGACGTCATGTTGGCCGAAACGCCCAACTTCACAGACGTGGACTGGCTTACCTTTTCATCCCAAACCTTGCGATCACGCCTTACCACGTGATTGGGAATTCTGGCACATTGCCAGATACGGAGCTAATCGGCGTTGGTTAATACTAAAACAATTAAAAACGGAATTTCAATAGGGCGCAAGCATAGGCCTCCATCAGAACCAACCCAACTCCAACTCCAACGGAATTTCTTTGTTTTTTGGCCGAGAAAGTAAAATCCGTAGCATTTGAGGTGATGACCGTAGCTCCGTAGTTTGATCTGGAAATCCGTAGAAACTACGGACAATCCGTAGCAGTTGGCATGTATGCGTTTCTTTATGCATAACCATAACCTTTATTATTTCTCATGCCTTAGTTCAAAATTAAGAATTGTTTTGATTACACGTGAAGTAAGTTGAAGAAAACTATACAGGGTGTTTCTCTTGGAGCATACGCTAGAAGGTGATGAACAGGACTAGACAAGAACAAATCACCCCCACATTTAGGGACAAAGCCCACATCTTTGAGCGCGATAGCGCGATCACAGCAAATCACGGAACAGATGCATTATACCAGCACACGCGAAAAAAAAAGAAAAAAGGAAGTTCGCCAATAGGACAGATTACAATAGGACAGATTTGGCGACGATGCGCGAATTTGGCATAAAACATATGTAAAGTCTTTTAATGTAAAATATTATTGTGCTGGTAAAATACATCTGTTCCCAAATCACCATCGATCTCCAAGTGTGGGAATGATTTGTGCTTGTCTAATCGTGATCTATCACCCCCTAGCGTAGATGCCTAGAGATCAGAAACACCCTGTAAATTATGTAGATAGGGTATAACACTATAACCCTGCTATTCACCATCAAGTCGATCCGGCGATTAATCCGCCGATCCGTATCAAGTGACAAAATTGCTATTCACCAACCGAAATCCGGGGATTTTAGACCCAGTTGATCCTCTGATCTTGATTCGCCGTTTTTGGCGGATCAGAATCAGATCCTCGGATTATTCGGTTTGCGCATGCGTCAAAAACAAAACGGAGGAGGGGAAGATTGACTTTGGAAACTTTAGAATTATTGGAGATGATTGAAAGAAGATTCAGAATCGAGCAGGAAAGGTCCGAATGTGGCCTGAATATTAAATGCAAGAAAGTTTTTCGTAACTTTCTACACCGTTTGTCGAAAGCAACCCCTGAAATACTAGTGATACTGAAATACTGGCCACCCTATCGTCACATACAGCAATGGACAAGGTGGCCAATAAATCAAGCTGAAAAAATGCATTCTACCCAATATTTTCCGCAAGCGATTCGATGCGAACATAATGATGAAAACAACATGGAACTATCAGAGGACAATTAAACACTACATGGAGTTCACTTGACTTTTCGTGCTCATCTGGACATTCAGCGGTAGTAGCACACCACCGCTTTAAGTAAACGTTCCGTTGTTTACTTTTTCAATCCGCAACATAATACAAAATTTTATATATATTACTCCACCTAAAAAAAAGTGGTGGGTATTATGTTTTTAAACACTTCTATCACGAGATAGCAGGAAGCAACCTGTGGGACTTTCTGCCACGGCTTTTCTAAAATTTTGCCACGACTACCGTTTTGAATATACCTGTAGAAGGAAATAGAGCTTAGCAAAGTTTAATGCAAAGTTTCTTGCATGCCAAAAATTTGGATGATTACTAAATGTCCAACTTTTTCAAAAGTTACTCAAAATTCTATGTTTTATAGAATTCTATGTTTTAAAGAAGTTCTTCGCTCAATTCCGTGGTCATCATGAACGAAATTTTTTTCGAAGTTTAGAAAGGGGAAAGTTTATTTTTAATTTGGAAAGCGTGATGGTCGAAGGGAGAATTACAGCTCGGCATTCAGTAGCGTTCTGTGCAAAATACTTTACCGCTGAAACGAATCGCCACTTTTACAGCATAAGATATCATAACGCAGATAATTATAATAAACGCAGCGGCGACAAGGGCACGTGCCCCTCCCCCTCACCAAATGAAAGCTCTAGAGCTGGGCCCCCTAGATCGTTGGCATAGTTTTTTCTTCTCGTCCTCAAAAACAGCGGGTCACCGTCAAGTTTGTTTCCTTTCCTTTGCAAATCCATATCTAAATTTTCTCTACCATCCCGTTTTCCTCGAATAGAACGACTAGCCGGGAACATTTAGCTACTGGATGCACACACTTTCACGCCTAGATTAGGAAAAAATATCGCAGAAACTTTTTTCCTCTTTCCTTGGGTCTTCCCTGACCGCCCCAAGTCAAAACGGTGTAGTAAGAACGTTCAGAATACCAGTTTTCAGAATTCCTATCTTTTGATGTTGCCGCTGGTTTTCGGCTTTTTTTTTTTTTTCATTTTGTAGGGAATTAAGGGAATTTCAGATTTGGATTATTTGCGTTACGCAAAGTCATTAAGGACGCCATTTTAGATCAAAATTAAAATTCAATCACATATATTTGTGTTGCGCAAAGCCGTTAGGGACGCCATTCTCGATCAAAATTAACTTTCAATTACTTATATTTGTGTTACGCAAAGCCATTAGGGACGCCATTTTGGATCAAAATTAAATTCATTGAATTTAATTAAAAATTGAATTTAATTATCTTATTTCTTGTATTCGCTTTAGTAAAATGGCTTAGGAAGATTTCGACGGAATAACTTACTGTTGCACACTTTGAAATTTACCTCCACCTGTAGGCCGTGACGAAAGGGATTTTTTTTACTTTGCGTACTGTAATATAATAGGTGGTCAATTCCATATAGATAAAAAATCCAATCACATTACATAGAAAATAATTCATTGCGCATCCCTCATTCTCTCTTCAATCACAGTTATAAAAATTAAGAAATTAAGCTTAATGACTTATTAATTGATATATAATTAATATTTAATCAATAAGATAATTTGAATAACTCTTAGAGGAAACAAAATGGAGGGTAGAATCTCTAAAAAGGATTTGGTATAAATGGTAAGGGAATTTAGGTAGGGAAAAAGGGTGGAAATAGGGATTCTGAAAACTGGTATTCTGAATGTTGGTACTGCACCGTTTGGGGGAGGGGGTTTCTGTTTACAATGGACCGCTGCTAAGAGCTCCGTTTTGACGGTGCAGGACCAACATTCAGAATACCAGCGGAATACCACAGAATACCAACATTCAGAAAACGGAGCTCTTAGCAGCGGTCCATTGTAAACAGAAACCCCATCCCCCGAACCGTGGCGACTTCACCCCCTCTCCCCACCAAACGAACCATAAATCTTATCGCTCGCTCCGCCCATCTCCTCTCGCTGCTCGCGCGAAGGATTGTTGAGAAATATCACAAATTCCCCGACAAATATCTTCCGTAATTTAAACTTTGATCTTTACGAAATTTTGCACATTTGTAGAGGAATACTTTCTGTACGGTGCGACGATTGAATCTTTTCCCCTAGGATAAAAAAGAACCTGAGATTTTGATGGAAACGCATTTTCGTCACTTTTAACTCGATTTTTATCAAACATTCTGATGAAAAATTAAAAAAACTCGTTCGTCGAGCCCAAGCCATTGTCGAGTTCTTTCATTTGCTACCAACTTTTTCTCGATCCGACCATTTCGGAACGAGCTATCAGTCCACGAAGTTTTCCATAGGATAACACGGAGTCGTGAAATGGAGAGGAGTGAGTACCGAACACCCTTAATATGTCTTCATTGGTTTGAGTAGAACAGTTAGGAAAGATCTAGATCTTGGCTCTAGACAAGGAGCCTAGAGACAGAAAGGTCGGAATCAGGTTATAACTACAGTAAAACTACTGCGAGCGACTACACCTCCAAACGACCACTTTTTCCAGGCACCGATTTTTCCTCTATTGACATAAAGGTTAAAAAAAGTCTCTAGAAGCGACCAGACGTCTCTCTGCGGAAATCCAAGTAAAAAAACTCACTGCATTCCAATCTTGTTTGTTCTGTTGGACGACCTTCACCTTTTGTTCACTTCCCTGCACTTTACCAGGTGTTTGCAGCACTGATCTGAAAAGGGTAACTATGAATTGCTCTTCAAGCTCCTTCGCCAATGGGGCCCGTGAAACTGAGGATCCGCCCCTATTGTTACCACTTCTCGGAGCGACCAAATTTTCTCGGCACGGAGGGTGGTCGCTCATGAGGGGTTTCACTGCATAACTAAAATTTTTTCTGAAGAGAATGTACCTCTTTCGTTTCAGTGTGCGAAGTGAAACGAATCCCTATTTAAAATAGTGGTACAGTAGAACGTCAATAATTTGGACGTCAAAAATCCGGACCGTCAAAAACCGGGATTTGTATCTACGTATTACTGCACACCGATTGTGTTTGATCTTTTTACTGTACACATGTTGCTACTAACAAATTACAATACAGTGTTTGAACATAAAAGATGTTTTTGATTGATTTCACCTCTAAACCCTTTACTGTATAAGAGAAATTATAAAATTTTAAAATGTTTGTGTACTTTAATTGTGTATACTGGTCTTTTTTAAGGTAATTTCGATAATCAGGATAATTTGATAATCTGGATGGGGTCCGGTCCCAATTAATCCGGATTATTGACGTTCTACTGCAGCTATCGTATTCGATGGTTGGAACTAGAGAAAACCTACACTGAAATACCGTTTGAACTTTTACTTTCAACATTTTTTTTATTGGTCTCTGAAATAAATGTCTTGCAAAATCCTCCAGGAGCTATAAAATTGTTGGGTGTTGGCAAGAAAAAGGCAGTTCAGCGCAGGCCGGACCCTAGGCTGTCACTGCCCAAAACCCCTTCGGGTCTCAACAAAACAACAAATCTTCGCTCGGAAGACAAAGAAAGCTTTCCTCTACCTTTCTTGAAGACAAAAAATAAAAGAAACAATAAATAAAACCAGTCGAGCGAGCGCTAAATCAATCAACGCACCGGAAGCGGCTATCAGAAATCGACATCGGAGCCGGGGGGAGAATTAAACGCCGGAAGTTGTATTTACTGCGGAGCGTGAGGACCGGTGTCACTCGTTGGTCGCCATCTTGCCCGCCGCTCGTGCTGCCCTCTTTTATTCGTCGGAGGTGTTGCGGAAATTCTCCGTGAGAGTTGAGCGATGCGACGGTGACCTTGGAGGAAGACGGGGAAGACAAAGCAACGCTGAAACGACGTGAGGTGCAAGTGAACAGCGCAATTAAAAGGAAACTGATATAACTGAATGCAGTTAAATAGATCAAACTTTTTCTCGTGGATTTCGTCTATGTTTCTATGGCGTTAGACACCATTAAAAATCGAAATAAAGTCGAACTCGTTTATAACGAGCACGAAGGGACCGTAACATTTACTCGTTAAATCCGAGTGCTCGTAATAAACGTGTCTTGAAGACAGGTGCGCATAGGAGGTCAAATGATTGAGTTTACTTATAACTTAATTACGACTTACTTACTTTACTGCATTAATTAATTTAACTAAATACATTTCTTAATTTAATTACAAGTAACCCCCCCCCCATAAAACTTTACGTTTCGACATAGTGAGACGATAAAAATTGAGTGTACCCTTGACTGCTGTTCCAATACAATAAGCCCCACCTATTGAACTCTTCCTATTTACATTGAATTGCTGAAGGAATTTTTCCTACATAAGTCTCAGACCACGCAGAAATAAAAAAAAAAATTCAAGGCAAAAAAATTTTGCTCGTTTAAACCGGGTCTCGCTCGTTAAAAACGACTTTTGTTCCATAGACTAAACGTTAATCCAACCAAATATTCTCGCTTTTCTCGCTAAATCCGAGTTCTCGTTAAATCCGAGCTCGCTATAAACGAGTTCGACTGTATCAAAACACTGAATATTTCGAATGAAGGATCGAAATTTCCAATTTGGTACAAACACCGAAGCGGCATCAACGCAATTTCGCAATCATCCCTGAAACGAGTTGGGACGTCCGATCTGACGTGGCGTCTGCAACTTTCGGACGTGCCATAACGTAGCAGCCGCTAAGTGGATTAAAGTAGGCGGAGAGCCAAAAGAAAAACGGACGTAAAAGCGTTATGGGCTTAGTTAATTAATATCTCGGTTAGACCGAGGTTCTACTGCACCGTCCTCAGTACACAGCCAGGGCTGGATTTACCAATAGGCCCGGGCCTAGAACGCACCATGCTGAGGGGCGCGAAATTATTCCGCATTTTTTTTTGTCAGAAAATTTCCATAAAATGTTGTAGACTACAATATATGTCTACATCTACATGCTCTCCACGAATAAAAGTCCCATTCGCCTTCCTCGTATAGGTGACGCTGGACGGGCGAATCTTTCGCTTGGCTGTCAGTGTGTATCTACAGCGCGTGCGCGATTTATGAGTTATTAGGAGAAAATTTAAGTCTTGTATATTAACCCCTTAACTGCCGAGGAAAACTTACGAGATGCGCTCCCCAGTGCCACCGTTTTCCATACAGGCGCGCATCGTACAGGGTGGTTCAGAAATAAGTTGGCCTACTCAGACGGCCCTGGAGGCCGTTCTACCAGTGCGAATTGAAAGATTTTTGGGAAACAGGTACTTCAAAGAATGCGCTCGCGATATTTGAAATAAAAAAAAATTAGTTAAAAAATGTGTCACTAGATGGCGTTACGGGGTTTTGTGCAGAAGAAGGAACAACTGAGGCCCTGAAATGCTGAATTTCAACAATCTTAGACCAAAGCAACGCACAAAAGACCAAAAGGACGCAATAGAGACACATAAAAAAATACGCTAGCTGTTTCTGGCACAAACTAAAAAATAGTTACAAATTTTGTCACTAGATGGCGTTACGAGTTTCCTTGCAAAAAAGCGATGATTGTTTGAGAACCCACAAGTCGTCATTTGAGGACAATCGCCATTCGCGCAATTAATCATGGAACGAGTTTTAACATTTTGGCTGATGTGGTCTCTGCAAAGCTTGGCCGTGGCATGACGTCATTGCCATTAACAGAGCTTTTTTACCAAATTTGCAAGTGCACTTTTTAAATCTTGAATTTTCCATTTGTTGCGTTGCTTAGAGAAAGGTAAAGATTGATTGTTCAGTGTTAGAGGGTCTTGTTTTATCTTTTCTTCGCTCAGAAACTCGTAACGCCATCTAAAACGTTAGACAAAAAATTTCGAAACATTTTTTTTTTCATTTCAGACACGTTGAGCGCAATTTTAATGCGTCTGTAATGCGTTCTTTTGGTCTTTTGTGCGATGTTTAGGTGTAAGACCGTTGATCTTCAGTATTTCGGGGATCTCAGTTGTTCCTTCTTCTGCACAAAACCCCGTAACGCCATCTAGTGACAAATTTTTTAACTAAAAATTTTTTATTTCAGAAATCGCGAGCGCATCCTTTGAAGTACCTGTTTTCCCAAAATCTTTCAATTCGCACTGGTAGAACGGCCTCCAGGGCCCTCTGAGTAGGCCAACTTATTTCTGAACAACCCTGTACTTCGGCCGGGCGTATATATACGCCGGTGGCACGGAACGCATCGGTTGAGCCGGGCGTATATAAACGCCGGCGACAGTTAAGGGGTTAATATCAGGTTAACTTGGGTAAAATGTAGTGTATATGTATATCTGTAAGTTTATAATTAGTATTAAATAGTTGTAACTAATTTTAATAGCTCGTTGTCCTATTTATCGCTTTTTACCAAAATTTAGAAACAATTGATTCTCTCATTATTTTATTTAATTAATTTTACTTCACGATGAATTAGAATAGAATACAAAATATCTTCACAAAGACCTTTCTGAGGTCAAATTTCTCCCTCCTTTACAATGGTGTGAAGAGGGGGCGACAAAAAAACCACGGGCCTACGGGCGCATAAAATCTAAATCCGGCCCTGTACACTAGGGTGGAGCGAAAAAACCGAAGGTTGGAATCTTGTTATGTAATACCCGGCAAATGTTGCCTTTTCTTGAGCATACTAACGGGTAAAAATTTTATTAAGATTGGGTTAGATCTTCCGGCCTCTACCAAGGCTTTTATTTTCACCAAAACCTGTAAAAAATGGCAATTTTGGAAAAATTTCAAAAATTAGTCATTTAATTGTAATTTTATTATTTATGCACGATTATGATCACCATTTCATGCTTATATTTTAGTAATAAATTTGTTACTATTCCATTTTTTGCCTTTTTTACATTAAAATTCAAAAAACAGGCAAAAAAGGCGATTTTTCATTTTTTCTTCCAACTTGTGTAATTGGGTTAAAAACCATTTTGTTTTATCCCTTACCATCAGTTATGCATATGAGTGCAACAAAATAGCCTTGTTTTATCCCTCTAACCCCCACAACTCCCCCTATGGCAATATTGCTTGAATTGAAAATAACTCATGACATCATGTATAAAATAGGTATGCAATGCATTCAACAGTACTAATAATCTGAAAAGGATTGGATAATATTAAAAGGTATGCTTTATTAAAGAGAAATTACTAATTAGAAGATTTTAATTCACACAGACACATACCAATTATAATACGAGGAATTTTTTATTAGAAAAAAATTATTAACTACAGTAACCCATCGTTATATCGCGTTTGTCGGGAGACCTAAAAATGTACGATATTATATCCAAAGCGCGATGCATCCGAATACAGAGCTATGTAAAAATTTAAAATGGGAGACTTAATACGATCGCGATGGTTCCGAATGTGCGATATATCGAGACGCGATATAACAAGGAGTTACTGTATTATTTTTTTGGATATTAGCTTAATGCTTTGACGGTTAACGTTTCTCGAGTATTCACCCGTACCTTATGGCTACTGATAAAGAAACATTAATGACCACCTCATCACAACGGCTCACGGCATAGATATGACTGAGCAACTGAACAAATAACTTCCTTGTATAGCTTTTTTGAATAACCCAACGATAGGTTCAATATACATGAAGTTGCAGCTACAGAAGTAAGCTGGGCTCAAATCCTTCCAATAGACTGATAGAAAACTCCCCATTTCACATACGTCTAATGGAAGAATTTTTTTAATCTTTATCTCTAGACCGTATAATCTTCACTATGCACGGTAGCAGAAAAAAAATGGATGAAATTGACCAGAAGAAATTTCTTCTCAGTGCGATGCGGTACAGCGGAGGAAAAATAATTGACACAAAATTATAATTGCCTAATTTCCTTTATTCTGTTTCTTTTGTATTTAAAAACGGCACATTTTTTTCATTGATGGGTCAATTGAGCCTAATCTTAAAATATTTACCGTTTACTTGAAGACTGATTAGTGAACTTCATCAGAACTATTTGCCGCTACGAAAATGTACTGTCGTAAAAGCCTGTTAAAGCGAGAGAAAGAGCGATTAGAGCGATTGAAAGTATTGTTCTAGCTTTTTGCACCTACCTGGTGGACATTCAACCGATGCAATTGAAATGTAGGAAAGAGTTTGCTGGGGCGCGTTAGGAAAATCTTCGGCTGATTGCAAAGGCTCTTTGGAAAGAGCCTTGTTCATAAACAGACAATATAATGAAGGAATACACTTACTTCACTCCATTGCTATCAAATTCATTCATGTGCCTTCGATTTAAATTAGAAGTTTATGAGTAGTTTGATAAAATACACTATCTGGCCAAAAGTATCCGGACACCGAGTGGTATGGACTTACAGCATCCTGAGGCACATATTAATATGATGTTGGTCCCCCTTTTGCATCGATGACAGCCTGCACACGTTTGGGAAGACTTTCCACC
>Ga0068618_1000383_pt1 | contig 12066 bp, 14 predicted proteins | sample InSIn2SAF170_2_FD_77423 | JGI IMG/M metagenome (GOLD analysis project Ga0068618, IMG submission 77423) | Clean room microbial communities from NASA Spacecraft Assembly Facility at Jet Propulsion Laboratory, Pasadena, California, USA -... ...
CAGAGTTTATTATGGATCAATTGCCATGTTGGCTCACGTATACTTCACCACTGACGCACGATATCATTAATGAGAATCTACGCCTATCACCAATGTATTCAGGTGAAGATGTTGGACCAGGTCATCGTTATTGTCCATCAATAGAAGATAAGATTGTTCGTTTCAATGATAAATCTCGCCATCAAATTTTCCTTGAACCAGAAGGTCGTAATACAGAGGAAGTATATGTACAAGGTTTATCAACAAGTTTACCGGAGCATATTCAACACCGCCTTATTGCAAGTGTGCCGGGCTTAGAAAAGGCACAAATGATGCGTGCAGGATATGCCATTGAATATGATTCAATCATTCCAACACAATTAAAACCGACGCTCGAGTCAAAAAAAATCCGCGGGCTTTATACAGCCGGACAATTAAATGGTACGTCTGGATATGAAGAAGCTGCTGGACAAGGTTTGATGGCAGGTGCGAACGCAGCGGCAAGAGCATTAGGAAAAGAAGAGTTTGTTCTAGCACGTTCTGACGGTTATATCGGTGTTCTAATTGACGACCTTGTAACAAAAGGAACGAGTGAACCATATCGTTTACTAACATCACGAGCGGAATATCGTTTACTTCTTCGTCACGATAACGCAGATTTAAGGTTAACTGAAATTGGCTATGAAACTGGCCTTGTAAATGAAGACCGTTATCAAAAATATGTAGAGAAAAAACAAAAAATTGACGATGAATTGAAACGTTTACGTGATTTAACAGTTAGACCAACAGACGTAGTCAATGAAATATTAGATGAAACGGGTTCGACTGCATTAAGAGAACCGATGAAGGCAGCGAATTTATTGAAACGACCTGAAGTTTCTTACGATCAAGTTGCAAGAATGATTGAATCTGACGTTGAACTTTCTTCCGAAGTAATAGAACAAGTGGAGATTTTTACAAAATACGAAGGATATATTGAAAAATCAATGCAACAAGTGGAACGTATGAAGAAGATGGAAGATAAGAAAATACCAGATAATATTGATTATGACGCGATTTCAGGTCTAGCAAATGAAGCGAAAGCGGAACTAAACAAAGTTAGACCGTTATCAATTGCACAAGCCTCGAGAATGCCAGGTGTAAATCCGGCAGACGTATCAATATTACTTGTATATATTGAACAAGGAAAAATTGCCAAAGTATAAAGGTAATATTAAGTATTAATAGCCTTTTACAAGAAGGAATATTAACTTAATCTTTTTTGACTGTATAACTTTCATTCTGTAAACTTAACTGGTATGGATTTGTATGCCGTACCAGTTTTTTTAAAAGTGAAGTATCACTTTAAAAGAAGGAGGACTGGCATATATGAATGAAGAACAATTTGTACAAGCTTTAAAAGAACATAAAATTGATTTAACGGATAAGCAAATTGCTCAATTTAGAACATATTTCGAAGAACTTGTCGAGTGGAATGAAAAAATGAACTTAACTGCAATCACAGATGAGCCTTCCGTTTATTTAAAACATTTTTATGATTCAATTACTGCAGCCTTTTATGTAGATTTAACAGGAAAGAAAACAATATGTGACGTTGGAGCGGGTGCAGGTTTTCCAAGCATCCCATTAAAAATATGCTTTCCTGAATTACACGTAACAATTGTAGATTCTTTAAATAAAAGAATAGGCTTTCTAAATCATTTAGCGGATAAATTACAATTAGAAAATGTTGAATTTGTTCATGCGAGAGCAGAAGATTTTGGTCAAAATAAAGCTTATCGTGAAAAATTTGATATTGTTACTGCACGAGCGGTTGCAAGATTATCTGTATTATCAGAGTTGTGTGTACCTCTTGTTAAAAAGGGTGGTCTTTTTGTAGCGATGAAAGGTGCAGCTGCAAAAGAGGAGCTAACGGATGCTAAAAGACCGTTATCAGTGCTAGGCGCTAAAATAAAGAAAGATTATTCATTTCTATTACCAGTAGAAGAAAGTGAAAGAAATGTTTTTGTTTTTTCAAAGGTAAAAAATACACCAAATAAATATCCAAGAAAACCTGGAGTTCCAAATAGAACACCGATTAAATGATGTTGTTACACGTGAAACATTAATTTTTTTAGAATATGATTCAGTCAATTTCATAATAGGGTTGTATTGCTACATCACCATAACATATAGTCGGGTTAGAGCGTTCCCGAACTATATGTTGCGTCGATATAGCAGAATAAGGCCATTATGAAATTGACTCGATTATAAAAACAATATATTGATTCCACTTCAAGAGAGCTTGTTTTTAATATATAGGAAACATGATATGGGCTGATAAAAGCAGTCGGTATATATAACGCTTTTAAGTTTAAAGAATGTAAAATTTACTTTGTTTAATCAATTTCATAATAGGGTTTCATTGCTACATCGCCACAACATATAGTCGTGTTGGACCATTCCCGAACTGTATGTTGCGTCGATGTAGCAGTATAAAGTCATTATGAAATTGACTCTATTAAAAAGTATCGAACTAATTGGAGCTAGGGAGTAGTTTTGAAAAGGTGGTGCCGGAAATGAAAAGTCCTTTTTCACGTTTTTTTGGGGGTAGTGTGAAAGAAGAGCCTGAAATTAGTGAGGGTAATCATCATGAACATGTCGATCAAGTTCCTATCAATCAGATAGTGCCTAATAAATATCAACCTCGAACGATTTTTTCAGAAGAGAAAATTGAGGAACTTGCTAGAACAATTCATACCCATGGTGTCATTCAACCTATAGTTATTAGAACGATTGCAGAAAATGAATATGAAATCATAGCTGGTGAACGAAGATATCGAGCGATGCAATATTTAGGGTGGGAAGAAGTCCCAGCTATAATACGTGAACTCGATGATAAAGAAACAGCATCAATCGCGTTGATAGAAAATTTACAACGTGAGGAATTAACGCCTATTGAGGAAGCGTATGCGTATGAACAGTTATTAGAACTTCATGAATTGACGCAAGAAGCATTGGCACAAAGGTTAGGAAAAGGACAGTCGACGATTGCAAATAAGATGCGTCTATTGAAACTTCCAACAGAAATTCAAGAAGCGGTCATGGATAAAAAGATATCTGAAAGACATGCACGTGCTTTAATTTCTTTGAAAGATAGCAAATTACAAATTGAGATGTGTAATGTTGTGATTGAGGAAGGATTAAATGTAAAGCAACTTGAAACGCGTATCCAAGAAATATTAAACCCGCCAGAAGAAGAAAAGAAAGAAAAACGTACAAAAAGAAAGTCCGTGAGTCGAGATGTCCGTATTGCACTTAATACGATCAAACAATCATTATCATTAGTAACGAAAAGCGGTATCGATTTACAGACAGTAGAAGAGGACTCGGAAGACTTTTATAAAATCACCGTCAAAATTCCGAAAAAGAAGTAAAACTCTTGCTCGGTATGAGCAAGAGTTTTTTTGCATTATATATTTCATTCAATTTCATAATAGGGTTTCATTGCTGCAGCACCACAACATATAGTCGAGTTGGACCATTCCCGAACTATATGTTGCATCGATGTAGCAGAATAAGGTCATTATGAAATTGACTCATTTGTATGTTATTATCTTTTTTTATTATAAGTTTGGTATGATAGATTAGAAGAGTTAATCAAATAAGGAAAATAAAAAAAGTAGGAAAGCAGGTGCAAGCTTGAGTAGGATTATAGCGATCGCTAACCAAAAAGGAGGCGTCGGAAAAACAACAACATCAGTAAATCTAAGTGCTTGCCTTGCCCATATAGGCAAAAAGGTATTAATCATTGATACGGATCCTCAAGGGAATGCTACAAGTGGGGTAGGTATTAATAAAGGCGACGTTCATAAATGTATTTATGACATATTAATTGATGATGTTGATATTAATGACGTGATTTTAACAACAAAAGTTGAAAATTTAGATATTATCCCAGCAACCATTTCATTGGCGGGTGCTGAAATTGAACTTGTTTCAACCATTTCAAGGGAAGTAAGAATGAAACATGCGATTCAAGAAGTAAAAGAGCAGTACGATTATATAATTGTTGATTGTCCACCTTCACTGGGGCTATTAACAATCAACGCGTTAACTGCTTCAGACTCTATTATTATCCCGGTTCAGTGTGAATTTTATGCATTAGAAGGATTAAGCCAGCTGTTGAGTACAATTCGCTTGGTACAAAAACATTTAAATGAAGAACTAATGATAGATGGCGTTTTATTAACAATGTTTGACGCTAGAACAAACTTAGGCATACAAGTTATTGAAGAAGTAAAGAAATATTTTCAAGATAAAGTGTACAAAACAATTATTCCAAGAAACGTAAGACTTAGTGAAGCACCGAGCCACGGAGAACCAATCATTGTCTATGATTCGAGATCACGCGGTGCTGAAGTGTATTTAGAGCTTGCAAAGGAAGTGGTGCACAATGGCTAAAGGTCTGGGAAAAGGTATCAACGCTTTATTTCCAGGAGAATCATTAACAAAGAGTGAAACAGTAGAACAATTACATGTGAAAAGTATTAAGCCTAATCCATACCAACCAAGGAAGGTATTCGATAACGATGCTATTGAAGAATTAAGAGATTCTATTAAAGAACATGGAATCCTTCAACCAATCATTGTAAGAAAAACAGGTACATTTTATGAAATTGTAGCTGGAGAAAGAAGATATCGTGCAGCAAAACTTGCTGATTTAGATGAAATACCAGCGATTGTGCGTAACTTAACTGATGTAGAAACGATGGAAATTGCAATCTTAGAAAATCTCCAAAGAGAAGATTTAACACCTATAGAAGAGGCTGAAGCGTACATTAAATTAATGGATAATTTAAAAATTACACAAGAGCAGCTTGCGTTTAGATTAGGTAAAAGTAGGTCACATATCGCTAATCACATCAGACTTCTATCTCTGCCTGAAAAAATAAGGCAGTTAATTACAGACGGAAAACTTTCGATGGGGCATGGTCGTACATTATTAGGTTTACGTAAAAAAGAACAAATACCACTAGTAGCAGAACGCGTGTTAAAAGAAGGTTTAAATGTAAGGCAATTAGAAAGACTTGTTCAACATTTAAATGAAGATGTTTCACGTGAAACAAAGAACAAAGAAAAGAAAGACTTGTTTCTTCAGGAGTATGAGTCGAGTTTACGAGATTACTTCGGAACAAATGTAAATATCAAGAAATCTAAAAATAAAGGTAAAATCGAGATTGAATTCTTCTCAGAAGAAGACTTAGAAAGAATTCTTGAATTACTGAATGAATAACCAAATACCTGATTCAATTTCATAATTACCTAAAACTGCTAAGTTGATACAATATATAGTTGAGAACGGTTTAACTTAACTGAGTCAATTTCATAATGACCTTATTCTGCTACATCGACGCAACATATAGTTCGGGAACGGTTCAACCCGACTATATGTTGTGGTGATGTAGCAATGAAAAACTATTATGAAATTGACTGCACTATATATTGTATCGGCGTAGCGAAAAGATTGGATTATGAAATTGACTAACCTATTTTGCATATTGCGAAATAGGTATTATTTTTTAGTGAGTGGAAGTGTTTGCATGGTTTTATTCGGGACAATCGTAAATGCGCTCTTAATCATCGTAGGAGCTGTCCTGGGGAGGTTCTTACATAATATACCTGAACGTATGAAAGAAACGATTATGTATGGCATTGGATTGGCAGTTGCAGTGATAGGAATCCAAATGACGTTTGAAAGTACTCAAATCCTTATCGTCATCATTAGTATTGTCGTTGGTGCAGTGCTTGGGGAATGGATGGATTTAGATAGAAAAGTAACGAGACTAGGTGAGTGGCTAGAGCAGAAGTTGCCTAAAAAGGAAGAAGGAACGAATATTTCGGAGGGCTTTGTAACGGCCACACTTATTTTCGTAGTAGGTTCGATGGCGATTATTGGGGCTATTGATAGTGGGCTAAGGAATGATCACAATGTGCTCGTAATGAAAGGGATTATTGATGGATTTACTTCGATTATCTTAAGTTCGAGCCTTGGGATAGGTGTTGCATTTGCGGCTATTCCAGTCTTTGTTTATCAAGGAGTCATTACGATATTATCAACTCAAATTAGTCAGTATATCCCCCAAGCTTTGCTTAACTTCTTTATTTCGGAAATGACTGCAACTGGGGGACTTATGATATTGGCAATTGGTTTAAATTTAATAGGTTTAACAAAGATTAGAGTTGCGAATTTAGTGCCCGGTATTTTGGTAGTAGGTGTGATTGTTACCATTGTATACTTTATTTGATCGGTGACGGCTATATGCAAGTTGTAAGGCACGAGACAAAATACGACTCATTTCAAAAGGCAAATGAAGACGGGTACTTTGTAAAACGGCATGTTCCATGAATCCAGCAATGTTGACAATACCTTTTATGGATACATCACCGACCGGGGGAAGATCTTTTCCGACCGCTTGTCCAGGTCGTATAGGCTCATGTTGAAATAGAATCTGTCCAATAGAGGTCCCTTTACCTAGACAGGCATCTATGGCGACAATAAAAGCGTTAGGGTTTTTTATTTGAAGTTCTTCTATCTTTTGTTCTAAATTAAGAGCATGTAGTGGGGTTTCTAATGTTCCAATAACGGGAAAGGGAAAAGTTGTTAGTTCAGACAAATGCGAACCAGTGAGCGGTCCAAGTGAATCTCCAGTAGAGCGATCTGTTCCGATACAAAAGAAAATAATGTTTTCCATATGGAAAGGGATGCATTGCAGGAATGTATTGCTTAATTTCCACACAGCACCTGTCTCCTGATAGTGGATACGAAATTCGGATTTGTTATGAATGATGGCTCGCATATGATAACCCCATTTCATTTTTAAGTTAAGTATATGCAGAACTTTAGAGAATTATACAATAGGAGAGAAATAATGGGTTTTACGGAAATCACGAAGAATATTAAAGAAATCGTACTTGATCAAGATAATTGGATTTTGTTTGGTACGCGTATGATGAAGGTACTTTTTATTATATTGATGGCACTTGTTGTTATTAGAATAGGGAAATCGATTATTCGCAGAACGTTTAACTTCCAAATTAAAACAAAGATACGTCCTTCCGAAAGGCGAGAACAAACACTCTTAAAGCTACTTGAAAATGTAATTTCATATGTTGTTTACTTCTCTGCTATTCTTGCAATATTAACCGAATTCGGATTAAATGTTAGTGGCGTATTGGCAAGTGCAGGGGTCCTAGGATTAGCAATAGGGTTTGGTGCACAAAGTTTAGTGAAAGATGTAATATCAGGATTTTTCATTATTTTTGAAGATCAATTTTCAGTAGGTGACTATGTACAAGTAGGTGCAGCTTTAGGAACTGTAAAAGAAATAGGTCTACGGACTACCAAAATAGCAGCTTACGGTGGAGAAGTTTATATAATCCCTAACGGAAGTATTAACGAGGTTGTTAACTATTCAATTAATAATGGATTAGCAATTATTGATATTAAGGTTGCTTATGAAACTGATATAAAGAAAGCGGAATCACTCATACAAGACTTCGTTGCTAGTTTATCTGATAAGTATGAGGAGCTTGTCGCACCACCCAATTTAATAGGTGTACAAGATTTGACAGCATCCGAAATTGTATTCAGAGTTACTGCAGAAACAGATCCAGCAATGCAGTGGGCGTTTAGCAGGAAATTCAGAAAAGAACTGAAGTTGTTTTTAGATGAAAACGGAATTGAAATACCTTATCCAAAACTGGTACATATTAGTGAAGAGAAGGGAGTTAAATAACGTGACAAAAGAGTTTGGTTTGAACGATATTGTTGAAATGAAGAAACCTCATCCGTGTGGAACGAACTCTTGGAAAATTATTCGAATGGGTGCAGACATCCGGATTAAATGTGAAGGATGCGGACATAGTGTTATGCTTCCGCGAAATGAATTTGCAAAAAAAATGAAAAAAGTAACAGTCAAAGTAGATACAGAATAGGTAAAATAGACATTTCACCCTGTTATCCTTATAATAGAAGAGTTGAAAGTATATTGAACCTTTATGAAATCAGTCAATTTCATAATAGGGTTTTATTGCTATATCACCACAACATATAGTCGGGTTGAAACGTTCCCGAACTATATGTTGCATCGATGTAGCAGAATAAGGTCATTATGAAATTGACTCAAATAGTGATTGATATAGATGAAAGGTAGTGGAATATATGTCCTTAACAGCAGGGATTGTTGGACTTCCGAACGTTGGTAAGTCAACGTTATTTAACGCAATTACAAAGGCGGGTGCGGAGGCAGCGAACTATCCGTTTTGTACGATTGATCCGAACGTAGGAATCGTTGAAGTACCCGACGCAAGGCTAGGGAAATTAACGGAACTTGTTACACCGAAAAAAACAGTACCGACTGCATTCGAATTTACTGATATTGCCGGAATTGTAGAAGGTGCAAGTAAAGGGGAAGGTCTTGGGAATAAGTTCCTTTCACATATCCGTGAAGTTGACGCAATTACTCAAGTTGTTCGTTGTTTCGCAGATGAAAACATTACACATGTTGCAGGAAAAGTGAATCCCATTCATGATATTGAAGTGATTAACTTGGAATTAATTCTTGCAGACATGGAAAGTGTGGATCGTCGTTTAGAGCGTGTCTCTAAAATGGCAAAACAAAAAGATAAAGAGGCAATGATTGAAGAGCCTGTTTTACTAAAACTAAAAGAAGCATTTGAAAATGAACAACCAGCACGTTCAGTTGAATTGTCAGAAGATGAATATGCATTAATTAAAGGCATGAATTTACTGACGATTAAACCAATGTTATACGTAGCAAATGTTGACGAAGATAGTATTGCAAACACTGATGACAACGAGTATGTAAATACTGTCCGTGAGTTTGCAAAAAAGGATAATGCTGAAGTAATTGTTGTGTGTGCAAAGATTGAAGAAGAAATGGCTGAATTAGATGATGAAGATAAAGCAATGTTTCTTGAAGAGCTAGGTATTGAAGAGGCTGGATTAGATCTACTCATCCGTGCTACATATTCATTACTTGGATATGCGACTTACTTTACAGCAGGTGTGCAAGAAGTTCGTGCATGGACATTTAAAAAAGGAATGAAGGCACCACAATGTGCTGGAATTATTCACACGGACTTTGAAAGAGGATTTATTCGTGCTGAAACAGTAGCTTATGATGATTTAGTGGAAGCTGGATCGATGACTGTAGCGAAAGAGTCAGGTAAAGTACGACAAGAAGGAAAAGAATATATCGTTCAAGATGGAGACGTTATTTTATTCCGCTTTAACGTATAATAAAAAAGCTTGTATGAATGTGCTGATGCACTCATACAAGCTTTTTTTACATTGTCTGGATTATGAAGGTACAATCGTGGTAGTTGTGGATCGTCTTGAATTAACCAGTGATTAGGGTATCGTTTTAATTGTTTATACATGCTGAAATCTCCTGCAGCACCACCAATTAATAAGGCCGACACTGTAACCAAAATACCGCTATTAAGATAGAGTCCGATAATAGCAGGCAAAATACCAGTCAACCAAAAGGGTAAAAGTAAAGATTTGCGAATCGCTTTGTTGGTCATTAATTTATCTGTCGTTGCATAAGCGGTTCCCATTTTAAAATCTACACCGACTTTCATGCGTTTCCATGGTACATTGGAAAAAACACGAAAACCTAGCAGATGGAAAAACTCATGTAAAATAATGAGTCCAATATAACCGATAATAAAAAGAAATAAGCTAAGTAGAGAAATAGAAAATTTAATTGGATGATTCAATAAAACATGAAGTGGGAGTAAAATAATAAGTGCGAAACCAGTTAGATACAATCCTTGTCTGGCAACACTAGGGATATCTAGTTCAATAATATTTGTAGGTTCTGGAAGATTATTCAAATGTATCACTCCTATTAATGGAGTGTACTAATAGTTTAGGTTTGATTGCAAGCTCACTGAACACTTACATAGTAAATTATCAAGTTGTAAATTTAACAGTAAGTACTGAAAATGTATTTTGTGACGTTAGCTTAATTCGCGTGTATTTAACAAAATCCAAGCTTAAGCTTGTACCATTATAGAATGTATGCTAAAATAGATTGATGTGAGTAATAGTATTACTTACTCCTTGCCTGCTGTCAACAGCTGGCCAAAGACCATAAGGAGGTGACGAAAGATGAGAAAATACGAAATTATGTATATCGTTCAACCAACAATTGAAGAAGATGCTAGAAAAGCGCTAATTGAGCGTTTTGACGATGCTCTTACAACAAACGGTGCAGAAATCATCGAGTCGAAAGAGTGGGGCAAACGCCGTCTAGCTTACGAAATCAATGATTTCCGTGAAGGTTACTACCAGTTAGTAACATTAAATGCTGAAGAAGCAGCACTTGAAGAATTCAAACGTCTTGCAAATATTAACGAAGACATTATTCGCCACATGGCTATCCGCCTTGACGCGTAAAAAAGTATATAAATTGTAATATCGTAGGAATAACCTACAACATGATGAAGGGGGTTGAATTCTGATGATTAATCGAGTCGTTTTAGTTGGTCGTTTAACGAAAGATCCTGAGCTTAAGTATACACAAAGCGGTATAGCGGTTACTCGCTTTACACTTGCTGTTAATAGAACGTTTACGAACCAACAAGGTCAACGTGAAGCAGATTTTGTTAACTGTGTTACTTGGAGAAAGCAAGCTGAAAACACAGCAAACTTTTTAAGAAAAGGGAGTCTTACTGGCGTCGAAGGTCGTATTCAGACGAGTAACTTCGAAGGAAAAGATGGCAACCGTGTCTTTATGACAGAAGTTGTAGCGGACAGCGTACAATTCCTTGAGCCACGTAATGCAAACGCTGATAGAGGCGGTGGCGGTGGATTTGGTGCAAATCAAAACCAAGGTGCTCCATCTCAAGGCGCCCCTGCTCAAGGATCTTACCAACAACAACCAAGTTACCAATCGAATCAACAACCGAATCAGCAAAACTATACAAATATGAACGAAGATCCGTTTTCAACTAGCGGTGGTCCGATTGAAGTTTCGGATGACGATCTACCGTTTTAAAAATGGATTAGGTAATTAGAGAAGGAGGTAAAGAATTATGGGACAACGCCGTGGAGGCCGCAGACGCCGTAAAGTTTGTTATTTCAATTCTAATAACATTACACATATCGACTATAAAGATACAGACCTACTTAGAAAATTCGTTTCTGAGCGTGGAAAAATCTTACCTCGTCGTGTAACAGGTACAAGCGCAAAGTATCAGCGTAAGCTAACAGTTGCGATTAAACGTTCACGTACGATGGCACTTCTTCCGTTTAGTGCAGAAGAAAGATAATTAAACAATACAGACGACTTTGATACCGCAAATTGCGTTGATCAAAGTCGTTTTTTTTTGAATTTAATAAGAAAAGAAGTGTGTTAGAAGAGAATATCCTTCACTGCTAATTATAAGTTCATTACTCTATGGAGATTGAAGATGTTCGGTATTTATTAGGTTACAATTAATTGGAGAAGTAATTCCTGTAATCCTAACTTATAAGATAACACGCCCGTCTTTGTTTTCTAAGCAATAATCATGATATAATGTAAGATACAATAGAACTTTATTCAAAGACTGTTATATCTTAATTAAAGTAGTGAATATAGTCCATGTAATGAATTGAATGAATTGGTCCATGACGAAACATCTTTTATTCGTAGGAATATAAGTACGTAGATGGAGCGAATTATTGGAGGAAATATAATGATGCAAGACAATACAAGAAAGATAACCTACGGAGCAATGATGATCGCTTTATTTATCATCATGGTTGCAATTGCAGCATATGTGCCACTCCTAGGAACGATGATTATGCTTTTTATCCCATTACCAATTATACTTTATAGACTACGTTACGATCGTACTGCATCATTATTTGTGACGATTGCTGGTATAATTCTTTCTATAATGGGCGGTTTATTATTAATTCCTATTGCGTTTGTATTTGGATCACTAGGGTTTGTGATAGGAGAAACTATAAATAATAAAAAGTCAAAACTCTATATATTTATGGCGGCAGGTTTAACGTTTTTAATTGCA
>Ga0068618_1000384_pt1 | contig 12062 bp, 10 predicted proteins | sample InSIn2SAF170_2_FD_77423 | JGI IMG/M metagenome (GOLD analysis project Ga0068618, IMG submission 77423) | Clean room microbial communities from NASA Spacecraft Assembly Facility at Jet Propulsion Laboratory, Pasadena, California, USA -... ...
CTGACGTATATGAGTAAAAAAGCGGGATGTTATTCCTCGACACGCTGTTGGACCAACATGAAGGTGAATGAGTTGATGCCTTAGTACAGCCTCTCGATTTTCCGTGCGCTTCGTGTATTGATATATTTCGTTTTGCTTGTTGTCTCGCTTTCCGCTCTCTATTCTCTCTGTCCTTCACATTGCATCTTCTCCGTTGCGAGCGCCTACTTCTTTTCAAGTGAGACTTTATCTGGCACATTGGTGCGATAATCGGACAACAAACCCAGCAGTCTACAACTTGGTAGTAACTTGTTGTACAGTGCTGCGAGCACACCATATCTGCCCGAACAACAGCAAAGGACACGTTGAAAATCAAAGAATGGTAAGCAACAGACGCGTGACTGTGTTGCGGCAGAACAGTCGCCGAACAATGCGCTGACCTGACCGCCTCTGTAGTCTCCCTACCCTCCAACACGAATTCTCACTGCCCGCCAGTCAATACAAACCGTCGGCACGACCGGAACATCATCCTGCGCGGGCTACTACAGCGGTGGCACGCTCGCTGGTGCTATCGTCGGTACCTGCTTCGGGACCATTCTGTTGTTGTACCGATTTAATTCACTACAGAACCGTGCTGCTGGTGGTGGCGGAGGTGGTCGTCAAGAGACTGTTGTTGTTGAGAAGAGGAGGAGGAGGAGAAGTCACAGTGCTGCCAGCAGTGTGAGACGGCCGAGTCGAGTCTATTCGAGCCATGGTTGAGCTTGAATCGACTTGTTTGAGTATGAAAATTGAAACCTGGTTGGAAGCATTGCAGACACACTGGATCCTATCGCAAACGACTTCCGATGAGCTCAGGCTCGGCACCCTCGGTCAGAAGGGTTTTATACACAAGCCTCCAGACATATTCCGCTTGCGACAGGTTGGTCTTTGAGAAATCACCTCAATCGTACATCACTCATCGAGCACGGCGTGTGTGTCTCTACACGTGCGGCAGCTGCCTATCTGGATATTCGAGCCATCCGCACCGGATGAAGAAGCTGTAAAGCTGTCTATTGTTCAGTCGATTGTTAGCAAAGAGGTTGGCCATTGTCAGTAGTCAGTCCTGGACTTCGAGTGAGGAAACTAGGTCAACCTGATGCGGCAGGTGTCACGCCCAACGTCCGGAGATAGTGAATGCAGGACCAAGAGTTATGGTATTTGTTACTAGCAGCAAGCAAATATTGTTAGGAGTTTTCAAGAGTCGTTGAAATTCACATCGAATCTACCACCTTTACACGTCAATCAACTGAGAAACCCGACCGTTTTAACTCTCCGTCCCCGTTGCCCTCAACTAGTGTGGTGACATCGCTTCGGATATTAGAATTTTCGAATTCATAGAACTCATTCTGCCGTGAGGGCAATGTCCAGCAACTGGTCAAGAGAGATTCATATCTGTTGGTTTTGACGGTGCTTTTGTTCTTTTCTCGAAGCAGTACGCATCAACCTGTGTCCACGGTCTCTACTCACTTTAGACATTGCAGCATAATGAATGTATGTCTCCATGGAAGATGACTTGATCATCGAAAGTCTCGTTGATCAACTTTCTAGGTGTGGTCATACGTCCACCATTACTAATTGCTATCATCGATCCAGAACGTGCATCTTCCATCATGAGTAACAATGGTCGCTTCATGGAAATGGTCACTGTTTACATATCTGCATCGTCCAGACCAGAGACAAAGATAGTCAAGGAGCCGCTTGTCGTGCTGTCGTTTCGTGTTGCTTGGAGCGCTCGAAGCGGTTCCAAGACACATGCCACGAAATCTGCTTCGTTGAGTTTACGAACGAAGCGCTCTTTGCCATATTTTCCAATCCTGACTTTGAACATCTGACGTTTGATGTTTTCAGGACCTGCTGCAAGCGAGGCCATTCGGAGATCTCGAGAGTTCCCGCATTCAGAGAATGGCATACTCCTCGTGATATTGTCGTGCCTATCGATGAATGTGACATGTACTAAACGTTCGGAAATGCCAGGGCTTATTGTGGTTACGGCACTTGAATACTTCAAGCTCAGATGGGAATATTTCTTTGCTGAATGTGAAGTCGATGAGTGCTTGCTGTGACATTGTACAGCCGTTTCTGAACCTAAGATGGAGCTCTCAACCGCAGAAAGGTTCACATACGAGTACTTGGAAGAAACTTCACAAGCGGTCGTTTTTGACAAGCCGAGTTCCTGAAGCCCGTCAAATTTCGCCTCGAGATCACCCTTGCGATCTCCTTGGTCAGAATACTCAGTGTGCTCTTCACACGAATCTACGATACCCACACTTTGTGGAGGCTGTGGCAGTAAGTTGTGCATCTGGACATCACGGGGTGGTCTTGGACGTTGTGTCAAATGAATGTCATCATCGGATGAGTCGCAGGCCTTCGCCTCCAACGGACGCTTCCTCTTGACATGTGTACTGAATATTTTACTCCTGCTTCGAGCCTCGAATACACTGCTGAATGAAGCCTCGGAATCAGCTTCGTCTGATTGCTCGCTGTAGGACGTCTCTTGGTCTATATCTGCTCTTTCTGCTAAGCAGTACATAGTCACCGCGTTTGCACACGGATTAGCATGGTTGGCCTTCCACACGACATAGTACACGAGAATATGATGTGCCATCCTCTTCGACTGGTGTCCAAACCTTATCACGTCTGACAAGGACGCATGACTCTGGTGCATCTGTGCCAGCAACAGGCAGATGGGCGATGATTATTTGGCATTTTTTCCGGCCGTAGTAGAACCTGCTGATGTCGAATTTCTGGCCAGTTTTCTCGAGTCTAAACTCTCGACGGGCATAAGGAAGATTTGATGAACTCTCCCACGACCAATTAGCAAAATCGGCATTGTGCCCTTTCAAGATATGGGCCAAAAGCTGCTCTCTCAAGTTCTGAGGCAGTTGACACATCGGTCCATCCATGTGTTCGATGTTCTTAAGCATAATTGGTGAATTGCGAGGCACATCGGTGTGTCGACTAGATTTTGGGGATTCTGAAGAACATGGTCGAACATGTGGGAAGGTTTGAGCGGCTCGTGGGTTTGCACCGTCATGAGACATGCAGAGTCGACCAGATGACAGTCTGCGGTCCTGCATGCCGTTGCATTCGGGTCCTGCACGGTCGAAACACTTAGTACTCGAAGTTCAAGCATATGTGTGATAGAACGGGCGATGAGGTACATAGAACTGCTTACCTGAAGGTCTGGCAGCAGGATTCAAAGTGCTTGGGATGTCGCCGCCGGAGCTTTCGAGAGACATGCTTCGTGAGTCAGAGTCGTCGCTTACAAACATCGAGGCAGATACAGCTGTGGGCTTGAACAACTCTTGCGTGGGCGAACTCATACTCCTCATTTAGGGAATATCCTTTAGTTGCGTACCGAGTATCTCGTCCAGGTTGCAATCCTGAAATCATGCAGAACGGGGTGATGCAATTTGATGATATTGTTTGCTGTGAGCAAACACATCTTGCCAACAACGGCGAGCAGTTGGTCTTCCCAACTACAGTAGTAGCAGGGCACAAAACAAGATTTGCCATTGCGAGGCAAGGGCCTATTGTGCGTGGTGACATGTTATAACGCATTGGCAAGAACGACCGGAATTCTAGTTCCTCGTAAGCATCGTTCAGATGGAACATATTACGTTCTAAACCAGGCTGGTTGTTAAAGTGGAAGCGTAAAGGAGCATTTGTCTTGTGTGAAGATGGGCCACTTGAATGGTTCATTTCATACTATTTCGGTACAGTACATGGAGTCAGTGTGAGTGTAAAGAGAATGAAAAGGGAGGAAGGGCACTCTTCACCTAAAAGTGATCATGTTGCAGACTATCTAGTCGTTGCATCAATTTTATCTCACATAAGACACCTACGTGTCACCATAGTGAGCTTGTGAAGAGCGTCCGTGACACACCGAACGTCGTGAGTGACTGGAGCCTTTTATTTATCTTTCGCCAAGACGGAAAGGGTTGTGTAATACACCAATAACAATATATTGGGCAATCTGACTGCGTCATTTTCTCTTCGTTAGCAGGGACCGTAGTATCCCTAGCAGCGCTTCCCATGTGTTTGCGAGATAGTATGTTCAGTCAGCAGCTCACGAATAAAGGTATATTTGCAGGTCCATTTCAAATCACAAGACATCATACACGACGAACCAAAGCTGATACACCTATGCTCACGAAAGCCAATTCTGTAGAGGTTTGACTGGCATCGTCAAACATTTTACATGGATATCTCTTTTGCCCCGTAACTCCTTCTGCGGAAGCACCTTGCTCCAGTCACCATCTTCATGATCACAAAGTATTAGTCTTCCTGTTTCTTGTTCTCATGAAAACGGTGAATATTCTTGTGCTCTCGTCAGCGGTATCTGCAGCACCCGTTGCGAAACAATTCGGTGGCGAGCTTAACTCGGCGAGCGTGAGTTTCTGTTTCAACAGATATTGCTACAGATACGGACTGACAATGATCGTAATAGTCGAATTCTTCCCTTTTTTGGTGAGTACTCCGAGAGGGGAGCTGATCGAGCTGTCGAAGTCGTCGTTATTATCAGGTCGTATACGCCCCTGCGTCCCGTCCCCAAACCTAACTTTAAGAAGTCGTGTTGCAGGAGGTTCAACCTGGGCAATCTGGCTGACACATGCCACGTCGAAGAGTTTTTGTGCATTATCACACTCACTGAAAGGGTAGGTGCCCATCGGCGTTCCAGAACCATCCTCGAAGACGACAACCGTATTAGAACAATATTTGGTATCACTCGTAGTATAATTAGCTTTGGGTCGGGATGGTGGGCATGAGCTTCGACCACTTGCTAGATCTTGTGGGTTGATGGGAGCTCGAGAAGATTGGGACTGTACAGTTGAAAATCGTCCGTGTGTTCCACGATCTCTTCTCAGCCCCAATGACATGTAACCTGTGTCAGAAGGCTTCTGTCTCTTCGTATTATGCGCCAAATCCTGTATTGGTTCTATGTCATCCGTTCGCCGCTTTGCTTTTTCTGAGACGGATAAACGCAGACGGATGGTGTCGTGATCATTGCCATGTTCGACTGGTGTGCCATCCACTGCCAAGTCCGTGCTGGACGTAGAATTCTTGGGACTCGCGGCTTTCGGGCCACTCAGTGCGGCAGTACCTGTCTTGGGCGGTTTGTCCTCGATCAGTCTCAGGACTGTGCGCTGGGTGTGGATCTTTGACGGCTCCCAAGTCTTCCAGTATACTGTCCTCCACCTTCTCTCCTTGTAGTTGACAATAGCGTTGGTCTGGCCCTTGTTTAAATAAATGACCACGTGTGGGGCCCAGGAGCTCGATGTATCCTTCCCTGACAACCAAGCAATGAAGAATTGCTTAGTACCACCATAAAGATATCGTGCCACAGGAATGTCTCGAGGGTATGGTATTTGATCATCAATGTAGATTACTTCTCGTCCCATATCATAGAAACATCCCTTCTGATTAGGCCAAGGTGTAGCAATAACTTTACTTGTAAAGTCACCGAGGTATCTAGCAACCAACTCGATGATTGCTCGTGGACATTGCCTCTGGCTTTGCGATTCTTCGCCATCCTTCCATACGATATCCTTCATAGACGGAGGAAGCTTGGACTGAATGAGATTCTCCTGATTCGACCTCATATTGAGTGGTTGAATCTGATCGATGGCCTTTCGCTCAGAGAGTTCCAGCGAGTTGGTTTTTGATTCCGCTCGTTGTCTTGATCCGCTTCGAGAATTCGGATATACACATTCCGATGGCGTTGTACATCGACCGCAGAAGGGCAAAGCGCGGTCACAGCCTCGATGTTGAGCGATGCATTTTGTGCAGCGCACCGCGTGTCCAAAGTCCGCAAGTGCAGTGGGACTATCCATCATCGTGGTATTTTTGGTGGCAATCTCAGACTTTGATATATCGGATTCAAGATAGAACTTTGGTTTGATGGCGGGAATATCTTCCAGCTCACTTTCGCTAGTGGGACTATAGTCGCGCATGTAGTCCGGGATATCGTCGTCGATGAAGACGGAAGGGGAAGGCTTCGATGCCTGTGTTTCGGAAGCCGGAGGCGGATAAGCTAGTCGACTAGTAAGTGGCTGACCGATGAAAGTATACTCGTTTATGTCAAAAAGGTAACGGGGTCAAGAATTACCTGTGTACACATTGATCACGTCCTCGTCTGGGCCATATTGCTGGCTTTCATCCACAACTTCGAGTTCTTCATGCTGTTCACTCGTACCATTTCTCTCCTCAAACCGCTGATTCTTAGGAGAGAAGCTAAATGGATTAGAGTTGAAGATCTGCACCCCCGAAGTGAATTTGTCGGTACTGTCAGTATCTTCGGCATCAGCTGCCATTGCAGACATACTGAATGGCATGGCTGTGCGATAGAAGGGCCGCGCGTTCACACGCACCCCCCAACGGGAACCCTCAAGACATTAATGTCACGATGGCGCAATGACCAGGAGCATAACCTCACGTTGACTTAGTAAGCTGTTCAACTTACGACTAGTGGTCGGTTCAGATCTGGTCGACAAGTGCTTGGAAACCATGGGATATACTTGAACCTTGATCGGGCGTAAACCAATTCCAAGACGTACAAGGACGAGTTAAAGCTGGCTTCAGATTCGGGAAGAGCCGATGTATTGCGTTGATTGTTAGAGCCGGTAATGCTGGGAATCTTGGGAGAGATTCTATGGGGTCAGACTAGACTGATAGTTAGTGCAGCTTTGTAGTCGTCTTGTAGTATTTGATGATTATGTGAAGTAGTGACTGATGTTACGAGGATATGCCGGCAACCATCGCGTTCCCGGTCGAGCACCTGCCAAGACATGACATGTGCTTACCTCGTTGGTAGGTAGCAGAACAGCAACTTGTGCCTGGGGCATTAACATGCAAGCACCCCTGAAAACATGAGATTGTATAACTGGCGAATCGAGTGCTGGCCTTCATGCTTTCAATAAATATCCATCCTCAACGGCACGCAACAACACGAATTGGAGGTGCTTGTCGAAGAAAATCACTTTATGTTTTACTACGTAGCTAGCCACCCCTTTCGATATTGGCAAATGCACACATCAGAGCCCTTCACCAAGACTCAGTTGAGGAATTTGATCCTCCACGCCCGTCGTATCATAATCATTGAAAAAACTTCAGCAGATTAGAAGCTAGGTATCTATACCTGGCATAACTTCCCTATTGTTTGGAGGCTTCCTCATGCCACTGCCTTCATCGGAACAACCAAACAAAGATAACTTTCTCTACACCAGGTCCTAATTCGTTCAACGGTGCGACAACTCTCTTGTAAAAATCATCAACATCATCGACATACACTTCGTGAGGAGTTCCAGCTATTCCAACTTGTACCGTGAGCAGGGTTGTCTTTGTTGTTGCGATCTCTGCAGCGATAGCCCGGTCAATCAATTTTCGAGGATTGTCACACTGCTGGAATAGCTTTGTCTCAACAATCTCCTTAGCAGCATCTTGAAAGTGTACACGAGTCATCGTTGCTGTATCTGGAGATGGGTTTGATTGGTCTGAGGCCGGCCGAGCTTTTCGTTCTAAGCTTCGTGTTCCACTTACAGCATACCGCACTGGTTGGCCTAGTGTCAGCAGAAGGCTCTTTCCAAGTCGTAGACGGACGATAAGACTGACCTGTGGCTGCGATCTGGCTTGCCGCGGATGGAAATTTAGATTATTCATAGCATCGTTGTTATAGGCGGAGGATGTCGGATCCTTCTCAATAGAAAATTCCGTACATTCTGTCTCTTCACTCTCTGATCTTGAGCGATTTGAAACTTGAACTGTGTTGTCTATACCGCGCATCTCGGAGCTTACTAGTACTGTTGCATCCTCGACCTTAATAGGATCCGATGCTGAACCCTTATCAGGCGAGTCCGTTTCGAAAGGTAGAGGCGTCGAGGGGTTAGAGATATCCGTCCCGATAAAGGTTGAGCCAGTCGTACGTCTTTTGGAGCGTGACTTGTATACTTTTGTCTTTTCTATCTCTGAATCGGATTCTAAAGAAGCTTCAAAGTCGTCGTCGTCGTCGTCTCCTGGAATTGGAGGCATGCCCGAAGCTCGAGGATCTGTGTCCAGTGGAAACATCGTTGTATCCAACTCTGGCTTGTCTGCTTTTTTGACCATACGCAGGACTGTGGTAGGTCTTGTCCGATTTTGCATTCCGGGCTGCCAAACTCGCCACTTTATTGCTCGCCACAGTGTGCCGTCTTCCTCGCGATTGACCCAACCTTTATCACTAACGATAATGCAGGCTTGTCCTTTGTTAAACAAACCGTTGAGAGACTGAGCTACAAGAATCTGGAGGTCTTTACGCTCTCGACTAAATGTCCACCTTGACACATCGAGCTGTTCCTTGGTCTCGTCTGCAACCCATTTGCAATCTTGTCCGTCGTCAAGAAAAAGTGATTTTCTAGGTCCTGAATTCCATAAAGGAACAGCGAAGCTATGCTCGGTATCGTTGTCGCGGTGTTGGATGATTTGATCTCTCAAGTGGACTGGAAACGTGCCCGGGTGGAATGGCCCATCGTCGATGCGTTTCACGCCCCGAAGACGTTTGCCAAACGTTCTGTGTCTCTTCCTACCACTCGTACTTGTTGTAATTTTAGGCATCGTGGCGTACATTCAATAGTGTAGGTACATGTTGGAGTGGTCGATGGAGGGCTGGTTCTGCTGACGGTCTAGATTGATGGTCGAAGTGGAAGGAAGGAGTGTAAATCTGGAAGCAAAGAAGCTGGAGAATATATAGACCTTCGAAGGTCTAAGAGTGGCTCTGGTCCTCATCCAAATTAATCAGATCCACCTCACCAGCTGGTCTTTCGGGAGTACAAATTGCCTGTGTGTTGAACTCAGTTGGATAATGGATCAATTGAGTCCCATTTCTCTGAAGAGGCACGAGTGGCTCTTAGTATCCATGGTAGATGATCGCTGTACCTCATATATCGACCACCTTTCATGCAGATACGTAGCACTGGTAAATTCAAATTCATGTCGAAGTCAGATTCACGGTATTGATGAACGTAATGGCCTTCAATAAGCGAGACCCACTACTTCAGTCTCGTAATCACATCCTTCGTGTAAATACTCTCTTGACTGTCCATGTCGGTTTAGTGACAGTTTATTTGATTGAACTCACTTCCGAATCCTAGCAACTCATTCCGTACGACCACTTATGAATTGCCGGCAGGTTCTTGATGTGGACTAACCATCCGTAATATCGTCTCGATGTGAGGGTATTACCCGGTCGATAAGCATCATATTGCTATTATCGTTCGCACACGAACTAGTAGTACTGATATAAAGGTCAAGTTTGAGTTGACCCTCGTCCATGGCATACTCTTTGGTGTCCCAGTACGGAGCTTGTTCCCCTCGTCGGCCGAGATTGTCGAGCAGACGGTTTTGTTCCCAAGTCACTGGAACAAAAAAGATGCTTGGTAGAGGTATAAAGAGAAATCAGTATCGTATCCTTGGGAACGTTAGTGAAGACCTTGAGCTAGGCATCTTTGGATGTGACAGGAGATATCCTAAGCCTACCAGGGTGTTGCCAAGCATCTATATCGTGTACATTCAGCATCACCAAAACCCCAGATTCGTTCACAAACCCGATGATTCTTGTGGACAGTTGGAGCAGTCAAGTACTGTGCCAAATTATCCCTAGGAAAAATCAGAATCGCTTTCGTGGAACTTTAGCCGGCATTGGGTGCACACCAATATGTGAACTCGAGGTCTATGGAGATGATCTTCATCGAAGATTAAGCTTGCAACGGAAGAGAGTGGTACACTGCCTCTTCAGTAAGCTTGACCTTGTCGAATACATGTACCAGCCCATCTCAAGGCCTGCAGGAAAACATTATGAAAGTCTTCTTTTCCATACGAGGATGAAGACTTCCGACAAGACTTAAATGTCAGATAAGATTAATCGCTACCTATCTTGGTTGCGAGGTGAGGTTGCATGGATATATGGTACGTGTTGCAGGATCCCGTGGCTTGTATAGACGCAGAGCTAGGATGAATCTCGTACACGCATGGGGATGTTTCCTACCACGTGAAAGTGAACTGTAGACAACGAGGAGCAGGAAGTGATGGCGCGCACCGAGGGATGACTCAAGTAAGCTCGTTCATGCATCGCTTTGAGCCACATGTTATGGTCAGCTCTGGTTGGCTTTGGTACAAAGTCTCCCATAAAAGTTTCGGGCTTTGTGATTTGCTCGTCTGGAGCTGGGAATGAGCTGAAGCAATGTCGTTGCTCTTGAATTTCTCGTGTAATCTGGCTATCCTTATCGTGACAGCAAATTACCGGTAACCCGTCGTCCGTTTTCTGGAACACGCTGACTTAATGTTGGCGTTACTCCCTTGACAAAACCCTGCCTAGCGTGCCCAACTCTTCTACAGAATTTCGCCTTCCCCAGTTCCTCGGTTGTCTCTTCAAGAAGGCTCCCACCGCTCCAAGATATCCTTCATGTCTTAAGAAATATGCTTGCTTCTCGCCTTTCGACCAGAACTTGATGGCATAAGACAAAGTGTTCATTGTCTGAGCATGGCCACGAATGAACGAGCCACCAAAGTAGATATGCTTCAGCTCATGCTTCTCCGACTGTAAATATGCAATCTGGCCGATGTTGTTCGACATGGCGTATAGTAGACTCCGACTCATGTCTTCCATTCTGAAGCCGTTGATTTCATCCGGATCCTCTTTGGCAAGTCCTGCTCCATCTTCAGCGTTCCTTTCTGCAGCTCTCTTCATCTTGAAGACCTTTCCGAATGTGCTAGCAATTGTGGTGCTCTTGAGACCTGTAATGTTTGTATTCGTCCCATAACCCTGACCATAGATGTCTCCAACCAACATATCCACACCGGCGTTGTCTCCTCGATCCGCCATAGCGAGCATCTCGTCAAAAGTCCGAGCTCCAGTGAGCAAAGACAAGATGCCCCAGAACGTGCCGCCCCCGAGCGATGTTCCTCCAACACGCTGAAACTGCCTTGGTCCCGAGACCTTAATCATCGATACACCAGAGCCAATGTTCACCAGTAAGTACGGGTATATGTCTGCTCTTTGTTCCACAAAATTCATCGGCTCGGTTTCGCTAAACGTGAACACTTCTCGAGGTATTTCTGTAATAAAGAAGTCCAAGCCAATGATCAAACAGTCCATCTCATCCTCCCGCACGACATCCACATGCAGAACGTCTCGTATTCTATCATAGAATCTGAATGCGCCTCCACCAGTAGCCATAACACACAGGTCTGCTGGCTTCGAGCCATTGAGTTTTGATTGTTTGTCCTTCAAGTCTTGTATGAAAGCTATGCACTCATCGATCCGGTCTGTCTCGAAATTAAGGAAATTAAGTCGACCACCGCCTATTGCGGAACCGACTTCTCGAGAGAAGTAGACGAGCTTTGCTAACGAGCCACCAATCTACCCACGTCAGTTCTGTTTCTCATCTCGCTTTTGCAGACCTACGTCAATCGCGACATGGCTGACAACATCAGTATGATGAGGTAGTCGGATATCCTTGTGCTCCCAACGTACAAATTCGCTGGCACAATTTTTTACGGCTGTCTCGTCATTGACAATGAACGCGCCCTCGACATTGATCTTCACAGATACAGGTTTGGGTGGTGCTTTGTTGGACACGCGACTCGCATTGCTAGGTCTTGCGCTCGGAGATTGTGGCCCTCGTGTGGGTGACATGGATCGCTCTACTTGAGCCATAGCGACAATGACATGTAAGCATATCTACTTCTGTAGAAAAATGAGAGTAATGAGTAGTAGCCGTTTGCTATCTGATATCTTGCTCCATCGGTGACCGAGGATCTTTGGTGGTATCAGAATAAAACAAATCTTACCGGTGCTCAGGATATGTCATACCCTGTAGCATTGAGTATAGCTTCATGCATGGTCGAAAGGAAGATGGTAAGCATCAACCTCGGCCCGAAGCAAGGTTATCATCCCTGTAGCGTGCCTTGCGTGCCTAAAATTGGGGTCGGATATATTTTCCTGGCTACCTAGGTACATTTATTCATAACTACACACTTTTCACAGCTGACCAAGTACTATCAATATCGTC
>Ga0068618_1000385_pt1 | contig 12061 bp, 15 predicted proteins | sample InSIn2SAF170_2_FD_77423 | JGI IMG/M metagenome (GOLD analysis project Ga0068618, IMG submission 77423) | Clean room microbial communities from NASA Spacecraft Assembly Facility at Jet Propulsion Laboratory, Pasadena, California, USA -... ...
ACGGCGGCGTTTTGGACCCAGATCATGGGCGAGCACGCTGATTTTATCGCTCATCTTCTCGACCCGGCGGAGCGCGATCTGATAATGAAGGCGATGCAGACGGGGGACGCATTTCACAAAATGCACGACAATCTGCCCGGTTCGAAAAATCCGATCGAGACGGTGGTCGACGAAATCATCGACTTCAAGGTGGCGGCCGAAAAAGGGATAATCACCGGAAAAATCAAAAGCATCATCCATCCGTCACTTGCCGATCACGTGCGGCGTGAAGCATTAAAAGCAGCCGACGACTTGAAACGTGCGGCGTGAGTTATTGCCTTTAGGAGAGTTTCGCTCTAAAAGGCAATCTTTCGAACAAGGGGGAATAAGGGGGTGGGATCGGCAGAATTCTGGGTTGTTTGGGATTCTGCCTATCCCAGCGGTTTTTGATATGTCGACAACATGATCAAGTTTCGCGGGAACGGAATTTTTTCAAATCCTTTAAAGCGCTTTTCTGATTGTGTGACTGGAGGATCTCGAACGCATAAGGCGGGCAGTCCTTTTCGATGCTCCTGAATATGATCCGGTATTTATACAACAAGCCAAAGATCCTTTTCGTCGGTATTAATCCTCATTTTGGATCGTTCGAGCGAGGTGTGCCTTTTTCAAATAACAAGCTGTTTTGGTATCTGCTTGCCGATGCCGGGATCATTGAAGAAAAAAGAGATGAACTACGAAATGACGAGACCTTGAAGAGGATGTACCAGGAGAAATTCAATTCAGTATACGGTCTAGGACTCGTGAACATCATTAACAGGCCAACTCAGGACGTGACAAAGCTCTTGAAGGGTGAAGAGCTGCCGGGCCGCAAGAAGGTTTCGCGGATCATAAAGTCCGAGACGCCGAACGTGGCTTGCTTCGTGGGCAGAGTCACTTACGAAAAATATTCCGGATCAAAAAAGTTCTCATTTGGATGGCAAGAAAATATCGGCGAGTCAAGAGTATTCGTCATGCATTTTCCCTTGCGTGGGGAAGCGACAGTTAGGGTGCGTGAGTTGCAGGAGGTCGCGGAGATCGCAAAAGGTTGACGATCGACCAGCGAGGAGTACTTGCGTTAAGTCGCGCCCGTAGGAATCTCTACAACGATAGTGAAATGGCAACAGGAAACTGCCCGCACAATCCGTTTTTTTAGGAGCACCATGTCTGATAGACGAACATTAAAGATCTGGACAATTGGACACTCGACGCGCACTATCGAGGAGTTTCTCGACTTACTTATTGTCAACGATATTGAAGTTGTCGCGGATGTACGCAGTTATCCCGGATCGCGCAGGTATCCGCATTTTAATTCGAAGGTCCTGAGTGAATCTCTGATCGAAACGGGAATAGAGTATCTGCCACTAAAAGAACTTGGCGGGAGACGCAGAGCTCGGCCCGACTCACCCCACACGGTTTGGCGAAACGAGGCGTTTCGCGGTTACGCGGACTATATGGACACGGTGGGATTCAAGCAAGGGATAGACACGCTGCTTCGATCGGCTCGGTCAAAGCGGACCGCTGTGATGTGCGCGGAAGCGGTGTGGTGGCGATGTCATCGCTCGCTCATCGCAGATTATTTGAAGGCGTCGGGTGCGACTGTAGAACATATTATCGATGTAAGGACAAACGTAATTCATCCCTTCACCGCTGCGGCCCGCATTGAGATCGGAAAACTAGTGTATTGAGAGTTGCGGAGTGAAGGGCTGACAAACTGATTGAATCGCGGCGTATTTCATAAACCTGAGTTTCTATGGAAGTCATAGGCTGGATTGGAACGACACTCGTCATCATCGCCTACTACCCACAGATTCGTCATCTCTGGGTGGAAAAATGCGCCTGGGGCATCAGCGTCTGGACTTGGGTGATTTGGCTGATCGCGAGCGTTTTGCTTCTGATCTACTGCGTAGTACGCGGCGAAGTCTTATTAAGCGTTGTGCAGATAAGCAACATGGCGTCAATCGCGGCAACAATTGCCCTCGTTCGACGAAGCAATACTGTTTGCGCATATCACTTATCTGTCACGTCGAGTCGCTCGAAGACTTAAGGACCTCACACTTGTCCGCTCGTTTTGCTTGCGCTTTGCATGCAGGTCTAGAAAGGAGAGGTAAACAACGGAAGATGTGATAAACGACTGGCGACGATCAAAGGGAAGTAATAATGCAACGGGAAATTACAATCGAAGACCTTGGAAGAGCTGATGCGGTTTACCCGACGGAAAATTATCTAAGTAACGGCTCGAGTTTAAAATCCTGGCTTTTAACCAAAGACCACAAGCGAATCGCCATTCTCTACATGGTCGGCGTCACGTTCTTTTTTTTGGTCGGTGGAGTTTTCGCGGCCCTCATCAGGTTGGAGCTCTTAACGCCCGCGAGTGATCTGCTGGAATCGGCCACCTATAACAAAGTTTTTACCCAGCACGGGATAATAATGGTTTTCTTTTTCCTGATCCCTTCGATCCCGGCAGTTTTGGGAAATTTTCTTATTCCGCTGATGATCGGTGCGAAGGATCTCGCTTTACCGCGGATCAACTTATTCAGTTGGTATCTTTATATGATCGGCGCCGGCCTCGGCGTTTGGGCGATGATGCAAGGTGGTGTCGACACGGGCTGGACTTTTTACACGCCTTATTCGACGACGTTTTCCAATAGCTACGTAATCGCAACTGGACTTGGGATTTTCATAGCTGGGTTTTCTTCGATTCTTACAGGGCTTAATTTTATTGTTACCGTGCACACGATGCGCGCTCCCGGCATGAGTTGGTTCCGCCTGCCGCTCTTCGTATGGTCGATGTATGCGACGAGTTTAGTGATGGTCTTGGGAACGCCGGTAATTGCGATCACGATCCTGCTCGTGGCGCTAGAGCGTATCGCTCAAGTTGGAATTTTCGATCCGGGAATAGGCGGCGATCCGATCCTGTTTCAGCACCTCTTCTGGTTCTATTCTCATCCGGCGGTTTACATAATGGTCTTACCCGGGATGGGTGTGGTTTCCGAACTCGTTACCAGTTTTTCGCGGAAAAGGATCTTCGGCTACGAATTCGTGGCTTTTTCTTCCGTTGCGATTGCTGTCTTCGGTTTTCTTGTATGGGGTCATCATTTATTCGTCAGCGGGCAGTCGATCTACGCAAGCTTGGTTTTCTCGTTCATGTCGATGGTGGTCGCTATTCCGTCGGCGATCAAAGTCTTTAATTGGACGGCGACGCTCTACAAGGGCTCGATATCATGCGATACGCCGATGCTGTACGCGCTGTTTTTTATCGGACTGTTCTTGATCGGCGGTTTGACCGGGTTATTTTTGGGTGCGATCGGGTTGGACGTTCATCTTACAGACACCTATTTCATCATCGCGCACTTTCACTACATTATGGTCGGCGGCAGCGTTTCCGCGTATATCGGTGGTCTGCACTTTTGGTTTCCGAAAATGTTCGGACGAATGTATTCGGAGTTCTGGGGCAAGATCTCCGCGATGATTATTTTTCTGGGATTTAATCTGACTTTCTTTCCGCAATTCATCCTGGGGTTTATGGGAATGCCTCGCCGTTATGCATCTTACCCGCCGGAGTTTCAGGTTCTTAATATATTCTCGACTCTCGGCGCATCGATCTTGGCTGTCGGAGTCGTAATCTCGATGGCCAATCTCGCTTACTCACTCTTCATGGGAAAGATAGCGCGTGACAATCCGTGGCTGCTGCCCGGACTTGAATGGCGGACCTCTTCTCCGCCGCCGACATACAACTTCGACAAGACCCCGGTCGTTACATGGGAAGCCTATGATTTTAGCGAGAAGAACGGGTTGCCAGAATGGGGCGAAGAACGCCGTGATCTAGAAATGATCAGCCCTCAGCTCTGAACAGGAGATCCGACGGTGAACTAGAATTGACCCTAACGTTTCGATGAAAAATCAATCCGGGCGCTTGTGCTCGATCATTTGTAGGACCAGCTCGACACGATTGTGAAGATTCTTTTTCTCGAGAATATGGCTGATATGTCCTTCGACGGTTCTCAGGCTTAGATTTAGTTCCGCGGCAATTTCTTTGTTGCTTAATCCGTGGGCTACGGCCTCCGCTACACGCCATTCCGAGTCTGTCAGGTCCTCATCCCGTTGAAACAAGATCTCCTTTTCATTCTCGCCGAACAACCGAGCCAGGTCGCCATGCGTGCGTTGAACGCGCTCGAGAATGCCGCCAACGATCGCGGCCAATTCCAGCGGTTCGAACGGTTTTGTAATGTATGCATCAACACCGAAGCGGAAACCGGCAATTCGATCGGCGGTTTCATCCTTAGCTGTCAAAAACACGATCGGGATAAGCCGCGTGTGCGGAGCTGAACGGAGATTTCGCGCCAACTGATACCCGTCCATTCCAGGCATGCGGATATCGCTAATGATCAGATCGGGGATACGTTCTGCGACGCGAACGAGAGCTTCCGTCCCGCGTCGAGCCGTGACAACCACGTATCCTTCCGCTAGTAACGTTTCCGAAACCGCCATCAGCAAGCTGGCGTTATCGTCAACCACCAACACTCGTTTTGGCATTTTTCCCTACCCCTCGCACTCCGTTTCCACACGTCTCGGCCTTCCAGATCGGGAGATGCAGCGTAAAGGTACTCCCTTCTCCGACTTTGGTTTCGACGCTTATCGTTCCGCCCATCCGCTCCATTATGTCGCGGGCCAGATACAGACCAAGTCCAAGTCCTGATACATCCGCGTCCGCTAGAAAATCCTCGTTTGTGGTTGCCTGATACGGGGCGGAGCCCCCGCGATAGAACTTGTCAAAAAGATTTGGAAGGTCTTCCTCTGGTATTCCTCGCCCGTTGTCTGTTACTCGGAGGGCAACGCGGTCGGTTCCGGCATCCGCTGAAAGCGTGATCAGGCCGCCATCGGGCGTGTATTTGATCGAGTTTTCGATCAAATTGCTGACAACCCGCCGCAGCGTTTTCGGGTCTGCACAGACCGGAGGAATGTTAGCAACTGATTTGGAATGTAATTTATGCCTTCGCCGTTCAGCAGCGGTCAGTTCTGCCCTTACACATGAGGTAACGACGTCCGCCACCTCGACTCGTTCCAGTGCGATACGAAAAACTCCCGCCTCAATACGCGACAGATCGAGCAAATTAAGTATCAAGTCGATTTGTTGGTCGCATTCGACCGAGATCGTTTCGAGAAACTCTCGCTGTTTCTCTTTATCAACGTCACCCCGCAGCAAGAGTCGCGTAAGTGCCTTGATGGTGGTTAGCGGCGTTCGGAGTTCGTGCGAAACGCGGCTAACGAATTCCGATTTTAGCTGATCTAATTCGTCTGCCCGTTTCGCCTGTCTCTCCAACCGGGTCATCCAAAATAGCGCACCCACTGTACCGCAAACGACGATCAAGCCGATTAAAGCATAGAGGACAGAATGCTGTTGACTAGTGGCGTAAACAGTTCCAAGCAAAACAAGGGTAATTGCCCCTGCCAGGCCAACAACCAAATTTGATTTCCGGATGTTCACCGTACGACCTAAAACTATGTTTCGTTCTGTCCATCATAACAAATCTTCTTTACGGCCGCCCAAGTGTAAACACCTGCATTTGTGACGTGGTAACACGCTCGAACGCCCGCTGCAGAAGACATAACATCTATATAGTGCATTCGCCCGGGGCGTGGCACTTTTGGGGTGAACGAATGATGGTTTTTCGAATAGACAAAAAGGAATACCGCGGCAACACGGCAATGGATATTGTCCGGGCTTTGGAATCGGATGCACAGGAATATCCACATCGTGGCCAGCCAGTTGAAAGATTTCTCCGATGGTCGCTCGAGTCCCTAAGCAGGCAGATCCCACCGCGGGACCTGCACTTGAGCAGGCGCGTTAAGGCCGAAGAACTTGCACTGAATTATCTTTGCCTACGTGATGAGTATGGCGCGGGGCAGTTCCGGATCGATCGCGACGACCGATGATGACAGAGACCGCTGCCGCGGCGGGGCGAAGGCTGGACTATTTAGCTGAGTATTCGCGCCGCCGACTAAACTCTGGTTATGCAAGAGGGAAGGGAAAATGAAAGTAAATGAAAAACCAATCGCATCAATAGCTGGCAGTTCCGAGAAGATCAAAACTCGGGCTGCAAAGATCTTGACTAACGGGTTTTGGATAATCGGTCTCCATTTGAAGACTTCGGAAATGGACGAGATTATTGAAGACCTTCGGAAGACGACGAATTTGCTAACTGCGAGCCTCGTGACAATTCTATTTTTCGGCCTGACTGCCTTTTCTCAAAATGCCGGCACGCCAAAAGTGATGACTAAAAGTCCCGTAGCTAAAACCATGTCAGTGGTTTTGCAGCCGACGATGATTGAGTACAAATCCATCAAGATCGGGACTCCTGCCGATGAAGTGCGCGACAAACTCGGAGACGCGGAGATTGACGATAAGGATGGCTTTTATTACCGGTTCTCAGATGAGGAATTCGTCCAAATCCGGCTCGACAAAGATAACAAAGTGCGTGTGATCTCGGTTACATTTTCGGGCGAAAACGCGCCGAAGTTCACGGACGTTTTTGGAGCTGAAACGAATGTCGAGGAAAACCCGGACGGCTCGATCTATAAACTTATCCGATATCCAAAAGCCGGTTACTGGGTGGCTTATTCGCGCACCGGGGGCGAGAGGCCGACAGTAACAGTAACGATGCAGAAATTGCGAATCATAAAACAAGGATGAAAGTTTCCCGAAAGTCGGAACAGGTACGCTTTCTTCGCGTCGGGCGAGACACGAGAGTGAGACATGCAGTTACAAACTTAGCTGCGGACCAAACCGTTAACCGTATGCCGGAAAACATAATGACGATTAGACCTAAATGAAGAGCAAAGGAAGGCGAAATGAAGGGACATATTAAGCTTGGTCGGGTTTTCGACATTCAACTGGGATTGCATTTTAGTTGGCTGGTCATCGCCGTAGTCGTCACCTTGTCGCTCGTCGGGCACTTTTCGACAGTAAATGCAGACTGGGGAATTGCCTTGATTTGGGCGACCGCGATCATAACCGGTCTCTTGTTTTTCGTTACCGTTGTCTTGCATGAACTCGCGCACGGTCTCGTCGCAAGAATGCGCGGCCTTCCAGTGAGATCGATCACTCTGTTTGCTCTCGGGGGCATCGCGCTTATTGATAAAGACGCAGACGATCCGCTGACTGAATTTTTGGTTGGCGTCGCCGGTCCACTAATGAGCGTGATGATCGGAACCTTCTTTCTCCTGACGGCACTCGTCCTTGGCTGGTCGCCGGAAAGCCAAGTGATCGCTCCGCCGACGCCATTTCTGTCCGCACTTGTCTGGCTCGGTTATATCAATATCGTACTAGCCGTTTTCAACATGATTCCGGGTTACCCGTTGGACGGTGGGCGCGTTCTGCGAGCGATCATTTGGCGGGTCACAGGCAATATGAATCGTTCGACCCGCACGGCCGCACGCGTCGGGGAGTTTGTGGCGATCTTTTTTATAGTCTGGGGTGTTTTTCAATTCTTCTTCGGCTTGGGTTTCGGAGGTTTGTGGCTTGCCTTGATCGGTTGGTTTTTGCTCAATGCAGCAAAAGCGAGCTACGCGAAGATCCCTGTCGCAAAGATACTTAGCCCATTATGTGTCGGCGAGGTAATGCGGCGTGATTGTGACACGGTCCCAGGCGACATCGATTTACAAGCGTTCGTCAATAGGCACTTACTCAAAACGCGCAACCGATATTACTTTGTGACTGAAAATAATAGGCCGGCCGGAATGATTTCGACGGAGCAGGTGAAAAAGATACCTTGCGGGGAATGGTCGACGAAAACCGTCGGCCAGGTCATGTCGACTCTCGATGATTTTGAAATTGTTGCCCCGCAAATGCCGGTGGCCAAGGCGTACGAGACTATGATGAACGCCGAAGTAAACCAATTGCCAGTGGGCTGTAACGATCAATTAGCGGGCATCATTACCCGTGACGATATTCTGGAGGATTTGTACACACACGTCACTGTCCAGAATTGATAGCCAGGTGCAGGATATAACGGATTCTTTCATTGGAGAGATTATGAGACGAAATGCATCAGCCGTTTGGAAAGGCGGCTTCAAAGACGGGAAGGGCGCGATTTCGACTGATAGCGGCGCGCTTTCGAATACACCATATTCCTACAAAGCACGCTTTGAAGATGAAACCGGAACCAATCCTGAAGAACTGATCGCGGCAGCACACGCCGGCTGTTTCACGATGGCTCTTTCGTTGCAATTGGATCAGGCAAGATTGAAAGCAGACAGCATCAACACGACAGCGGCCGTGACGCTGGAGAAAACGGAAGCCGGCTTCACGATAACTGCCGTCCACCTGAATGTGATTGCAAAAGTGCCGGGTGCGAGTAAGGATGCATTCGAGACGGCGGCGAATAGTGCAAAAGCTGGTTGTCCGGTATCGAAGGTTTTGAATGCTCGGATCACAATAAAGGCCGAGCTCGAGGAATGAGAGATTCTCTCGGATCGCGCTTGCCGCCCGTCGAAGCAGAAGGAATTAGGAGTTTGCGCACAATGCCAATTTACGAAACAAGGTTGAAGGAACGAGAAGAAATTGCCGAGGGAACAATGGCATTTCATTTTGAAAAACCGCCGGGATTTGATTACAAGGCCGGACAATTTGCGGATTACACTCTCGTAAATCCGACGGAAACCGATGCCGAAGGCAATACTCGCGGATTTTCGTTAGCGAGCGCTCCGTATGAAGATGATCTGATAGCCGCGACGCGGATGCGTGACACGGCATTCAAGCGGGTATTAAGAAGGATGAATATCGGAACCGAGTTGGTCCTCGACGCACCATACGGCTCTTTTACGCTTCACAATAATTCGAAAATTCCCGCGGTCTTCATAACGGGTGGAATCGGAATCACACCCGTGCGAAGCATTGTTCTTCAAGCAACGCACGACAAGCTTCCACATAAGATCTTTCTTTTCGATTCCAACCGAAGACCGGAAGACGCTGCGTTTCTCGGCGATTTGATGGAAGCTCAAGAGAAGAACCCGAACTTCACGTTTGTCGGCACGATGACGGAGATGGAGAATTCGGCCCAAGACTGGGATGCGGAGACAGGGTTCATTACGAAAGAGATGCTCTCGAAGTACATCGGGGATCTCACAGTGCCTATTTACTATCTCTGCGGACCGGGTCCAATGGTTACTGCAATGCGTAAGATGTTGAACGAGGCGGGGGTCGATGACGACAATATCCGCACTGAGGAGTTCTCCGGCTATTGAGGCGAAGTCGAGAGTGAAATATGAACATTAAAATGAAAAGAGTGTACGAGGAGCCGGCTGCTAGTGACGGGAGCCGGATCCTTGTGGATAGGCTTTGGCCGCGCGGCTTAACAAAGGAAAAAGCACATGTTGATTTGTGGTTGAAGGAGATCGCTCCTACCACCGAGCTTCGGCAATGGTTCGGGCACGATCCCGAGAAATGGCAGAAGTTCCGCGGGCGTTATGAAACGGAGCTCCGACATAACGGACACTTGATAGAAATGCTCATGAAAAAAGCGAGAGAAGGAACGATTACGCTAATGTATGGGGCTCGGGACGAGAAGCACAATGAAGCGTTGGTCCTGAAACAATTTCTTGAACGGCGCGGATAGCTTCCTTCCAACTGAGCGGTCGGTGAAATCATTCCGTATTGAGCTTACTCTTTCTCACCGGCGGGTTGTTGTCTCGCTGCCGATGTTCCAGGCGAAAACTTTCGCACTTTTCTCTCAAGCTTGCGCCGCGTGCTGTTCTCAGGGGCTTTGGAGCGATCGTCACAAAGCCTTCCGCCTTCGTTTTCCCATCGGTCAAGGACTTTCCTCTTAAGACGTTTTCTGGAAATATCATTCTCCTTCATAGTCGTCACTCCATCGATAGCATTCGTTCGATATGATGAACGGCATGGCTTGTTAGTACAAAGCTCAAATATTTATTTTAGCCTCATTCCGAAAGACGTACGACTACGGACCTGTGTGCGTTTGTAAGTAGGGCCGTAGAAACGCTGCCTAGACTGAAGCCAAGATCTGGCCCTCCGACGAAAATACGCTCAGTGTATTGTGAGCGTCAACAAGAGTTGGCTCTCGTTGACGCTCTTTTTTTGCTTGGTCTACTCGGCCGGACGCACAACCTCAACCGAACACGGCGCCTTCGTAACCACTGCCGAGGAAACACTCCCCAACTGGTACCTTTCGAACCCGCTCTTAAAACTACGCGTACCGACGAAAATGCAATCGGCGCGCCACTTCCGAGCGTCACTCACAAGAACTCGCTTGGGATCGCCCGGCATAATGGATGTCGAGACGTTCAGGCCTGCCGATTTCAATTGATCCGTGGCCCAGGCCAACATCGATTCCGCCTGCTGGCGCGTATTCAAATTAGAATCGGTGATCGAGCGCGGGTCATGAACAACTATCAGGCGCACCTGCGTTCCGATGGGCCAAGCTCGCTGGCCGACTTCGCCTACGGCCTCCCGGGCAGCCGGCGTCCCGTCCACTCCAAGGATGATCTTAGGAGGGGCGTCTTTCTTTTTCCTTTCAACCGAACGGGCGACTCTTACGGAGCGACGCGACTCCGTAGCGACCCGTTTCGACACGCTGCCGAGAAGTATGCGCTCGACGGCCGATAATCCTTCCGATCCCACTATCACTAAGTCCGCATCCCAATCATCTGCCGCGTCGATCAGTTCCCAGGCCGCCATACCGGTTCGAGTCTGCGTGGCAATTTCCCAGTCTGGGAACTGCGACCGCAGCCGATCAGCCGCTTTCAGCGTTAATGCTTCCGCCTCTATCACCCGTTCGCCGTTTATTTGCGGCTCACTAGGTGCCGCGATGACCCTCCCAGAAGGCATCGCCTGTGCAAAAACCTCTTGGATAGGTCGGCTGGTCATCAACGGATCTGATACCGAAACAACCAAACTTTTCGCATCGCAAGGCAGCCCAGCGAGCTTCAAATCGTCCAGGGCCGCGTCGGAACTTTCCGAACCGTCATAGCCGATCAAAATATTCATAGTATTGCACCCCGACAAAGATCGATCGCGACCTCTACGCGCTCAATTTCTTCGCGCCCAACGTCGCCAAAATCGTTACTCAACTTGTGTATTCCTACACATCTCGATTCTCGCGATTGAAATCGACTGAGAATAGAGAGTTATTACTCGAAGAGGACAGGTGTTTTTACCCGTTCAAGCGCGCCTTTCCTGAATGGCAATTTTTTTCACTGGCAGGAGGTGTAAACACGCACTGCTTTCGAGTGCTAACACTCTTACGCCCCGGGTATATCTCCGCTAACGTTGAACTAACGACGTGATTATTTACTCGGTGGAGAAATCATTATGAAAACACTTTACATACTCTTATGGATCTTGCTGGCCGTTTCAGCCGGTGCGTCGCTCTGGGTCGGTTCTTTTGACTCTGCAATGCTGGTTGCTTTTGCTCTGATAGCTTTAGTGCTCCTTCTCGGAGGTGTCTTGTGGTCGGTAATCGCCAGCCCTCAAGAAACCAAACTCGAGATCTTCAAGTGGGATGACGAGCTCAACTTACGAAAGGAAAACGATGACGGAAGGAAAAATTTACGGGTAGCTTATTCGCGGGACTCCGATAACCGTCCAGCCTAGCTGGAAGAGGAACCATTTTCAGGAGGAATCATCAATATGTCACTAAATCAGCAACTAGAAAAACTCGCGACTTTCGAGCCAAACGGTTTTCCGTTCATTAGCCTTTACTTGAACACGCAGTCAGACCAGCACGGGCGCGACGATTTCGACCGTTTTGTACGCAAAGAGTTTAAGAAGCGCGCCAGGACGTTCGCCGATGGTTCTCCCGAACTGGAAAGTTTCGAACGCGACGCGGGTCGGATAAATATTTATCTTCGCGATAAGCTTAAGCCCTCTGCAAACGGGCTTGCCGTTTTTGCCTGTGCCGGCGCTAATAACTATTTCGAACCCTTGCAACTCGAAGCTCCAATCGACAAACACGCTCTGCACGTTTCCGAGCGTCCTCATCTATACCCGCTGGCACGCTTACTTGATCAATATCCGCGCTATGTC
>Ga0068618_1000386_pt1 | contig 12054 bp, 13 predicted proteins | sample InSIn2SAF170_2_FD_77423 | JGI IMG/M metagenome (GOLD analysis project Ga0068618, IMG submission 77423) | Clean room microbial communities from NASA Spacecraft Assembly Facility at Jet Propulsion Laboratory, Pasadena, California, USA -... ...
ACATTAGCGGTATGCCACGTCAGCTGGCCTGGTTCACTAGTGTTCAAGGCTTTAGCGATGCGTTCGGGCATACTGCGCTGCGTTGGTCGCCTCGTGAGTCCTGCCCGAGTTGTACCACCACGCGAATAGTGAAGCAACCTCTCGATGAATCATCAGATGAGAAGCTCGCTAAGAAGGTGCGATTCAATAGGAATCGACCCTCCCGCCACAAAACATTGACTTGAGGAAGGATACTGAATGTGAACTGTATAGTTCGTCACACGTCAAAAGATAACATATTCATCGAACGCCTTCACAATGACTTGGTTATATTGTAATGGTTATGCACATGGGCATCTATTGATCCCTCACGTAAGAAAGAGGAAGTGGTAGGCTACCTATGAGTTGTGTGTATCCTGTCTCTTTCTAAGGGTAACGGCTTGATAGCTTCTGATCAGACACTTGAGAGCTTCTGATGGAATTGTCGAGTGACTATACGACATTCATCCAGACATTCTGTGATCCAAAGGTGTAGGTCCCAGCTGTCGCGACTGAAGCAATATTTTGACTAGTCGCACATAACAGGAGGCTGAGCCAGGCGATTCCCGTAAACATGCTCCACGTGACTGGCTTTGGATCAGCAGGAGCTCGAAAAGCATATAGGAGGAACGATCGCACTCGCCAAGAGTGTTTGACTCTCGAATACCAATGGACGGTAGTCAATGCAACATCGATCGCACTCCACAGCACTGCGATAGCTTAGCAGTCCAGCTTCAAGACGACTACTTAATGCCTGTCACCATGTCCACCATGTCTCAGCAACCAAAAAACCCCAACCATTGAAACAGGGCCACTTCTTTTCGCAGCATGCGATTCACATCGACTGACCCTGCCCTAACTAGGATACAAATTCTTGAGCGCTATTTCAATAACACAGATCAGTATCCGAGTCCAAACGGTTACCGACAGCTGAAACAAAGCACCAATCTATCAATTCCTTATATTCGGCAGTGGATGAATCAAAGACGAAGGAAATTCAGGAAAGCCATCAAAGCTTCTGCAGAAATGTCGACCTACCACAACGATAGAAGTCCGTCATTTACCCCTCTATCGACCGAAGATTGTGTTACAGTCAGTGTCGCCGTCTCAGATCCGGTCTCAGCAAGTGAACGATTCGAAGATCGTGTCATGGAAGCAGCCAGTGTGAACGGGGACATTTTAGGTCTAGTCTCAGCAAGTGAACGAATCGAAGCTAGTCAAGACAATACGGAGTTTCTAGAATCTCCAGATATACAAGCGAAAGTTAAGGCTTGCTTTGAACGCTATACGATTGAATTAAACTCGATTATCGAACCGGGCTTCAACGAAGTAAACATCCTCCAGCAAGAACTAGACAAGACCAGGGACTACGTTCACAATCTTTGTATCCATGTTTCACACTTGGAGCACAAAATGCGAGAGGCTTGCGCCGAGAAAGCTAGGATCACAATGGAGTGTGGCTTGAAGGACAAAGAGATCAAGGCTCTCAAGAAAGAATGCATCAAGCAAGAGAGGGATAACCGGGGATACAAAAGCACGATCAATGATGGTATCCAAAGACTCCTAGCACAGGTCCAATCGCTACCGAATTCAGAAGAAACACAGAGTAACCTCTTAACAACCACTGACAATCGCGTCAGCGCCGATCAGGAGGAAGAGGCGTTTGGGACCATTGTTTGCACAGTAAGACGGGACGACGAAGCTCTGCAGGTGTCTTCATCAGTCGTATATAGCTTGCTCGTCTGTGAGAACACTACGTGTGTGCATACCTGACTATCTGCCTTTTGCAATGTGATTTCTTCCCCAGTCTCTTCCTGGGCTCTAGTTGATTCGTACTTCCACGTTTTCTCTTCATTACCCGGGCAATGTTATTGGAAGCAACTCTCTGCATATCCATTGTCATCTTTGGTATCGGTGCGGAGAGACCGACAAATAGCGCTGCTGAAGGGGATCATGCATTACATCGGGACTATTGCAGTATGCCACCCCCTGGAAGTTCATAGTGGCCCAGGCAAATTTGACTCCCCAAGCTTTAACTGTAGAGAACTTCACAACCACTGATCTTCAACTGATGTAAATATAATATTCGTAAACAGGACATCTGGTAATTATCTTAACACTATTTTCGCGTGTATTATTTCCGTTTTGAGTCGTACGTTGCATGAACTTCTTCACCAAAATACTAGAATCTATAGTCCAGTGTGCCACAGGCCGCACTAAAATAATTCTATTGTTTTCTCAACCACTCCGTATCAGATCATGAAATGGACCTCAGAATATCAAGTTAGACATCTTGAGGAACATTCATGAAAGAAAAGTATAGAGTGTCCCAGTACTGGGCTTTGTGTTACAACGAGTCCCTGTATAAAATGGTCATTTTGAATGGATTGTTTGCTAAGCAATGCACTAACTTGAACATCCACACGTTGTATGCTTGCTGCTCCTTCCGGAGTCTCTTTTTATGGTGTGACCGACGTTGCGTGTCCGTCATCATTATGCAAAGTGCGACCATTCCTACGACAATATGATGTTTCTGAAGTGCCGTTGACTTCGAACATACTCTTTAGAGAGTCAGCCATCTTGAGCAGAAAACATGACTGTAGGTGTCTGGTTCTTGCAGGAGCTCATCTTGCGGTCCTTCGGACAGCTACACTTCCTTCTATGAAACCACTGAAGCAGGATGCAGTCCAATGCCTGGTAGTATGACACATCAGAAGCAGCTGGGGGTCTACATCCTATCCAAGACAGCAAGGGGCTCAACCATGTTCATCACCTGGGCCGGTGTGGGTGAAGTGAATTGAAGGGGGGAGGGGGTTTGAAAATCGCTGCGCCACTTCAATCACCAAAAGACAACTTAAAACAACGGCCGTTGCAAGCCGACTCATCGCGACGCCCTTTCATACTCTGCAGCATGGCAAGTACAACAGGCTCGCCCACGCTTAACCGCCTCAGGCAGAGAGCGAGCTCTTCCCTGTTTCGGCGTCTCTATGTTGGAAGATCTGACGTCACCTCTATATTCTCGGACGATGGGACAGCGGTGGACGGTCATCGCTCACCTCCCACACCTCCCACACCTCCCACACCTCCCCCACCTCCTAAACCTCCTGCACTTTCGGCATCTGCCGCGCTCGCTCCCCCTAAAAGTTCTGAATTTGAAATAACGCCTTGTTCGCGATCTACGATTGACTCGTCGGCCATTTCCATCCCATACGTTGCCTTAGGGCCTACAGCTCAGTGTCTGGTCGAGATGCTGCAGATGATCTCGGAGCTGGTTGCCGCTGAATCTTCTGATGTGGCCCTCCAAAAGGCAATGGACGAAATAGCGCTCGAAACTAAGCACTTATCAGAGTCTTTCTCGAGTCACTTCCTGATGCATGCAGTCACCGCTCCTTTCGACGGACCGGAACAGTCCCTTTACTATGTACAGGTCTACATCGGCAAGTACATCCAGTCCTTGATTTGCGACGTACTTCATAACGACAGCTCAAGCCCACAGCTATTCTACAATTCTATGCACATCACTCACCTCCTGAACCGGCTGTACCAAGATCAGTCGCACAAGATTGGCTATGCTGAGCTTCCTCAGACTGACTTTGTTAAATGGCAAACAATGCTAAGGTGGTGGAGAAGATTGCATACTGATCTGCTGGGTGAGGCGAGAGGATTCTTCTATTACCTTCGCCGACGAGGATTGGTACATCTACCCCAGGTTGCTCATTGCACCTGCCGACACAGCTTCAACACTTTATATCGCCGATTAGTCAGGCTTTGTCTCCTCCTAGAGCTCATAAACGTACAACACTCTTTTGCAGGCAACCACCCCACCAAAATGATGCGGAACCTACTGACGGGAGCTGTCAGCGATTGTGTACAGGATTGTGTGATTCCCGCCTTGAAGATAAAGCGAGACATTCAGAGTGGCTGGTTGATCGTTCATCAAGGGTATGGAGTGTACGCGGTGAATGTCCGTGTGTACAAGGAGCAGGTCACGAGGTGGTTATAAGCAGGTGAAAGTGAGACTAGCATACAGCTTAGCTATGTTGATGCGTGAGATGTCGCTTTTTGTTCGTAAAGTTAAGAAGACCGATCTTCCTTACCAAACACTATCTATACTGTTTTCAAGAACTACGTAGCGTTTAGCTGTATACTTATCGTAAACCTTCAACATGTAAAGGATGTCCTACAGCCCCCAATATTCCCTATGCTTCCTCCGGCATTGCCTTCGGGGCGATAGGCACAAAGGGTTGACGTGCTATCGAAATTCCTAGACCAACGTCACTGGGACATACGGATTCGTCTTGGTCTCCTAGTCTTGGGGACAGCAAGGGGTATAACCGCTGAGTGACCCAACTCAGCCACTCCCACCTCTTACTGTAGCCGAACGCTCCCGAGGTTTCCTCATCCAAAAACCGTGACTGGGCCCACTCGAAGGCCCTCAGCTGCCAGGGACATGTTTCTCCCACTGTCTCGACGTTTGTCAGAGAAAGCGCAACTTGTTCTCCCTCCTTGATTGTTAAGGTGAAGTCTTTCTGACCCCTCCACTTAGCAAGGACCCATTGTATCTCAATCGGGACCACCCATCTCTGTGATTCGCTGATGGGCCATCGCCAAGTCGAAAGTATCGATATCTGGACTATGCTTATTGTGGTCTGCGGTCGTAGCGTAATCAGAGTGGTCCTGCAACGACCCCAAGCACACGGCGCAACAAAATGCCACTCGTGATGGATACTCAAATCCTGCAGTCTAGTGCTGAATTCTTCGGCCTTGAGTGGAACGAGATCTGGTCGGTGGAGAAGAGAACGCGACGCTGAAACATGAAAGTCACGGTGGCTTCTGACTTTAACGCGAAGATGCGTAGAATTTCGGCAAAATGCACACTCGAAGAATGTAGATAAAGCGAGATTGGCCCTATTTCGACCCACGCCTCGGCGACCTCTCTCGACCGTCCCGCGTAGAGCAGAGGTGCGATGGTCGACGATTACGACCTTGCCATGCGCCTTCATGAAGGGAGGCCAGTAAAGTTTGTCGGAGTCTTCGAACCACGATGGTAAGCTCCGACAATAGTAGTCGACAGTGTGGTAGTATAGATCTTATGATACAATATGCTCAGTTGGTAGGGGTGTGAATAGTTGTAAGAGTGTCGTAGATCAGGGAGTTCGACCCCCCCCTGGTCCGTACAAAAGCGTGAACTAATCAAAAGTTAGAACTTTCCGTGCAAATGCTCACGATCCTTTGCGAAGTCTCTTCATACGCCCATTAACGACCTCCTCCTTAATCAACGTCTTTGACCTCCCGTCCCAGTATGTTCGATCGGGTCAGCCACGGGCAAGGTCATCACCAATCACGAAACTGTCGGGACGGATGCGGGTGCTGCGCCCTCACCCTACTCTTACTATTCACCATTATCTGCATGACTGCGGCAATAGTCTTTGGTATTCTGTATGGCAAGGGTCAGAAGTTGTGTCTTAGTGATGTCTGTCTGGGTGGTCCCGCAAACTCGACTAATAGCTAAAGAGCTGAGCGCTGGATCTCGGGCATGGAAGGATGAATGGATAGAAGGAAGTCCTCTGCAACAGGTGGGGCGAGTCATATGGCCGGTAGAGGAAGATAGCTATTCGAAGTCGATTGGCGTTCTGTAGAGGCACGAACTACTGTACTGTACTAGTAATAGTGGCTAATAGGAGAAATGCTGCTGTCTATTTTCTTGGCAGATACTATCAAATGTGCATACATCATCGATTCTCAGTATCGAACCATTTTTGCCTTACGGTCTTACGGGTGTAGTACGAGATACTACCGATGTCTAAAAAACAGGCATCAAGCTGGGAAGCCTCACATCGTCCCTCGCTTTCTGCCATTGGACTTTCAATCGCTCGAGCTGGTGCTCTTCTATCAGTATCCGCTGAAATTGCTCCGAATCTCCGACACAAAAACAACTCTTCTCAATGAAGCAGATTATAGAAGACGTGCTAAACCAGTTCCTGACGAAATGCCGTAACACTAATGGACTAAAGGCCGGGATAAGAGATCGTATCTCTTGACGACTAGTTATTAGATCCACTGCGTTTATATAAGCCGACCCACCTAAGTCTTGTAGTAGTTGTACAAGTGCCTCGATCACCGTGCTAGGAAGAGTGGCCTGCTGTCCTAGAGCATCTGCTGCCCCAGACCGGACGTACTGATCTGGATCTTGTAGTAGTTCAATGAGGGTCTCAATGGCTGGCTCTTGTAATCTCGAGGTGCCTTTCCAAGCACGCACGATTTGTAGAGGTGGTATTCTTGAACATTGCCTATTCTGAAATAAGTTAGAACCCTTTTCCTTATGGCTCTGGCTGCAGTGTCGCCCAATGGTCTGGATAGCGATGCTTCGTATCTCATCGCTTGTACTTTCGCGTAATATCTGAATCACTACCTCTAACAGCTCGGCGGATATGCTTGATCGACGAAACAATATGGACAGAGCTTCCTTTTCGGTCTCTTCCTCGTTCAACAATCTTTTTAAGATGTAGTCGGAGCATTCTGCTTCCCAAACCAAGAGTGTTGATTTATATCGTCCCTTCCAACTCCGATTCAGCCTCAGTTCGCAAACACCCCACCGTAGATAACGGTCTTCCAGCCGCTGGATTCGATCTCGTAATTCGTTGTTATCTGCACTAAGCTCGCTTAGGCAATGGATTACTATTCGCTGGTGTGCCAGTCCAACAAGATCTATCGGCTCACATTCAAGTGTGTCGAGAAATCGGTAAAGCTGTTCTTTGTTCTGCTCAATTCCGAGGAGGCCGACGACGAATCTCCAGAAGATGTCGTAGCGATTGACATACTTTCTTGACTGCACAAACTCTCTAGGTGTGATAGATTCTTCTAATCGATTTGACAACCGACCACGCCCCGTCCTATTCCATAGCGATAGTGCCTTGTTGGAAGTCCAGTAGGACACAAAATACTGCGCTGCAAAAAACTCCTGAAAGGTAAGATGGATGAAGTGAAAGGTCCGATCGTTAGCTTCAACTGAACTGTCCGAGACACGCAGAAAAGCGAGATATATAATCTTATCGCTGGGCATCTGGCCTGATATCTGCAAGACCTCGGTGTCCTCAACACTAAACTCAATGACTTCCTCACAAAGGCCTCGAAACGCGAGCTCTTGAAGGAATACAATCTCAGTTTTGACAAATTTCTTGAAATATTGCCATGGCCAGTACTCCAGCCGCTGCCTTATGATTAACTTTCCATCATCATCTGTTTTCTCTAGTCGAAGTGCACTGTTCTTCCAGAGGCTCTGCGAGGTAGCACGATAGAGACTGGTCATCGTCGCACGGTCCCGTGGAAAGTTTTGCGCATTCCAGGCGTAGCAAATCGCGTCGAGCTGGATGGGTATACCGGCGAGACTACGGATGAGTGGACGCTGTTGGATGAAGGATCGGATTTCCTCGATTGTCGTATCTACCATAGCTCGAACAGTGTGCTGAGGGATACCTGGTGTGACTCTAAAGGAGCTTCAACTTTGAGACGGGCGGCAAGCGAAAATCTGGAGACTGGTTCGAATACCTTGCCCGGAACAGATTCGTTGCTGGCTAATCTCGTATCGCGGTCGCGGACGTGTTCAATGATGCCTAGATTGACAAAGCAGTATTCTAGTGGAAGAGACTGGCCAGACAAGCGCTCAATCTTGAGCCTTCCATCATTATACCTTTCCTGAATCATTTCATCGATTTGCGCAGGCGTGACTGGTTGAGATTTAGTAGGGAAGTCGTTAGGGGATAAATTTCCCATATAGTAGATGACTTACCCCCTATTTCTTTCTGAAGTCGCCGTATTGCACTTTCTCGTCCTTCTCCGTACAGCACGGGTAGCTGAACACCAAAAATCCCGAAAAGACAGTACGCTCGGTCCTCAGCCTTCTTGGTCTGACGCTTCCTAGCCCACGCGAAACGTTCTTCTATACTAAAATCCCGTATAGGTCTGCCACATAAAGCTACGGTAGGTATTCCAGTAATCTCGTGTATTTGCTGTACGAGGGTGGCTTTCGACCCTAGTAACATCCTATCTCGTGAAAAGAACTCGACAACAGAGGGTGCTAAGAGTTCCTGCAGTGTCCAACCTCGTGCAAACCACCTACTGCTTCGGAAGCTCTTTTCCCATGTATGATCGGTTCTACCGTTCACGTCGCGCTTAGAAGACGAAACATCAGCCAAAAATACGTAGCATTTGACTGCGTTTTGATACCAGCGAAACATCGACCGGATGGCCTGAGACAATTCGGGCTCGCTAGCCTTATTGATACAGCATGTGTCGATCCAGAAGTGGTCAATGCCATCTTTTCTAGCCTGTTCTGCGCAAAATTCGAGTTTGGCATATCCAATCTTGTCTCTTGCTACTCCCCTCCTAACATCGTCAAACGTCACTTCCTCGTTGTCGGAGCCCCAAGTATGGGAGAGGATGGCGTAGAGAGGTATGACATGCGGATCGTTATCATCCAGATCGTCCGTGAGGCAGAAGTCATTTTGCGGATTCGAGTGGAGGAGGCGGAGAAGGCGCATGTTTGGGCCGTTGGCATTGGTTCTCCAATCACACCTCAGCTAGAGCGCTCAAAGCATCCATACACAGTGACCAAGGTCGTAACTCGTTGTGAGAAGAAGACACAGCAACTGTAGGCATCCTGATACGCAAGGTCGGTCAGTAAGTCACAACGATGGGAATGTTGTGTGATCAGGCTGACGGTGCGCAGGGCGCCACGCCTACCACATGACTATGGATGTTGTGATTGGCTAGGTTACTGTCTTCAATACCCAAACAGATCGGAAATAATAGCTGACTGAGATGAGCTTCAAATGACTATTATTACAGTGTAAGACTAGTGCGGTATCTTTGCGGCCCGCAAGGCGACTGGGAATTCTTGGACTGGCTAAATGTTTCAAGCGTTACTGTAGGTAGCTTGGATCTTCCTATGTGGAGCAAGATCCTCGAATTCACAAAATTTCAGGATACATTTTTAGGACACCAATTTGGCACATCATTGTATCTTCAATCACCTTGAACTGGTTTGTCCACACACCTCGATGCTGCTGCGACACCCGCGCTGGCGGCCAAATCGTCGCTGTCCTTACGACGGTGTTTTCTCCTTTGAATGTCCGTGAGCTACTGATCTGTTCCCGCGGCCGTCATTACTTTGCCTTCCGAGCGAAGCCTTCCTAACTCTGCCGGCCTCTGCTGTCGCACCTTCAGCAGTACGAGAACCACGCGGCTCGCTTTGTTCTTATGGCATGCTTGCTTCGTCCCTAATCGCAACGACTTCGAGACTGGCCTGATCTGCGATCTACCTATTGAGAGAAGTGCTATTGAGGTCCTGCTAGAGGAGGAGTACGGGACTGATGGCTTTTCATATGGCGAGGCAGCTGGAGCGTTCAGCTCGATTAGTAGTATGTGTGTCGTTAATCAACAACCTTGATTAGCTGTGGGGCGCAGCTCGCCGCCTAATCCTCGGTGAACGGAAGATCTATTTCAAATGACAGACTAGCAGTGTGTCGAAGCTGTACGATTACACATGATCACGGCGGATGGTTTACTAGCCGTTTCAAATGACTTAAGCTTAACCGCATTTGGAAAAGTGAGCATGACTCCACTCATTTCTAACAAAGTCTGCCGTGCTTTGACTAGGACTTCGATTTCCACATGACTGTAGCATTAGCACCTCCTTCGTCACGGAAGTTGGGCTTGAGCTATATCCTCAAGCTCGTAGTGTTACAGTATCGCCTACTTTTACACGTAACGGGCCGCTACTACGAATACAAGCTAGCTAATATATAATGTTCAATAGTAGCAAACGGAGGGTTTTATTCTTCACTCTGTACTTCTTACCTTGTTGCGTAATTCTATGTTCTTAAGCTGTGACTTCTACCGCCGTCTTTTCTTATCGGTGGTCAAGCTGGGCGAGTCTATGTTCACGTTGCCCTGTTGGCGGCGGAGCTTAGCGAGGTTGCCTACGATAGTCCGAGTTCGAGGATGGTCCTGGCCCAGCTGTCTCTCGTATCCTGTCGATGCCCGCAGGTACATCTGCTCCGCCTCGTCCAGCTTGCCTTGATCAGAGTATAGAATACCGAGATTGTTAAGTATGCCGAGAGTCGTGGTGTGGTCCGGTCCGAGTGCTTTCTCCTCGTAGGTTAGTATACGATAGAATATAAACTCGGCTGTATTTAGCTGGGTTTGCTCTTGTAATAGTATAGCAATAGCCTTAGCTCTAAATACTTGATCCTCTCCTATCTCGTTAATAGCACTAATAAATTTACTATGGGTTAGTCTTATCGCATGTGGGTACAAATCGAGTGTATAATAAGTGCGCAAAGTTCTCCCAACTTTCTACATCGATCGACTCTGCCACACAGTCGAAAGCATACCAGTAGCTCCATGACTCAATCTGTTGGTTTAGCCCGGAAAGTGTCCAGTCATGGACACACGTGTGCATACTGTATGTCTTTGTACCTGATTGAACTTCGACAAAGCAATAGTCGACCAAAGTGCGCATCATGTTTCCGAACTCGACATAGTCGCTGGCGACGGACACTAACCACCCTGGCAACTTGTCGTCTCTTCCAGCATGGAAAAGGTCATACCAGATCGACTGGTGACCGAAGTATGCCAACAACTTCAACATCTGCGCCGCTTCGGCATTTTCTTTCTTCAGTCGTCGATATGACAGGTCCCACGTAGTGTACAAGGTTCGATCTTGATACTCACTCAATCGGAGAGGCCGTCGTGGGTTGATGTTCCATCGCTTCTCGTACTCGTGAAGGTACCACTCGAACGTCTCCGTACTTTTGTCTTTGTGGAGAAAGGCGCCGGCTGTGGCCAACGCCAACGGGAGCCCTGCTAATCTCTCAGCAAGACGTCGAGCGTGAACGTCTACCGACGTCAGTTAGTAACTGGACAGCAGAGTGAACTCCTGGTACTGGCCTTCTTTGACCTTTTCTCGCTTCGACCGCATCTGAATTATCTCTAGGCTTTCTCCAATATTGCTAGTCGATCGCACCATAAGCGCCACTGGGCCAACTTCGTCTGGGAGGCGGGTGGTTATGATGATAGATCCGTGAGATGCTGAAGGATAGTAATCTTTTAGGTCGTACGACTGAGGCTCGTCGTAGTTGTCGAAGATCAATAACCACTGAGTGTTCTTCGTGTCCGATAGCCACTGCTTTACGCCAGCGACGACCTGCTCACCGTTTAGCTGCCTGAGATCTTGTACATCAAAGATGGTTTCGGCGATCGACTTAAAACTGGTTTTCAGCATGGCTTCCGAGGTGGCATCCGTCCAGAAGATGGAGTCGTAACTGTTCTGCATGTGCTTAGCATAAGCGATCGCGAGCTGTGTCTTGCCGACCGCCGCCCATCCCACCAAGTACCAGTCGTCGTCGTTCTGTCCAACTTTTTTGTGGGCTTAATGTCTGGTGCATCTGACTGGTTTCAGCAGCCCGGCCCACGAACAAGCTGGTGTCGATATATGGTGCCTGGCCGAGACAGAGACCGGCAGGTTTGGTGAACCTAAAACCGAGCTTTCGTCTCATAACTAAGCTAAGTTAGCGACCGATCAATTGCGCTCTGCCAGGAGTGTCAACGTTGAACGGTATAGTAGATGTAGACGAGCGAATGACATTCTATTAATATGTCACCCTGCGAATAGTAGACTGTCCTAGGCAAAGATCATTCTATCGGCTTTATTTCTTACCAAGATTGAAATTCTGTGTACCGCTCATGTTGTCGTAAATGAACTGTTGTCCATCACCCGTATTGTTGTTCTGCTTGCCGTACCAATTGGTAAGATTCATGCCTGCACGCCCCTCATCGTCCAGCGAGGGCTCCAACTTCTGCAGATCTTGGAGGATTTGCTCGAGTTGCTGGCGTTGCTCTGGCTGCGCCGACTGAACCGCTCGGTGGTTGACCACGAGCTGGACGTCCTTTGTGATCAACACCATCAATTCTTCCACCTTGTTACCCTTCCCCAGCCGTCGTACCACTTTGATATAACGTTTGTTCCAGCCATCC
>Ga0068618_1000389_pt1 | contig 12017 bp, 8 predicted proteins | sample InSIn2SAF170_2_FD_77423 | JGI IMG/M metagenome (GOLD analysis project Ga0068618, IMG submission 77423) | Clean room microbial communities from NASA Spacecraft Assembly Facility at Jet Propulsion Laboratory, Pasadena, California, USA -... ...
CGCTGCTATACCACAGCTGACAACCAATACGCAAAACCCTGCAAGGAGAAGCCTGGTATTGGCAGATCCGAATACTTTCTGCCGATACGTCTCCATGATCCCGATAGAATACAAGAGCTGTATATGCGTTTTGTGAACAGGTAGCTTAACCCACCAATCCAAATTGTTTGCAACGATAAACATACGAACTTGCGGTATATCGCCAAAGAAGTACCCAATCACCCATCCAATAGGTTCGCTGCCAGCAAGTGCTCGTGTGCTGATAAAATATCTTACTGGCACTAATATTGAAAACGCCACCACAAGGTAAGCATACAAAGCTAGCAACCACTTCAGGGCTTGTGCTTGCAAGAACGGCAATCGGAGAAACGGATTTGAACTTGTCGCGATTCTTCGCCACTTGACTGCCATTGTTGTTACTTGACCAAAGGTTGAAAATGGAGTTGCTCGAGTAAGGTGAGGAAGATTTGTCGATGCTCGTAGGTAGCCGTTTGTGTTGCCGCTGTCCGTGAATACTGTTTTATCCGTACTGGTGTCAAGTACTGGTGAATCTTTACCACCCTCTTTTGACTTGGTAAAGGTCAAAGGGGGTAGAGTGTCATCGTCGCTGTCCGAGGATCCAGCAGTCGAAGCAAATCGTGTTCGATACTGTGGAAGTACCGCCTTGAGCAGTCGATTCAACCGGCCACCTAAGCCTTTGTTGGATGGCCGATTTCTAGCAAATCGCCAGGCAGGAATTCTTGCCAGAGCGATTTCCCATCTCAACGCAGGCTCACAGAAAAGGAGTATGAAGAAGCCACCAACCCATAGAAGACTTTTCAGAAGTTGTGCCTGTGGCGAAGAAGCAAAGACTAGAAGATTTATTAATCCTGTTGACATCAGTTGTATCTCGGAAGGGTCTAAACTCGTTGTCACAAGACGTGAAATAGTCATCACCAGGGTTTGGTGGAGTGGATAGAGTAAGCTGAGTTCCTGGACATTAGGGTAGACGGCATTGGAAGCTAATTTGAGGATACTCGGTACACGACTGGATGGCGGTAAATGCGAGATAGGCACCAGCGTCAAAATCCAATGAAGATAGTAGCAGTTGTAACCTGATAATGGAATGACCTGTTGAGGCATCGATGAAAGACCGAGAACGACATTTGCAATAATGGTTGCATCGTTGTCGTGGGTTGATGCCGCAATGAATAGTGGAAGTAGAACCGGGTAGAGGAGAATTCCAGGATCAAATCGTGAAGGAACATGATAACCCTTGCGGAAAGCGGTAGCGTAATCGAGTCCTTTGGATAGAGAGGCCAGGACTCGCCGAAATGGATACATCACATAGCAGAAACAGAATATAGCGAAGAAGAGCCCAAGTTCTGAACTCCATTTGCAGAGTTCTGGACGTATCACAGACCAATGTCCAATTGCGCCTGACTCGGAGGAACGACCGCAGGACGATATCACTCCAACAAGCATTAAAAGCAGGGTCTCCGAGAGTCTGCGTGCTAGTTCTATGCGGCGTTTCTTAGTGTATTTCAAATAACGGTCGTTCCGTTCTTGTTCAATGGCCTTTTGCTTCTCCTCGGTTGCGTCAGGGAAATACGCTTGCTTCTCCTTCGGTGGAGTCGGAACTGGACTGATTGCAGGCGTCCACTCGATTGAACCGTCACGAACACCCTTCAAGCCCTTGCTCATTCGGAAGGGTGGAGCGGGGAGCCGTAACAAAGGGCCCTTCTCATCGTCGGCCTCAAGAGCATGATCAGAACTGTCCGGCGATCCATATTTGGTAACGCTTGCAACGCCTTCTGTACTCGAGCCAGAGTCATCTTTGACCTTAAGGCGTCGGCGATGGTACGGATGGGGAGACCTCGAGAAGGAAGACCTGGTCTGTGGGTGTTTGATCACATCATGCTCCGGCGACGACATGAATGATCACCGAACACTACCTCGCTCGGAGGACTTTGGCCGTCGGTATTGAAAAGGTAGAGGATTGACCAGCATTGAAGCGGCTCATCTTCAAGACTGCGACTTGATTGTATGTTGGGAAATTTCACATGCAAGAAATAACACTGCACCTGGTCAGATCGGGGGTCTGCGCTGAGGACTGGGATCTCAACACAACTTTTTGGGGGCGGCTGTCATTGCTCAATGCCCGCCGTGGGAGTAACAGGAAACTTTGCCGACCTCCTCGAAATCGGTCATTTCGAACCCCTATCTTAGCGGATGTCAGAAGGACAATTCTCTGATTATTCCAGCACGATCATTGCTAGAACTACATACAGGCTTGACCGGGTACGTCTAACTACAAAAGGTCCTTGCCAACGGTGCTGATCTTCTAATCTGCTATGCAAGCGGCTATATAGCCGATCTTGCTCACTGCCTACTCCATAACTCCCTGCTTTGAGAATGCGCCCACCAGTCCCGATAATAGTAGAGCTCAGCACAACCATCATTACCAGCCACGTAAAATCATCGAATAGTGGCAATTCAAAAACGGCCCATCAATCTTACCAATCTACAGCTCTTTCAGGTTAAAGGAAGGATGCGTCCCACAAACACTCCAATGCGTGTCATGTTCAAAAGTCTTCTTCAAACAGCCTAGGCAATAACAGTCAGGTTCATCCGTGGTTCTAAGCATTAACTCATATGACTTCCCGGTCTGTACCAGAAATTCAACCACTGTACTCCAGACTTGGTGTTGGCGACAAACGTCAAAGGCCATTGAAAAGATAGGCAGGTCCCATGGACTTATTTTGAGTGCTGCCTGAAACCACCAAAGACTGGTCTCGAAGTTTTGCTGCTCTCTAAAATGTAGGGCCAGATTTTCAGCCATAGCCAACATCCAATAGACATTCTGGCAGTTCGATGCCCGCTCGTAGCCTGTGAGCAAGGTACACTCGGCTTCTGTATGACACCCTAGAGAATACTGTGCTCCGGCATAAGATCGATACAAACTAAGTCCGAGGTCTGTTGTATTCTCAGTGGCAACAGTTCGAAAGTCTTCATGGTTTTTGCAGAATTCGATAATGCTGTGGTACTGCTTCCTGTTCGCCATAGCATTAACGCAAGCGGAAGTGGCAAGGCCGATGCCTCCATTTTTCGGCGTGGCTCCAGTACTTTGCCTGACATTGAGTATCAATTGATATATATTTGGTTGCTCGTCGAAGGATTCACCCTGCTGGTTGATATGTGCAATCAAACGGAACAAGCTGTGATGAGGACCGAGTTGCTCAAGAACTGATCGAGACACGAAAGCGAGTAACAATTTCCGGAAGGACCGTTCAGCCGCACTTTGTGTCCAGGTTTCAACTGCGAGCCATGGCATAATGACAATCAAGGATTCTTGATTTATGGTGCAGATGACTTGAGTCATTAGACGTCCTGCTTCTCGGAAATTATCTCTAGCCTGACCAAAGGCTTTAACTCGCAGCTGTTGTTGACCCCAGGCGAGGTGGCGATGCAAGCCACCGCTGTGACCGTCACAATTCAAGTGTTCGTTGCAATCTCTGCTGACAGGTAAACTCGTGAATGTATCTTGCACGAGGTGAAGCACGAGCTCATTGCCTGAAAAGGTGCCCATCATCTTCAAACCAGCAACTTGCACAGAAGGCTGTCGGAATTTCTGTGTCTGGCAAGCATCACTTCGCATCTTCTGAGGTACCTTGTACCCAAGACTTGCTTGCAGACGTTTGATGGGGGTGCTGGCAGCCCTGCGTACTTTCTTAGCATGACGCAGGCTCTTTCGTGCGAGTGTTTGACTGACCTCCAGTGTGCGTTCGGTGTCTTGAAGAGCGTCAATGATCTTGTCCTTTTCAGCCGCTTTTACGTTTCTGAAGATGCCTCATTCCTTGATGCGGGCTTTGTACATTGCACGTCTGCCTCGTGATTAGTGGGCTCGTGCAGAAACCAGGCTTCATACGTACGTAGGGTGGAAGTCATGTACATCCGACATGGTTCTCATGATATCGTCCAGTGTCTTATCATTCTCTGCATAGAGTTTCGTAAAGATTGGTCGAATGAAGTGCCACTCATCTACTGTATATGCTCGTGTCTTGGGTCGAGGCTTCTGGCCTTCCACCGTGGCGCATGGTTTTTGACAACTGCTGACAGGCTGCTGCTGGACTACCACAAAGCTGCTAGTGGACTCATCGCTGAGATTGAGTCGCTCGACAGAACCAGTGACATAATCAAGATTGTAGATGTGGTTACAGGTATGGAAGGTGGGCTGAAAGTTGCCAGCTCGAACAGATTCTTCGTTGAAGTCAACGATCTCGTCGTCATAGTTGATGACACCTGAGAGGTCTTCCATGGTAAGCCCAAGAAGGTCGAGTTGCTGGTGCAAGGCTGGATCCAAAGTCCTACTAATACGCTCGTCATAACCCGGTTTCAGGTCCGGCATTGGTCACAGCTGGAGAAACGATATAGCCAGCGGTGCAGGGGCACGAGCTGTATGGAATTGCGTAAGGCACTCATGTTGTCCTAGCAGATCTGTCATCTCTTATATACACAAAGCTCAGATGATAGTCGTCTAGGTCGTCGCTGAAAGTGATTTCTTGCCTGGCCGAGTTCAAGTGCTGTGATTGGTGGACGCAGTCGACTTTTGCTCGACCCTCTCATTGCCACATCTTGGCCTGACCTGCAGTCGACTTCTGCCAACTCTTGCATGATGCTAAGCTGTAATGAGAATGGACTCAAACCCTTGCGAGGCTAACTTTATTGTACCCATGCACTTACAGTAATGTCTAGGCTGAGCTGCAGGACCCTCTTGTGTCCACCGTAGAGCCAATAGACGAGGGGTGAAGTAGGGTTGAGCAGAAAGTCAAGATTTGGAAGCACAAGACAAGCACCACAGTTTTATTTGCCGGACGCAGTTTGTAGCAGCCCAAAATCGATCAGCGATGGTTGGAAAGCTACTACAGCTACGGCTGGCTGTAACAGTATTGCAGCGAGCGTACGAACGACAGCACGGCGAAATCACTTCGAGTATACGACCAAGCAGGTGGAGAGGCAGCTTGTGCACGTTAGAGTGGTAAGTGAACCCCGGAGAACGATAGTGCTTGGTCTACCATGGTGGTCGCCTAGAATCGCTTTCGACTCAGAAAGCGGCGGAGCGTGATACGTCCTGGTTTAAAACATGCTTGACCTAAGATCTGATGCCAGGAAGTTAAAGGTCTTGAGGATCTAGTAAAGTTTGAGGTTGCTATTACATCGTACTTAGAAGACACTAGGTACAGGTGGACCCCATATACTCAATGACTGAGGTCCGGCCTGTACGGTCGCAACTTCAGTGTCTTCATTAACCAAATCTCCGTCTGCATAATGCTCAACCATAAAGTCGGAAGTGTCGAACCAGTAATCAAAGACTTGACTTCCCAGAACGTGTCTACCTACACCCCAGCAAATTTTGTAGCCTTTACTCTCCAGGTAATTGTGACCCAGCATCTGGATGTCGAAATCGTGGACCTCGAAAGCTGAGTGTGCGACATTGGGCTTCTGCCCCGGCTTGCAGGGCTTGAAGAAGAAACAATGATGGTCTGAATATTCCTTCTTCCTGTCCACGTGGAAGAAACAAGTAATCGGCTTTCCGTCACGATGTACCAAGTCTGAAGGCGCGAGCCCGATGACCTGAGTATACCAATTGTACATCTTTTCGTAGCCAACACTCTCAGCATCATATGTCACGCCATAGTGTCCCCACCGATACACAGGCGCCGGACCAGGCTTGAACCGCTGGAAGGTACCTTTTCGAGGTTTCTGATCCTCAAAGTTGACCGTGAGCTTCTCCAAGTTTACAGGCTCTGCTATGCGTTCAGTCTGGCCGTGGATGAGGTGAACCTTAAAACCTTGAGGGTCCAGCACCGTCACCAACTTACCACCCCCAGGAAATGAGACGGCGCTGATTTTCGTCGCGCCATCGAGCTCCTGCGCTCTTTCGAGTTCAGCGTAAGAATCTACCACGTAAGCTGCACCATCGAATCGAGGACTGGATCCCCTTTTTAACAGATAGATGAACGGCTCTGTACCGTAGCCTCGCAGGAAGATTTCATCATGGGACTCTTGAGCGATGGTCAAGCCAAAGTCTAGGAAGAACTGCTTGGCAGCATCATACTCGGAGTGTTCGTAGATAACAAATGCCGTCTTCAATAGCTTGATCGGTGCCATACTAACGCTCACGCCTGACTTAGCCCTCCACAATACAACATGAAGAGCTCAGTAGGATTGGAGTACTACCATAGAAGCCTTCATATCGTATTGACGCTCTGCTGACTGATGCGAATCTGTTATTTACAGATGGGGTAGAAGTGGCATATCCGACTCGGAAACAGAAGTGCTGTGCAGATCCATCGGATCTGGGCGGCATGCCACTTTTGCCGATGCTGGACAATTACGGCCCCAGCCACTCATCGCCGGCTGAATCCAAGGCAGTTGCAGATGCAGGAACTAACATTCACATTGATGCGGTCGCCGGACCTCCGCATTGTATGTCTGGGTTGAATCTGCTTGGCATGTTGATTGAATAGGGTCTTCGTACGCAGGTCATGCACTGGGTTAAAATCACATAGCGGTCGCATCCGGGCCTGGGATTACAGAGATGAAGATAGATACACAGGTACTTATTATCGGAGCAGGACCATCAGGTGCTACGCTGTCACTGCTACTTGCTAAACAATATGGCATCAAGAGTGTTGTCGTGTCCCGTCACAAGGGCACGGCAAACACTCCACGGGCACATATATTCAATCAACGTGCAATGGAAGTCATGCGCGATCTTGACTTGGAAGAGACGTTATCGCAATTAGCAGTTCCAAGTTCCGCGATGGCACACACATCGTGGTCTTATTCATTGGCAGGCCGCGAATATGGACGGTTATGGTCATGGGGGAATCACCCATCCAGACTGGGAGAATACCGGTCCGCGTCTCCATGTGAGATGACTGATCTTCCGCAGAGCTATCTCGAGCCCGTACTTGTTGAAAAGGGGCGAGAATATGGTGTGGAATACAGATTCAATCACGAGTTTTTGACCTTCAAACAGGACGAAGAGCATGTTGAGACAATTGTGAGAGACAGGAATGACGCGACAGAGACAATAATCCGCTCCTTGTTTTTGATCGGTGCAGATGGCGCTCGCAGTCAGGTGCTCGAAACGCTTGATATACCGATCCTCGGACGACAGCTAAACACAGCGTTCAACGTACATATCCGAGCAGATCTCTCAAAATATTTTCGACATCGGCCAGGAAGCTTGAATTGGATCCTGAATCCAAGTGCGCCTGATTGGTCGGCAGTTGGCAATTTCAGGATGGTGAGACCTTGGAACGAATTTGTGGTTAGCATGCATCCTGGAAATCGCAACGGAGAGCCATTTGAACCTACTGAGGGAGACCTCAGAGAACGCCTGTGTCAGATGATTGGAGAAAAGGACATCCCTATCGAAATCTTGTCAGCGTATAGATGGACGATTAACGATCAGGTCGCCGAAAGTTGGCAGAAGAACCGAGTAATGTGCATCGGGGATGCGACGCATCGTCACCCACCAATAAATGGTCTGGGCAGCAATACATGTATCAGTGACGCCTTCAATCTTGCTTGGAAGCTAGCCTGTGTCCTCAAAGGTTGGGCAGGGAGAGGCATCCTCGACAGTCTCACTCAGGAACGTAAACCTGTTGGCGAAGCAATAGTGAGACGTGCGAATGCAGGAATGGAGGTACACCGTGAACTCTGGTCTATAATTGGTCTCACAGCAGACGAACGAGAAACAGCTCTCAAGACTATGGAGCAGGCAGATCAAAAGGGCGAGGCGTTACGTGAAAGGTATCTCACAGTACTGGAAAAGGTTGACGATGAGGTTCAAGCCATCGGGATCCAGATGAACCAGTTTTATCTGGACTCTGTAGCCATAATCGCAGAGCTCAAGGACAGTCAACCCCGGCTTGAACAGTATAACCTACTGAAACAGGTCGTTGTTAGCACACATCCAGGTTTCCACCTACCTCATGTATGGTTGGCGAAGGATGGACAATCACCTCGAGTTTCCACCTTGGACTTGGCAGGGCATGGGGCATTCACTATGTTTACTGGTATTGGCGGTGCAGAGTGGAAAGCTGCAGCTCGGATCTGCTCTTCGGAGTTCGGACTGCCTATCCATGCTTATACAATTGGTATAGGGTGTGACTTCATGGATGCATATCGTGATTGGCGAAAAGTGCGAGGCGTCACAGAGGATGGCATCGTGCTCGTGAGACCGGACCATTTCATTGCGTGGCGTTCGAATGGTGTTGCCTCGGGTCACGAGCTCATGCTTGAAAAGGCATTGCGGCAATGCTTGGTTATGGATAGATGATACCTATCAGTGACTGAATGGCACTGAAGATTTTCTTGACTTTTGCTGCATTCGAACATTGACCGTTGGCCAGTACCTGAGTGCCAGGGCCAGGCGTTGAAGGTTCCCAGCCAAGTGGAAGACTTGCTGGAAAGAGGCCACGTGACTACCATAATATTCCGATTTTTTGATAAACGTCCAAGTAGACATCAGTATGAGTTGGGGAAGGTTCAGACTCTTCTGATATGCTTCTCAATGCTGGCTCCCTATGGAATGTCATTCCCATGCAAGTAAGTGAAGACTGGCAGACTGTACTAATGTACTATGTCGGTCGACCTTCCAAAAAATTTGCTACAATTCTCGAAACTTGTGACTTCTGGTTTCGAACAATCAATTCTCTAGAAACCGTACCAAACGTTCAGCGGCCGACATGATCGACATCGGGATCGGCTCGTTCTTTCCGACTCTTTTGGGGAAACGATTGGAATCAATCTACAGCAGATATGCTTCACAGACAGCTGTTTGGTAAGTTGAAAGACACCCCTAAGCTACCACTTCACCATCGACCACCTTATCCGTTGCACGTCCTCCCCGCAAAGCTTATTTTCTGTTGTGCTATCCGATTCTGATATGAACTGGGCCCCAGTGCAAGCAATGCATGATTTAGTCATCTACATTGTGCTGAAGGAGAACAGGTACAGCAGAGTTTTCGACACAATCTCAACATGAGTACGGCCAAAGTTGCATTCGTCACTGGTGGGAATGGAATAACCGGCAGTGCAATCATAGAGCACCTTGCTGCCAAAACAGACAGCTCACAGTTCAAGAAGATAATCACGACTTCCCGAAGCCCCTTTCAAGTCCTTGTGTCAGATCCTCGGATTGAATTTCTTGCACTCGACTTCACCCGCAGTTCCGAAGAACTCGCAGGATTGATGAAGAATATCTGTTCGGAGGTTACCCATGCCTACTTCTCTTCGTATGTGCATAAAGACGATTTCGTTGAGCTCAACCAAGCCAACGCGGCTTTGTTCCAGAATTTTCTATTGGCGCTTGTGAAGGTTGCACCACTGTTGGAAAATGTGACATTGCAGACAGGTGGCAAGCACTACAACGTACATCTTCAGCCAGTCCCTTCTCCAGCAAGAGAAGACGGACCTCGCTGTGGCGAACCAGAAACCAACTTCTACTACTCTCAGGAAGATGCTCTGTTCTCTCACCAAAAAGGCTCAAAATGGTCTTGGAATGTCATCAGACCGGAAGCGATTATCGGCACAACACCGAAGCCGAACGGGATGAATTCAGCCTTGACGTATGCCTTGTACATCTTAACATGTAAAAGGCTCGGTGTTAGTCCGGACATGCCGACTAATGGCATATACTGGGATGGCTATGACGATTGCAGCTTTGCACCGGTAATAGCAGACTTCACCATCTGGGCTTCCACAAATCAAAACTGCACAAATCAAGCTTTCAATATCACAAACGGCGATTACTTTTGCTGGCGATACATGTGGCCACGAATTTGCAACTATTTCGGCGTAGAATCGAGTCCCCACACTCAATTCTCGAAGCCAGGGTTAGAGATCGGCAAGCCTTTCCTGGAGACATCCTTCACCGAGTGGGCAACACCCGAGAAACAGAAAGTTTGGGAGCAGATTTGCGAAGATAGTGGTTGCAAGGAGGCCAAGGCCACTTGGGCGGCAGGGACTTGGCAATACCAAGATTGGGTGTTTGGAAGGACATGGTCTGCGACACTCAGTATGTCCAAAGCACGGAAATTTGGCTACACTGGTTACAAGGATTCTTTCGAAGCCTTCGTGGAAACATACGAGAAAATGAAACAGCTGAAGCAGATCCCATCATGGTGAACGGCCAGCCCGCTCAGAGTATATGAAAAAAGGTTGTCTTATGTTTGGATCGGGTTTCGTTGACAAGGACAAGTTGGGCGAAATGATCGCTTACATCTGGCATGTATAGCATAGAGCCAGTACACGGGTCCAACATGAATGCTAGTCCATAATGGCAGATACTTAAGTATGTGTTCTTGTTGCCAACAAAACTCTGGCACGTGTACTTGACAACACCTGAAGTTTCCATGCTCAATCTTCGTAGGCCGTTTGGACGTGTCACTGGCCCCAATTCACAGGAATGCCACCTTCATAGTCAAAGATAGCGGGGTCTCCAAGTCGAAAATATGATTGATATTCGTAAAAATACGCAAATCAACATTTGCAACGTTCACGCCAACTACCTACCTAGGTACCTAGTTTTAGCAAATCCCAGGTAAACCTCGCAGCCTGAAAGCGGAGTGTGGGGTGCCCGCCAACAGTGGTCTCCACCGCCTCGAAATCTCGAAATCGAAGCCGACATCTTACTGTACCTACATGTACCTAGGTGCCTTCGGGGCATAACTATCTACGTCTAGTTAGCAGTCTTCTCCTTCGCTACTAGCATGAGAAGACCACCTGGGCACTGTTGCAACGCTAGTGCATACATCTCTTCATGAGCAACATATGAAGCCATCACTGTTCCTGCGTAAGCTCAATGCTGTGTACATGCTAACATGTATGCGTGTGGGACTTGTTCAAGAACCTTTGCCACTCAAGGCACTCTCTATCGTCACGAACAGAATCACTCGCAAAGCCGGAAATATACTTGCTCAGAGTGTCAGGTATCATTTCGAAGACGGGATTTATTATCCCGCCACCTTCGTATACATGGTACGGAAAGCTCAATCGAAAGCGCTGGTCCTCGGCAACGATCAAGAACCGCATGCAAACATTGCCGTCTTGCGCGTGTGAAATGCACAGGCCAATTGCCATGCGGTCGCTGCAAACAACGAGACTTGCAATGTCACTTTACGGATGATGGGTTTAGGACGAGCGTGGATCGTCGCGTTACAGTGTCCGGTCTGCCAAGTCCAAGCAGTGCGGCTGGTCTTGACCATATAAGCGGCGATGCCGACCAAGATATAGACTTCACTGATACGTCTCCACAAATATACGATCAGTCTATAGTACCATTTCAAACGGACTCCGAGTCGACCGCTCTTCTGAATTCTTCGACTGCGGACTTACCACCAGATGTCCTGGCGTGGCCTTGGCTGCATGAGAATTTGTTCTTGCAAGGTGATATGAACCTTGACTGGTACGAAATCTCGGCCAGGACCGAACAAGCCGAAGCTGTAGATATCGCAGGCACCTACTCAAGCGTTCCTGCCGTGCCCCAGGATGGACTTGACACCGAGCAATTGCATCACGTCAATGGAGGCCGCCTACCTTCAAGCCATGTTTCCGGTGATGTGGGATGCGACGATACGAATCGGGCGAAGTATGTCGAGGAGGTGGTCAAAATTGCGTCTCAAATTTCGCAAGAAGGGGCTTTTCAAGGCCAACCATCGCAACAGCGGATACTCTTCCTTCGTGACGTGGCCCGGCTATACGGGCAGCTGGAAAAGCTGTTTGATCTACCTGCTACTGATGGATGTCAAGACATTGAAAGTAGAACTGTATGCTCGTTCCAATCATTTCTCCTCCTGTACAAAAATCACTTTTGGCCACTATGGCCTTTCACGCCACGAAGGAAGAGTATCCGCTGTTGCGATGGTTGGCCTTGAAAAGCCCCTTCTTGCGAAATTTGAGACGCAATTTTGACCACCTCCTCAACATACTTCGCCCGATTCGTATCGTCGCATCCCACATCA
>Ga0068618_1000394_pt1 | contig 11985 bp, 12 predicted proteins | sample InSIn2SAF170_2_FD_77423 | JGI IMG/M metagenome (GOLD analysis project Ga0068618, IMG submission 77423) | Clean room microbial communities from NASA Spacecraft Assembly Facility at Jet Propulsion Laboratory, Pasadena, California, USA -... ...
AGGAGCTCTATATCCCCACCAATGACTGAAGCTCAAATCGCCTCCTGCATCGATACCTTCCATCTGGCCACAATTCAATCTACAACATACCCCTATTCCCCATACTCGGATCCAAATTGGACGAACCATGGGATGCTAACCCCCCCACTGTTTCCTGATACCATGGACTTTGATGACTCTGGAAGGGACGACCTGTTAATGTATGAACCCTTATCGGAACCAGCCCAGGAGTGTGAATACCTTGGTGTCTCGAAGTTGCAATTCGCTAGGTCGAGTCACCCTACCTATCGTCATATCATCGAAATACTAACTTCCACCAGAACTGGACGCCGGCTAGCACAACATCGGCCCCTAAGATCTGCTTCTGAAAGGAACTACGCTACCCCTACTTCGGAATCCCCAAACCTCTCATGTTCCAAGGATGAGTCCATGGACAAGACCAAGAATAATCCCAGGAATGACCCTCGTTACGACAGCAAAGCCGATAAGGATGGCTACTATCACTGCCCGTTCGCTCACGAGGGTACTTGCAGCCACAAGCCCACGAAGCAAAAGTGCATCTATGCGTAGGTAATTATCGATCCAACAGTCTTGGCCCATCTAACCATCCTCTAGCAAGAACCTGGACTCACACCTGAAGCCTTACACCTGCAAATCCTTGGAGGACGAGAATTGCCGGAACTTACGCTTTTCTTCCAATGCCTGCCTCTTCCGACATGAACGTGAAATGCACGGGATGCACAACCATGGACGCAATCCCTACCTCTGCAAATTTCCTGGATGCGAAAGAGCCCGTCCGGATACAGGATTTCCTCGTCGGTGGAACCAGCGTGATCACATGAAACGTGTTCATGGTTGGGATGAGCCTGACAACGCTAATGATGATGTCCCCGATCGAGATTACATGGATGCCTCCCGGCGAAAGAGGAACCCCGGTATCTCTAGCTCCGTGGCTATGAAGAGGACTGGCTCATCCAGAGCTCAGACAAACCACTACCATGGTCAACAAAGAAGTATCAGTGACCCACGCTATCCAGGCCACAGAGGAAGAGAGTTTCAGGCTCAAGGAGTCATGATCCCAGGCATGACCGTCGACAATATGAACTTCACATCACACCAAATGATGACTCAACCATATGGAAATGGACCTTATATCCAGGCTGCATATTGAGGGGGGTAGGCACCGTTGTGTCATAGTGTTTTGAATTTTGATACCCATTTGTTCTAGCAGAGCTCGTGCTTTCAACCTACACAGTACACCTCAGGAAGCCATTGGATCCAAGGAACTGCCCTGGAACATCCCTCTCTAGGATTTCCAAGACTACTTGACTCGAATCTACCATCATTCAGAGACAGTCCTATCGAGTGGACCTTTCACTGACCTTTGTTGTTCTCTAAAGCCTAAATGTACCTGGTGGACAACTCTTGCTTGTTACTTGCATCAACCCCAATGTCACATTATATAGATATTATGGGTGAATTTAGTTGGAAGGTTGATTGAATTCTGATAGCTCTATAGTGACCAGAAGTTTGGCAGGAGGTGGTAGTCCTTGAAGTTTGAGGGGAAAAGTGATTATGGCATGTATACATGGTTCAACAGCAACAGCAGCAATACAAAACATAATGTTTTAACTCTCATTTTCCCGTTGGAGTGCACTGCGAATGCTCCATGATTATCTAAAGGATGGGCAAGGATTATTAGGGCTTAGAAGGCATCCACCTTTACTCTGATACCGCCCATAAACCCCACATCCCACACCAAAACTTTTGGCATGAAATAACATCCCCTCATAATCGTTAATCTGTCGCATACTCGATCATGCCTGTAAGCATCTTTCCAATGCTCTTCTGATTACATTGTCTCACAAACATGATTAGCTCATTATCATCACTGGAACACCCTGTTCTGGCAAGACTCGTCGTGCACGTCAAATACTAAAGGAGTTTGAATCACGCATCAAGGCCGCCACAGACGATGTCAATCGCACAGTCGTCTACATACCTTCTTACCATGCCTGCCTAGACCCGCCTGTAGAGGACTCGAACTCATATCAGCCACCTGATCCCTCTATCAACCCACGAGACCAGATATACGATCTTGCACGTCTAGAGAAGACTGCCCGTGCTGAAGAGTTCTCCGCGATCAAACGTGCAGTTAACAAGAACACAGTTGTGATAGCGGATGCGCCAAACTATATCAAAGGTTTCCGCTACCAACTCTTCTGTGAGGCAAAGGCTGCAAGCACCAGATCTGTGGTTGTTCATTCTGCAGCAAGAGAAGATGAATGCATAGCTTGGAATACTGCTCGATTAGAAGCATGGAATTGGCCAATCTCTGAAGAAGGACAAGCGGGGGGAAATGGCACCAAGACACAAGTTCCAGCCCCAAATATTGGAAAGGATGTACTTGGTGATCTCAAACCAGAGAGTCACACAGCCATCTATGGCGACAGTGTAGCAATGAATGGGACAAGATCACGCAGTTCAAGCACAGGCGCTGCAGTAAGTGACGATGAGGCCGAGCTCTCTCAGAAAGCTCAAACGGACGAAACGATGACGCTTAAATCTCTCTACATAGCCGATAGAGTTGAGCCAGCAACCACAGATAGTCAACCACTCCAGAACATAAGCGAACAAACTGATGCACCCACATCGCAGGAGTCAAGATCTTCCCATACGCCCTCAACACTGCCGTCTACACGCTCTTCACTCCCCTACTCTCCCACCACTCTCACATCCCTGTTCATGCGCTACGAGCCACCCTCGCCCTTCACCCGCTGGGACACACCCCTCTTCACCATCCCCTCCACCGACGCTCATCCACCATACGACGAAATCTGGTCCGCAATCTTCCCCACCACAACAAACCCCCCAAGCAAGAAAGCCCTCTCCCAACAACACCACCCAAAACAAACGTCCCAGCAAAACCCTCCCACACACCAAACCACAACCCCCGCCGCCGCCGCCGCCGAAGTAAAACAATACCGCACAACAATCCTCCCCACAGCCAGCGCCCCAAACGCCCTCCAACTCCTCGAACTAACAACAGGCGAAATAACAAAACTCATCCTCTCCGCCGCCCGTGACGCAAACTTGACCACCACCGGCGACGGCGGCACGATAACCATATCCTTGCCATCTCACGATCCGAGTCCTACCAACCACACCAACACAATCGATATCGACGTAACTATCCCCGAAGGCATAGTCCTATCACAACCGGCACTGCAAAGGCTAAGGCGGAAATACACGCAGGTTCAACGTGGTGCGATCGCGCATAGACAGGGGTATACGCAGGGGAGGGGGAATATAGCGGTGAGTTTTGCACGGTTTTTGGAGGCGGAGTGGGCTGGTTTGGGATAGGACGGTATGGGATGGGCATTAAGATACGTAGATACCTAGGTCAGCAAGTACTCAGATACCGATCTATCAATCTCTATCGAATCAAAAACGACATTCAATCTTCAACCCACTTCACGATCCTCTTTCCCCGTCCTCGTCGTTGTCCGTGAGACTTTTCCGAGCCCTATTCACTTTACTGCACATGTGTACTTTTGCGTACTGCATTGAACTGTACCTAGGTAGGTACTGCATACTGTTGTCATACACACAGTTGACCAATCGATCGGATAATCGATTGCTCATAACGATAAGAACCGAATGTACTTTCACGAACTCCGAGTCATACATAAATACATACATACATAAGACAAGGCCATGTAGGTACCTATGTACACTGTTGTATGGTTCATATCTGAAAGAAAGCATACATCTGCGTACGACGAACACGTTATACAAGCCAGGCAAGCGAGCACCATTGAATGAACACTACTGGGGTGTGTATAAGTTTACGAATACTGCTTTCTTGCACAAAGCAGAGTGAAAACGCATTGATTCCCCAGAATGTTTTGTGTTTACATTGAAAGAGAAATACAGTACATGACTTGGTTCGTGCGAGACAGGAAATTGATTCGAAGGTAAAGGATGGAAGGAGAGAGCTCGATCGTGTAGTTTGAAGTTACATAAGATGAGAAAAGAATGGTGATCAATTAAACTGATGTAGGCTAGGTCGTGGTATCTTCCTCAAATCAATCTGCTAAAACGTGTACTCTGCCTATCATATCTCTCGTAGCCGCGTAACCCATCTGTAATGCCTGACGCTCTCGTGTCCATGCCAAAAAACCGTTGAAACCCGAAACTCCAATTCATGCTAATGTTGATAACGATGGTGTCGAGTGGAGGCAAATTGGTGAAGGACATCCCCTGCTCGGTCAATCATGCTTCGCTTTGATTGAGAAGATGACAGATAAGGACGTGAGTAGTGCTTGAATGATAATGGCGACAGGGAACAGAGATGAGAAGCAGCCAGTGCTCATCGACAAGTTCTGAGCGAGCTGTGCTGCTACGCGATCAACGTGGAAGTGTGGTGTGATCTTCACTTATTGGTCTAGCTTTTGCCTCGGCATACACTTCCGAATAGCAGCACATGCGAGTGAATCCTCAGCACATCTTAAATATCGCTCAGGTGGCAAACGCATCAAGGTGGACAAAGACTGTTAACACAATCCTACTCATTGATAATCATCAAGGGGATGAGCGGCTCACAGAGTCACATCATCCATATCGCGCATCAGACAAGCCATTTGAGCACGTTTTGCTGCCTCAGCTAGAAAATCTGCAGGAAGGCCCGGAGGTACACCGGCCACATTTGTAGGCGGGTAATTCGGCCTCTGAGGTTGAGAGATTGAATTGTGATGTTGTTGGTGTTGTAGCTGCTGGTCCTCTTGCTGCTGCACAGAGACATTACTAGAGTTGTCTTGTTGTGATTGTCCACCCATGGTTTGTTCGTAGTATTGACTTCGACCAAAGAAAGGATTAATATCGTTCGTGGAAGGCGAGGGTAGTGGTACACCGTATGATTGTGCCGGAGCCAGGAACTGCGGGTTCGTGAATTGGGAATACTGTTGACCCTGGCCTGATAGGGGAATATTGCCGTTCGTAGGGCTAGGATGTGACGTGGTTGAAACGCTCGAGGTTTGCGAGAATGCCGGGAAGGCTGGTATTGAGCCAACTCCTTGTTGCGTGTATGTGTTTTGGGGTTGTTGGTTCAGCCTTGGACTGCGACGAGGGAAGTTGCTCATTATAGACACCAACGAGGCTTGAGTCAGGCTGGTTTGGAAAGTGATTGAACACTTGTTGTGGTTGTCGGAAAAGCCACCTTATTCTTGCGAAGATCTCTTTCTTAGCTACCTGGAGCTGTGGATTGGTACAATAGAACTTCTTGTGAACGGTTGACAAGGAGAACGGGTGGCAGGTTTGAGGATGAGATCGCAAATGGCGGGAAGAAAAGGCGTAAAGGTTGGCGGGTAGATTGGAGGCGGTATTGATGTATTCAAGGGAGCCAAGACTAGAAAGTGATATTCGGACCAATGTCCCAGATCGGTCCGAGAGATTTCAGCTAGAGGTTTGTAGAAAGTATCGGTTGAGGGCGGACAATAGTTATGTCTCGTCTCAAAAAACTCGCACAGGCAGATCTGACAGGCGAAGCGCCTGTTGTGTTCTGGAGCGAATGATCAAAGTCTTGTTGCCTTGTTGTGATGCAGTGATTTCCCCACGAACCGCTTATGTGGGGGAAGGACAGACTGGAGCCGCTATTCGGCGTTGATGTGACGTGCAACGAAGTTAATGATAGTGACGAGTAGTGTGCCTGTCAGGTGTAGGAGTGAATTGGCGAGCGATGAATGATTTGGTCTGAAATCCAACGATGTACAGTACTAATTACTCTAGAAAGAGGATGGAAACAAAGAATTGATCACACAATACGCTTCCGGTAGTCACTACAGTATTGGAGACTTTCTCGGCTACACCTAGGGAAGGACCGAATGAGGCAAACACGCCAATTTCGGGTCTTCACGGCCGCCGACCGGCTCCAAGGTTATTCGCATCACGCACTGCGCTCTGTCACGGAAAAAGTTACCTACTTTGTAGAACATGGCTGCCATTCAGCTAGTACTAGTACCACGAGAAAGCCTGGGCTCGGCGGACTGTATCAATAGATACAACCGCCATTGCTCTATGCAGTACAGCTCTCTCTGCTGCTTGCACATTAGACAGAGCTCAATAGATACACATTTGTTTAGCTCGTTAAAAATACCTACCTCTAGGAGCGGAATCTCTTCCTAGCTCGGTGCATTCGGCATTTTGACTTTAAGACTGGACCTGCATTTGCTGGAAGATGTGCAGCCAAGATACAAATTCATTCGACCTCGAGTGCGTGTACTGTGTCAAGCAGAGTGTGTAGAGTTGAGGTGGCCGTCATTAACGTGTCGTCTACAACGACTATCTTTATCCGTCCGGCTCGATAATTTGCTCAATCGACCACAACGTCATGTCGAAGTTTAGCCTGAATCTCCCGTCGGCTTCAGCTTCAGCTTTGGCAGATATGAAGTTGCCGAGATCGACCGATCTCTTATCGGTCGGATGAACACCGTCGGCAAGTCAACACCAAAAAGTACAGGCTCGGCATTTGAAAACCTCGTGGGAAACTGATTCAGGTTCGTACTCCCTTCTCGGTTTTAGAGTTGAGTTCATGACTCGGATTACTATTGTACTCACATGCAAGATTGATCTCATGTGCAGAAGTACTCGTACCAGCCCAATACGATCTCTGGTTAGTAACTCGTACTGCTGGTCCTTGGTCACATTTGGACAGTCCTTTATACTACCATGTCTTTGTCATCCGAGGAAGTCTCTGACTCAGATGAACTGGACCTTTTCCGAGAGCCCAAGGATTACTATGCTCCTGCAAAGCCTGCTACCTTCACCACTTACACTACCAAGAACGGAACTGAACTGACGCTTCGTCTCGTCGGCCACAACCCTTTGTGGGGTCATCTGCTGTGGAACGCCGGTCAAGTCGTTGCTCGCTATCTCGAAGACAATGCCACCAGCGTTGTCAAGGACAAAACAGTTTTCGAGCTTGGCGCTGGTGCTGGCTTACCAAGCTTGATTTGTGCCCTACATGGTGCTAAAAGAGTGGTGGTAACGGACTATCCAGACCCTGATTTAATCGAAAACCTACAGTATAACATAGATCACTCTATCGACTTAAGCTACAGGCATTTGATTGCTGCTCAAGGGCTTCTCTGGGGCGGTGACGTCGGACAATTGAAGAGTCAGCTAGGAAACCCTGATGGCTTCGATCTTCTCATCCTCGCCGACATACTCTTCAACCATTCCGAACACGGGCATCTGATCAAGACATTACAACAAACTCTTCGCAGAACTCATGATGCTCGAGCGCTTGTCTTCTTCACACCGTACCGTCCATGGCTATTAGACAAAGACATGAACTTCTTTGACCTAGCTGGACGTGCGGGTTTTCAAGTGAGAAAACTGTTTGAACACATTATGGACAAGGTAATGTTTCCAGATGATGCTGGTGACGAGACACTGCGACGGACTGTGTTCGCTTATGAGATCACGTGGTCGATCTGAAGACGCGCGTCACACCATTACCCTCAAACCAGCATCATCAAGCATTCATATCGAGAGCTGCCGAGTTCCGACTCGCAAAGAGACAATCACGTGTGTTATTACACATTCGGCCCACCGAGCAATAGTAAAAGCACTGCATGTTGTGTACAAGACGTCTATCTCAGGCTGCGCGCTGTCCTTCCTCCAGCTACAAGTATGTACTGTAAATGTTGGCCGTGGACACGCTTCGCTGCACTGTACAGATCGCGGGCAGTGTTGTAAGATACTGTATTATACAGTACAGACGCTCAGATCGTGGGGGTCGCTAGAACGCACTACAGTAGGCCGCATATTTTGTTCGAACTGGGCTAACAGCTCGCCTATTGAGGACTGGCGTAATACGATAGTGGCGTTATCGATGCACAAAATCAAATGCTTGTTCGTTTCGTGTTTCTCGATCCACATATGAGCTCGAAGAGCAAGATACGGGGCCATTCGTATCGGACAGTGGGAACGAGGGTCGTGAATAAAATTGGCGGGGTCCGTATTGGCTGAGAAAACACCTCAAGTGTGGATGAAGATTGTGTCACCTGGGGCGCCTCCGTATTTCTCCACTGAGCCCTAACCCACCTCTTTCAACGTGTTTACACGCTCGTTTTGCTTTTCATCGAACTATCATGACAGTAGCCAGTAATGATTCATGAGATGAATGCCACTCCTCCAGCGCTATTGTGTTTGATGTTTCCAAGCTTCAACTTAAGCAAGATGCTTCCCCATACTGTCTGCGTGGGCTGACTCCAGTTCTCCAGCCTGAATATTCTCTTCCTCATCCTACCAGAGGGACTAGTATCTTATCTTCTACACCATCTCCTTCTCCAACCAATTCTATTCTTCTGACATCCCGTCCAGAACGGAGGCTAGGCAAATCCTGTCCAAGGGTCGGCCATCAGCCGTTTACTTTAGAAGCATTTATTCGTTCCTTTCCCCATTCTACACACCCCCGTACATCACCACGTTCTTTCCAGCTCAAGTCCGCTTCACGGGCCTAACCTCGTGCTTCCAGAAATTGACTCGTCACTCGTTCGCATCACCCTACGGCCTGTTCGTTCGTTGCCTGGACTGATCGGTCTACCACCACATCAGTCACGAAAAGTAATCAACATTGTTGACAATCCCAAATCAAGGTCGTCTTATTCATCACACCCGAACCGTGGGGCAGAAACTCGATTCATTTCACAACCGATGGTGTAGTCACGGAACTCGGCTATCTCGTTTTCTTCACACGACGCCTCTCTACTGAGAACACATTACCGGCGAACGGCGGTTCTTTGATCTCTTTCCTAAGCATATCTGTTATGTATCATTCTTGAACCAATATTCTTCAACCAAAGACATCTCCACTCCAAAGATCAGCTTCCTACTCCAAGCAAAGGCACCTCTTATAAAGCCTTGTGACTCAAACTGCATATACTTCGAATTGTCGCTAGACTACTAAGCAGCCACGACCACCTTCGAAACGCTTCGACTACACCTCGTATTTCACCTCATCTCCTCAAGACGACCATCAAGATGTGTAAAGCTCACACTCTTCGTTTCAGCTGCACCCATGGCCTCCTCATGGGCATCGAGCCCTGCAAACTCGGTCCCTGCCCCGTCATAAAAGTATCCGCCGACCGCCTCCCCCAACAACCATACAGATGCTACAACTGCCAACGCAAAAAGGAGGCACGCAATTCCCGTCCCGCAACAGCATCCCCCCTCTCCCGCACAACATCCTGCGCTCCCGGCGCCACAATCTTCGACACAGAGGGCATGGACGCCGCCACCACAGCCGCAACCTCCCCCTTCCGACGCGTCCAATCATTCCCCACCGTCACCCCGCCCTCCTTCCTATCCCGACAACAAAGCAACACTCTCCAACGCCAACCAAGCAACCAAAAATCCTTCAAATTCACCTGCCAACAACACCCCTCCAAACACGCCCTCCCCTCCCACTACTTCGGTCTCCCCCCGCACCTCCCGCACCAAGACCACGTCTGCCCACCCTGCCAACTCCAAGCCCTCCGCGAGAAGGGCGAAGCAGACGCCGTCCGCGCCGCACGAAACGAGTACCCGTCATTAACAGAGGAGATGTTGATCCGCGGCGGTTGTATCAAGGAGTGGCAGAGCAAACCGACTTGGGAAGCGTATGTGGACGAGAAGGTCACGGAGGAGAGGGAGATGTGGTATTTTGTGACGAGGAAGTGGACGCAGGATTTGAAGAGGTTGAGGGTTTTGGTGGCGGAGGAGGATGGGTTGGGGTTGCATTATTTGGGTGATGATTAGAATGAATATCACTGGCGTTGTGGGTTGGGGGGGTTATACTACGGTATGGCGTGGAACGGAATGGGTGAGGTCTGGTTATTTGTGGTTGTGGAGGTCACGAAAAGTTAGGGTATTGGGATACCCCTGGGTGTATGGCCCTCGGCGCTTTTGAGGATTTCTTTTCCAATCACCCTGGACAGAGGGTTATGCTATTGGCCTACAGCAGTACATGAATATGAATGTATGAAGACTCGTGCAGAGCGATTATATCGTTTCCGCAATTCGATCTATAATTTCGTAGCATGGACACTTCTTAACTATGTAACGACGGAAGTCCTATTTACTCCACTCGCACATCCTCCCCAGCAGCATGTCTAATAACCTTCGCCGTCAGCCCCGGCTGACTCAAGAACGGCGAGTGTCCAGCATCACACGTAAACGCCGTTATTGCCGTACTTTTTCTCGCATCCTCGACGACCTGTAACTGCCGTTCGTAAACGATGGTCTGGTCCTCTGAGCACAGAAGATACGTGGTCGGGATGTGTTTCCAAGCGGCGTATGGCTGAGGGATATACATTGTCGGCAGGCTGTGGTGTTTTAGTTGTGACGCGTGCTGTTGGGCTATGGCGGGGTCGATGTCGTGGTAGAATGCTGGTATTGGATCGAGGTGGTAGAGGTAGTCGCCCTGCTTTTGATTAGCTTCGAGCTATGAGGAAGCGTAGAGGACGGGAATACCTGTTCTTTGATTTTGGAAGGTCCTCCTTTGCCTCCTTTGCCACCGCCTGAGCCGCGAATTGTTTGTCCTTCTTCTAGCATCCAGGCGGTTAGGTAGACTAGAGCGGTCACGCCGCCGGGCAGGTTCGCTTTTTGTCGTTCGGCTTTGGATAGTCCTTTGAGAGAGGCGCTACCAGCGAAGCCTCCGTATGAATGCATTACCACTACGACGTCCTCGTCCTTATCTAACAGTTGTGTGATATTTGCGCGTATGTACTCCGTTTCTGGTTCAAGTGTTGTCAATGGTGGTTCGGCGCCAACAGACGGCAGTGTCAGTGCTGTAGTCTCGTAGCCAAATTCGTGCAAATATGGGAGAAGGGTATCCCAGGCATTACCGGAATGCCATGCACCGTGTATCAGTACTATATGTGGCTTCATGATCGAAGACTGGCGGCAGCAATAATCTGGTTACTGCTCGAGTAAAGTGAAGGATTTCCGTAATGTTGACAGCAGATCTTGCGCAAGTAAATACAACGTTGGAGTAATCCCCAATTGGAGATTCATAAGTGCCGGACCCTCAAGCTGAACCATAGTGATGCGAAGCAGCTGTTCGACGGCAATGCTATATCCCCCAACTGCAATAGAAGCACCAGACATGCCAGATTGACATCGAGGAGGATACGTCACGTTCACCTCCATTGCACACCAAACATCTTGCCCACTGCGCGCTTTGGTGAGGCAGTATCGGCATTCTCAAGATAAATGGTTTCGTGACCTGGCACTGACAGGCTTAACAACTTGTACTGTAACTCATCTTCGTCGCTTCTCTTTGTCATGTGTACATTGACCACACCACTCGCATCAGGTCCTTCAACGTGAAAATGCATCTTGAAGTGTGTCGTGCCAAATCTGTCGATATCAACCGTATGTGCCAGCGGCCTTGCTCGTGCCCATTTGTTCGAGGTAGGTTCACCATAAGCCTTGATCTGATTTGCTGGCCCTAGAATTTCACGACATTTCGGATCTGCTTTTACGCGATCAACCGCGTGGTTGAATTGACGAGTCTTCGAATCAGCGGCGAAGAGTTCTTGGTAAAGCAAGTATGCCACACAAACCTGAGCAAGTCAGTAGTGAACCTTGGTTACACCGGAGTTGTGTCTTACTGTTCCTACAGCACCCGCAGACACCAACAGGAAATTAAATGACTGTTGAGTTGTGCGGGCTGCTTTCTCGCCTGTGCTCAATTCGTCCCAACGATACCGTCCATCGTCCGAAGTTACAGTTATCGCTCGTCCCAGATGCTTGCTGCTGTGGTTTGGTGACTTAGGATGAGACCCTGAACTGCTTTGGGTAGCATAACTTCGTTGACACGAACCAATGAGCGTTTTTGTCGATGAGTGACTGGGTACGGTACATGCGCGGCATGCTTGCTGAAAAACACGAGCTTTGCTGACTATCGTTGTCATGATTACAAACTCCTTGCCATTCAAC
>Ga0068618_1000395_pt1 | contig 11927 bp, 13 predicted proteins | sample InSIn2SAF170_2_FD_77423 | JGI IMG/M metagenome (GOLD analysis project Ga0068618, IMG submission 77423) | Clean room microbial communities from NASA Spacecraft Assembly Facility at Jet Propulsion Laboratory, Pasadena, California, USA -... ...
CTGAGGCTTCAACGTTTCTCCCTCTACACTTGCAAAAATTCTAATTGGAAGTCCTTCTCTTCGTCGACTCACTCGGAGAGAGATTGCCTTGAAAATCCGCGTCTTGTCTTGGAATTGCATCAACCTTCTGGGGGTTTCGAACCACTGCCTCCTGCAGCTTTTTCGAACTTCCTTCTTTTGCAAGTGTAGAGGGAGAAACGTTGAAGCCTCAGCATAAGAGAACTAGTGGGATGCATATTTTCAGCAAGTTGTTTGTTGCGCTGAAAAAACGTCAAAAGAAGGAAGAAAAGCACCTTGAGGGAACTTTTCCTCAGCAGACTTCCTGTCAAGAAGTTCGTTTTCTCATTGGCTGAGCAGCAGCAGTGAGAAGCAGAGGGGATTTTCGACTTTTTTGGCAAATATGGCAACCAGTGGCTTGAGGGATTAGGACAGGTTGGACGAAGCCTCCAACTATGCCATCTGGAAGGCTAGAATGTATTTCCTTCTAGATGAGCATGCCCTCAAGACGTACATTGACAGCGTGGTGGTTGAACATGTAGATGCAGATCCGCTAAAGAAGTACAAGGATAAGATGGCAAAGGCCAAGAGGATGATCTTGGATGGAGTAAAGGATCACGTGGTGTGCCACGTTGCTAGGAGAGCGACTACTAAGGAGATGTGGGATACTTTGGTCACGTTATATTAAGAATCTTCTGAGCAGCGGAATATGTACTTAGAGCAGAAGTTGATATCTGCTCAGATGCAGAAAGGAAAGCAAGTCGATCCATTCCTCATGAAGCTGAAGGAAACCCATGATGAGTTGTCTGTTTCCCGGCATACACCTCAGGATTTAGAGTTAGTTAGACTAGCCCTCAATTCTATCTCAAATGAGTGGCAAGTCTTTGTCCACGGCAGCATTGCCAAATTGGGATGAGATGTGGGCAACTCTAAAACAAGAGGAGCTGAGGAGAGACCTGGTCAAGGTCAAACTTGATGGAAGCAGCAGCAGCAGTGGGTCAAAGCTCGAGGAGGAGGAGGATAATGCAGCCCTTGCATCGAAGCGGCAACAAGGGCAACAAAGGCGAAAGAAGGACGTCTCCAAGGTGAAGTGTTTCAGATGTGGCGAGATGGGCCACCATGCATCCCAGTGTCCTCTGAAGAAAAAGGACAAGGATGAGAAGCACGATCCTAAGGTCGCAGCCGTGAAGATTGAAGAGGAGGAGTTCACCATGACAGCCGAGATACCTCTAGGAGTGAGGTGGGCTGATTTGGAGCTGTAGTTCGAAAGAGCTACAGATGGGCAGGATCCTTGAGGAGTCCACCTCTCAGATCAATACCTTGCTACGGGAACCCAAATCAGGGGTAGCACGATGGACTAGTGTCGGATGGTGTCGAGGAGTATCAAGGAGATAGTTGCAGTGGTTAGGAGCGACAAAGTCTGAGCAGCGCAGAGCAGAGTTGACAGCAGTGCAGATGGCACATAGCAAAGGTCAACAGCAACACAATAGATCCAGAGGGTCAGCGCAGTGACTAGTAGCAATCAGTTCTAGCATTCACGTGGTAATTTTGGATGTTTTTCAGTTGCTTCTCTCAGCAACTGAGTTGCAGTACGGATGCAGTGTTAGTAGTGGCAATGCTAGCAGCATAGCAGATGCGGTAATTGAGAGGGAGTTGTAGTACAAATGTAGCAGTGGCAGTGTCAAAGGCAGCAGTACAGTCGCAGCAACAATGCAGTAGTTGGTGGACAGCATGTCAGACATCAGCAGTGCAGAGGACGATGCTTCAGAGTCAGAGCAATATGCAGCAGCAATATATTGCTAGCGCAGATTCCTTGCTAAGAGGGAGTATTGATTTGGGGTAGCATTGGATGTGCTCTAGGCCTCAAATTTTGCAGGGAGGCTTGGGCACATGCATTCCAAAGAACCCAAAAACCGTTTTGGGAAATTCCACCTAGAGATGATTTTATTAAAGTAATTAATATTTTTAATGAAGTTCCTAAGTCTAAACTTAGGAAAATTAAAATATTAATGGGTATTAATCTAATTGTGGGTGTAACGATCTGAGCTTTTGATAAGGAGTTAATCTAGGTCATTGGTTGTCCAACAGAAAGATATAAGAAGGGGCTTGAGGGTCATTTGGAAGACACACCAGAGAGAGATCAAGGGATCGAATTTTTAAAGTGAGAAGTTCTCAGGGGGGAATTCGATTGAGGAGATTTATTGCAGTTGAGGGGCAGAGATAGTTGGGATTGGAGTATCTTCTCCGGACCCCGAATACTCAACAGAGAGGCAAAGAAGCACCAATGGAGGCAATGCAGATGCAGGAAGGACTGATGCTACGCCAGCAAGGCCCACGCAGTGCTTGACGCAAAGCCAAAAGGGCAGTGCAGAGGCAGAGTTGTCTTCCAGCAGAAGTCCGAAATTTGTCGAGGAGCTGCCGAATCAACCAAGAGGGTTGACATCAGAGCTTCAGGAGGCAAAGAGACCCAATGCAGAGTTGACGAAGAGCCTCAGAGAGCTTCACATAGGCCCATGCAGATACTGTGAAGGGGCAGCGCAGTTGTAGCCAGGGATAGTCATTTCAACTGTCAGATCAGCTGGGATTTGCCGGGTGAAGTGAGGTAATCTCACTAAGTTTTCTGCCAGTGTCTTTTTCTCTATAACTGGATTGTCGGAAGGGCATCTAGAGTTGTATTCAAAACTACTGCTTAATAATAATAAACCCTCAGAGTTGTTGCACCAGTTTCCCACATTGGGTTTTCCCGGGGACATTTGTCCAAAAATAACGGTGTCTATTGTGTTGTATTTTCTTTCTTGCTCAGTATCTTGTTTCCGCTTATAATTTAATTAAGTGAAGGCTGCAGTATTATTTACTTCGATATTTACCATAGAACATAGTACATAACTTGTATGGATTAATAAGTAGGAGAAGTAACATCAGTGTGTTGTAGTAGGGATTCCGGTTGTGGAATTTTCACAAAGTCAAGGTACGGTGGAAGGAATTTGGACCAGAGGAGGCCATGTGAGAAATGGTGATGCCATGAAATTTAATTATCCCTTCTTATTTGTTGGTTAAAGCAAGTATGTATATGATTGTAAATATTGTATAAAGCTCCATGAAACAGTATGTGTTGTGTTTTGTTTTTGGTGTTTCTGTTAATTTTAGGTATGTTCTATGCTTAGAGCAATTTATTTCAATTTTCACAATTAGCTCAATATCTTTTCTAGATTAGCAATCACATCAGTATTAAAGTAAACTGCAGATAGAGCATAAACATAAATTGCAGAAGACAAGAGGACACAATATGTGGCGCTACCCAGGGACAAACCCCAATGTAGGGAAACCCTTGATCAATTCTTCTTATATGTTCTTCAATAGTTCAACAAAGAGAGAGAGATAGTACGTTTACAACAAAAGTCAACACTTTTACTTATCTAGATAAGAGCATAGATCATCTCTAAGAAGATGATACATGAGATCAGTTGAAGACATGTTGCTTCAACTAATTCTCCAAGGTGATTCCTTCACCTATCGTAGTGTTGCATTTTGTCATCATGTTGCACCTCACCGCGCTGCACCATGCTGCACCCATTATCACTATGTTGCATCTCATCATGCTTCATTAATCATGACTGTACCCATCACTGTATTGCATTATGTGCCATTGTTGCACCATGTTGCCATACTGACCTATGTGTTGGCTGCATTTTGCTTGCTTGTTGTCCCTAACATGCTTGTTGTCCTTATCATGCTTGTTGTTGCATGCTAGTTGTCCCTTGCATGCTAGCTATAACATTGCATGCTTGGTGTATTTGCTACTAAGTACCATACAATTGTCCCAATGTTAGTTAGTTGTCCCTTGCATGCTGCTCTCCTTTGGAGACATATGCTCTCGCTGTTCCAACAGTTCCACAAGTTCTGACTGTTCTCGACAGTTCCCACAGTTCCCGGCAGTTCCCGGCAATTCCGACAGTTCCGGCAATTCAAGCTGTTCCCGGCAGTTCCGACAATTCCGGTCGTTCTTGGCAGTTCCGGCTTCTGCCCTCTGCGTCAGCTTTCCCTCTAGTTCCGGCAACTCCGACAGTTCCCAACAGTTCTGGCAATTTCAACTATTCCCGGCAGTTTCGGCAATTACGGCAATTCCCAGCAATTTCGACAGTTCCGGCTTTTCCTGGCAATTCTGGCTTCTGCCCTCTACGTCAGCTTTCCCAGCTGTTCTGGCAGTTCCCGACAGTTCCAGCTATTCCTAGCAGTACCAGCAATTCCCAACAGTTCCGACAATGCCGGCTATTCCCGGCAGTTTCGACTTCTGCCCTCTAGATTAGGGCAGCATTATCTCTTAGGATCTCTCCTCCTACTAAAACCCAAAGACAAGTAGAGAGGAAGAGATCCCAAGCATGTTGAAATGACTTGAAGTCCACCTCTATTTATACTAAAACATTGAGCACAAGTGGGTTTATTTGGTTGTTGGCTGACTTTGACGAATTGTCCCAAAACACAAATAAATTCATATCTCCATGAATACTTATCAGAATCAGATGATCTTTAGATCAATCCTCCACCTCTCGATGAGAGGGATCCAAGAAAAATATCAGCTTCCATTAATAAGATGACCCACATGGAGTTTGGCCCTAGTTGCCAATTTTAACACTCCCTCTCAACTAGGGAGAACTCCATCCGTTTATCCATATGTCCGACTATACTATCTTTGCCATTAATGCCCTGCACTACTCTGCTCTGCTAAGCTCTGCTTTGCTCTGCTATGCTCTGCTCTATTGAACCATGAAGAAGAAGAATTGATCGAGCATGTTTCATACCATTCTCTACTGACCCGAAGTCAGTTTCATCTGAAGAGAGTGTGTCACATCACTCTTACTGGCCCAAAGTCAGTGTTATTGATCCCAGATCAATATCATAAGAGAGTGTCTCAAACCACTCATATTGATCCCAAACCAATGGAGGTCATCCTAGCATAGGGAGTATAGTAGATACATCAATGCGTCCATTGATAGTACTACTATGGTCCCTAACCCCATTTCCCTGCTCATTGATCAGATGAGAGGTACTTCCCATGAATGGGTAGGATGCCTCGACAGGAGAACTAATCATCCTATCCACAAGAGAACGAATCATCCTGCCCCACAGTCGCCACGAGAGAACTAATCATCCCGGCCCACAGGAGAACTAATCATCCTGTTTCACAGTTGCCACGGGAGAACTAATCATCCCGGCCCACAGAAGAACTAATCATCCTGTTCCACAGTTGCCACGGGAGAACTAATCAACCTGGCCCACAAGAGAACTAATCATCCTAGCCCACAGGAGATCTAATCATCTTGTTCCACAGTTTCCACGGGAGAACTAATCATCCCGGCCCACAAGAAAACTAATCATCCTATTCCACAATTGCCATGGGAGAACTAATCATCCTGTTCCATAGTTGCCACGGGAGAACTAATCATCCCGGCCCACAGGAGAACTAATCATCCTGTTCCACAGTTGCCACGAGAGAACTAATCATCCCGGCCCACAGGAGAAATTATCATCCTGTTCCACAGTTGCCACAGGAGAACTAATCATCCCGGCCCACAGGAGAACTAATCATCCTGTTCCACAGTCACCGTGGGGTACCACAGGGGAAGGTTGAACCTGTCATCTTGTACATAGCGCACCACCAGGGGAGGGTGAGTCGCCCTGTGGTCATATGTTGCTCCAGTAAGTACCCCAATCCCCCAAAAGCTCCCAAAGTTCAATGCATGCAACATGCAGGACCCTTATAAGAAGGTCTTATCAACGACTCTAAGTCGTTTGGGAAAGTCACAAATTTGGCCTTTCCCCAGGGCTTTGACAAAATGTCTGCAACCTATACATCAGTCTCAATGCGATGGAGCCTCCTCGCTCATCGACTTACCATATCCCAAATAAGGCAGTATCTAATGTTTATCTGCTGGAGCAATCATCGAATACAGGATTCCTCAATAATCGAATCCCCCTCTGGTTGTCACAGAGAATCACAGAGGTATTCATCATGTGTACAAGCAGCTCACTTAAGAGCTTCTGCAACCATGCAGCTTCACACGAGATCATACTCATAGCTATGTATTCAGTCTCGGCGGTGCTTATAGCAACCGACTTCTGCTTCTTGCTCATCCATGATATCGAAGCAGAATCCAAAGAGAACCAGCACTGAGAAGTGCTCTAGTGATCCTCCACACTGCCTGCCCAATCAGCTTTCGAATAATCATGCAATTTCATATTTCTGGCAGTGTATCTCAATCCATGAGAGATTGTGCCCCGAAGATATCTCAAAAGATTCTTGGCACCAATCCAGTGAGGCTCAACCAAATATGATCTCACCATGCTAACTGCAAAACATATGTCCAGACAGAAGTTCACCAAGAACATCAACGCAAATGAGTTTATGAAACTCAGAGGCATTTCCCAAATCTGGTCCGACATCACTACCATATAAATTCTGAAAGTTAAGATCCTTGAGGTAGTCACAGGCTTGCAGTTTATCATTCCACATGCGGAATCCAACTCCCTCTTACTTCTGCAAATGAGAGGATCCGCACCTGTCAGAAATAGGTCGTCCTCATAAGGTACCAGTATGAGAGGTCTATCATCCACAACCTTCGGGTAATGGTTTGGATCGGTTTCACTCCTAGTGAATCTCAACTTCATCAGACAGCGATCAATCCTCTCATACTACGCCTGGGGTGTTTTGCTTCAAGCCATAGAGGGATTTCTTCCACTTGTATACATGAGATTCCCGATCATGAATCTCAAACTCCTCGGGTTGTTCCAAACCTGTGGACCTGCTGCATGAGGGGAATGGTCCCCTTATAAGATTTTCCTTCGGTACATCTCAAACATGTACCTTCATGCTCTTCTTGAATTCAGGGATCCCTATCACCATCTGACTCACATCGGGTAGGGCCCCAAAGGTAGACCTCCGGTGTTATAGATGCGATATGTCAATTGACATGATCCCTAATGGACCATCCTGCAACTTGATACAAATTGCCAACCCTGAACCCAGGAGAAAAAGCATCTTTGAAAATTCTATTTTTTAACAAGTACCTTTCCATCGATGAATGCCACCCTAAAACTTTTGACTTCCATTTCCGAGATGGACACCAGGTTCTTCTTGCGATTAGGTACATAAAAGAGATTCTTGTAAATGAATAGAGTTACCCTCATTCAATTGAGGGGTAACATTCCCTACACCCTTTCCGGGACAGGTGGCATCGACTCCAAGTATAATCCCACAGTTGTTTCCGTCTCTACCAAATTCGAGAGAGCACCCTTCTATCTGATGAGGTGCCTTGAAGCACTACGATCAATAAGCTAGATTCCTAAAGAATCTGAAGGAGAGGGCCAATACAAGATGCTCTTCTTTATCCTATCAAAAACAACATTTGATTCTTCATACCTAGGGTTCCTTGCATTCTTTGAAGAATCGGCCATTTCCTTGATGACCTCTCATTCCTTTGATCATTGAAGATGTCCCTGGAATGATTGTTATCTTCATCAAGAGATGTGTCTCTGCCATTTTGAACACTCCTTCACATAATGGCCGAACTTATTGCAACCAAGGCATCTGCCTTTCCTTCCACCCTTAGATCCAGACTTCCCAATGAAATGATCTTTAGGTAGGCCATCAGAAAGTTCCGTTGCGCCATTCTGATAATATTCTCTACTTTGACTTCACCCTCAGTGAATTTGAAGAGGGATGAGGAATCCACTGATCCTTTTGTCCTTACCCAATGTTTTCACTTTAGCCTTCTCTTCATGCTTCTGGGCCAGATGTCTGGGCCTATGTGGCTGTGTGCCTACCATTCTAGTCAATAGCAATCCTGCATGATGCACGTCATAGTGCCACATCATCCTGCTTCTTTTCACCCTACCTTTCTTTGCTCGCTCCCTTAGAAATGTTTCGGGATAAGACCTTCGAGTTCTATCTTTAAGCCATGTCGGTTTGGTGGGCCGCACCCTTGCACAACCCTTGCTCCCGATTGGGACACGTAGTGGCACTGCCACCTCATCGTGCTCCCTTTTGCCTACACCTTATGCGAGTGCTCCGCTGAAACCTAATGGTATGACCTTTCAGGTAGGTCCATCCCCAACCAATAAATTAACAGATGTGGTTGTGTGGCCACTAGGGTGTCTTGACTGTCGCTATGCTGGGTAGCCCCTTTTGCCTCACATAACAATCTTCCGGGGTATTCCTTCTGGGCCATGTCAACACTTTTGCGACCAATCGTGTTAGAGGAGAATTAAGCCATGCCAATGGGAAGCCTCCACGACTAGGGTTCTGATCAGCGAAAGATAAGGTTACTTGATTCTTTCTCATAAGTTCAGGGCACAATCCCTCTCTGCTGCGACAAGTTTTCTCTCGCTTTTTGCCATGGCTCAATTAAGGGATATTGACCTTGCCTTATGTTGTGAATTAGAAGGCGATCTCCATGGTTGCCCCAAGGACAAGCTTTACTGCTACACAAACCTCCTTGAGCTAGCCTTATTGACCATGACTTTGTTTTAGAGGTCCGACAGACCTCCGAATCAACGTCAAGGCTTTATGTCGACGTCAATGGTTTATTAAGATGTTCTATGGTGCTATCCCTCCTGCGCTTGGGTGAATCCAACTCCAAAGAGATTCTAGCCTACCTGCATTCCCTGTTCTTTGACAGGGAATCTCACACATGGCGGCATAGGCGCTTCGACATCCATTACCTACCACGGGCTTAGTGTGGGCTCCTAAGCGGTCTCCACGTCGCTCGCCACATGTCGACAATACTAGAATCCATGTCGAGCCTGTAAGTAGCACCATGGTGCTATACAAAACTGCCTGGTGCCTCACTAGCAGCACTAGGATGATCTAGCCTATGCAGAATGCAAGGCTGAAGGCCATTTAGGTAAAGCTGATGGGCTCATCTAGCCCCAAGGGAAACAAACCTCAATGCTCATGCAATGCCTGCCGCGTGGCAAAGCATCTTGTAAGTTAGGCAAATAAATGGATGTAAGCGAATGTAGACCCTGCTAAGCAGAAGGTCTTCAATGCAACTGTTGAATATTAATAAAGGGTCTCCGAGCCCACTATTTCAAGTTTTATTCTAAGCTCTTATGGCTTTGCTGCAGCTTGTAACATGGCCTTATGTTCCTCTATCATTCATTTATGTGTTGTTCCCATTACAGTTAAGCATTTCATTCGGCTTAAGGTTCAGCTCAACGTTATAGCTTGGTTCTTATTATCATATGGTTTATTACACATTTGTGCATATGTTGTTCTGTGATCAACACCAACAAGTTATTCACACAACATCTTATTTCCAATTCAAAAGCTTATGCTTAGTTTATTTAACAATATCATTCATTCCAGAGAAACAACACACACACACACACAATTATATATATATATATATATATTCAGCATGTCCATCAATATCATATCTGCATAAAAATGCATCCACATATTCATACATAAACAACACAAATACAGTTCCATAATCCAAAGCTATCACAGTGAAGAATGCATCATGGTTCATCAATAGATAAACAAGTACTACCAGATATTTATCTTTAAACTTGCTGGGCCACTGATTCTGGGACAAGGACTCTCCACCCAACCATAGACAGCTACAACCACACTTGCATTTGTCACTCCTGAACCAGATTCCAGAGTCTAAGGGGGATGTTTGCTTAAGGGGTTAAAACACCAATTGCCAATCGAAACAGGGACTTTAGAGGACCTCCTTCCTCAATCCCACTAGCTAACCAATGCTTCCTTTGACAACACAGGGAGTCCAGAGGTGCTCCACCTTACCCCCAAGTGCTCACATAGGGATTCACCCCCTTCTAAGGAGTCTAGAGTCCACTATTACAATAATGTAGTAATCACAAGTCATCAATCAAATCTTCCTTTGATGCTACTTCAGGATGGCCTCTTCCCAAGTTGTTACAAGGCTCCAAAATCTGCTATCTCAACCCATAGCCTCTAGGAGACCCAAGCTATTATAGGGCTCTAGAGATTCCATCCCAACCCACAGCTTGTAGGGATCCAAGCTGTTATAGGGCTCCAAGGATCCTATCTCAACCCACAACCTCTATTGACCCCAAGCTGTTATAGGGCTCCAGAGTCTAGCAACTCAACCCACAACCTCCAGGGAACCAGAGAACCAATCCCCTTCTCTTCTCTTCAGAGTTGTCTGCCTATTGTTCTCACTAGATGCTCCAAATCTTCTCTGACTTCTTTGTCTGCCTCTTATATGCATTTGAATGCTTCTAACCCTCCTCGAATGAATCCTCCTACTGTCTTTTCCTTGTTTGCATTCGCTGATGCGTCCTTGTTGACTTGTAATGTGCAGTCTCTCTGAAAGGACATTTTCTTGTTGTTGGTTCTCAAGCAACATGGGCCTACCTAATTTTCTCTTGCAACCCATTTAATTCAAGAACCAGTCTCTTAAATTCCCACACCAACCAGTTTTAATGGTTGTTCTGAAATTCAAGTTTCTACACAAGAAACCACATCATCCCAAGCAAGCAATCCTTCTTCCCAGCTCTGGAATCCCCTTTGACTTAGCCCCCTTTTTCAAATTTCACATATAGCAAAATATTTACAATGTGTTTTATGAGAGGGCCATGGGTGGGGTTGTTAAATTCCCTCCCCTTTGAGGGAATATTGCCCTCGGCATTCATCTGCCTATATGCAACTGTTAAAATTGGCAACTAGGACCAAACTCCATGTGGGTCATCTTATTAATGGAAGCTGATATTTTTCTTGGATCCCTCTCATCAAGAGGTTTAGGATTGATCTAAAGATCATCCGATTCCGATAAGTATTCATGGAGATATGAATTTATTTGTGTTATGGGACAATTCATCAAGGTCGGCCGGCAACCAAATAAACCCCACTTGTGCTCAACGTTTTAGTATAAATAGAGGTGGACTTTAAGTCATTTCAACACTTGGGATCTCTTCCTCTCTACTTGTCTTTGGGTGTTAGTAGGAGGAGAGATACTAAGGGATAACGCTGCCCTAATCTAGAGGGTAGAAGCTGGGACTGTCGGGAATAGCCGGAACTGCTGGGAAAGCTGACGCAGGGGTAGAAGCCAGAACTGTCGGGAAAAGTCAGGAAAAGCTGGAACTGCCGAGAATAGCTGGAATTGCCGAAACTGCTGGGAAAAGCTGGAACACGGGAAAAACTGGAACTGCCGGAACTTTCAGGAATAGTTGGAATTGCCGGAATTGCCAGAATTGCCGGAACTGCAGGAACAGGCGGGAAAGTTGACACAAAGGGTAGAAGCCGGAACTGCCAGAATTGTCGGGAACAACGGGGATTGCCGGAACTGCCGAAACTGTCGAGAACAGCTGGAATTGCTGGAACTGCCGAAACTGCTGGAATTGTCGGAACTATCGAGAACTGCCAGAATTGTCGGGAACAGTCAGAATTGCTGGAACTACTAGAGCATCTGTCTCCAAAGGAGATTAGCATGCAAGGGACAACTAACTAACATTGGGACAACTGTATGGTACTTAGCAGCAAATACACTAAGCATGCAATGTTACAGCTAACATGCAAGGGACAGCTAGCATGCAACAACAAGCATGCTAAGGACAACAAGCATGCTAGGGACAACAAGCAAGCAAGGGACAACAAGCAAGCAAGATGCAGCGAACACATAGGTCAGTATGGCAACATGGTGTAGCAATGGCACATAATGCAATGTAGTGATGGGTGCAGTCATGATTAATGAAGCGTGATGAGATGCAACATAGTGATGATGGGTGCGGCATGGTGCAACGCGGTGAGGTGCAACATGATGACGAAATGCAACACAATGATAGGTGAAGGAGTCACCTTGGAGAATCAGTTGAAGCAGCATGTCTTCAACTGATCTCATGTATCATCTTCTTAGAGATGATCTATGATCTTATCTAGATAAGTC
>Ga0068618_1000396_pt1 | contig 11919 bp, 14 predicted proteins | sample InSIn2SAF170_2_FD_77423 | JGI IMG/M metagenome (GOLD analysis project Ga0068618, IMG submission 77423) | Clean room microbial communities from NASA Spacecraft Assembly Facility at Jet Propulsion Laboratory, Pasadena, California, USA -... ...
AAATCACTCAAACGTTAGACCTCATGTGGAGAAACAAAATTGATCCCAGCAAGGTTGTTATGGGAATCGGATTCTATGGACGTAGCTTTACCCCGAGGTGTCGTCTGTAGAAGCAGCCCAGATCTAATACGCGTTAATCATGTTTCCTTCGTTTCTCCCCAGAATAGAGTGCTTACCATAACTCCTCCTAGGCATTTGCTATTCGCATAGTCCATCTTGAGCTTGAGAGTGACATGATTATCGTACGAGACCCACTGGTCATCGCCCCTGTCAACCTCAGATATTAGTTCGCGAGACAGATCAAGGCGAGCAGGCGACACATACCATGTCACGATGGCAACAGCAGCATCTTTGTCTTCCACGACTTTAGCGCCATTGGCAACAATATCCTGAATCTCAGAATACATCAGAGTATCAGTAGAGGCAGAACAGTTTCCAGGATTGCCACCTCCAGAAAAGGGACACCCAGCAGCTGCACAAGAGGGGTCGGACAGGGTAAAGCTACGTCCATAGAATCCGATTCCCATAACAACCTTGCTGGGATCAATTTTGTTTCTCCACATGAGGTCTAACGTTTGAGTGATTTCGGTAAGGTTGGTGTGTGCTAAAAAGAAATCATACATTAGTACGTGATCGCTTGTCAGTGACGTAGAGAAGTCTTACCATTGACCACACTACCGATATAAGGATCTGTGGAGTCCCTGTGTAGTCAATAAAAATTAGCAGATACTCCAGTCGATGACAGTGGTATCTAAGTGATAAGTTGAGTGGGATATTCCGTACCAGGTTCCATGCAAATCGTAAGTCATGACATTGAACCAGTCAACGTTGGATTCAATGGATTTGATGTCAAAGTTCTGCATGTACCAGTATGACGATGGTAGTGTAATTCTCAGGCCATATTTGTGCCCATCTGAGCCCAGTGCGTTCTTGAGGTTTTTCAAGAATGAGACGTAGTTGGCAAAGTCCGCGGGCTTTCCAGAACGGTCGGATGCCACTGGATACTCCCAATCTATATCAACACCATCAAATCCATAGGTAGACATGAAGTGAACCAATGACTTGAAAAATGCGGTCTGAGCACTCTTTGACCCGGCAAGGTCGGAGAAGGTGGTTGCAGTAGGTTGGTCTGGGTCATTCATGGACCACCCGCCGACGGAGATCTTTTGGAATGCCAAGTATCAGCACTGATCAATATGAAGTTGTGGAGAACACTTACCCATGTTTCCAATCCAGGATTGTATGTCTTGAGAGCTGTGAAACGAGAATAAAGTGCTGTATCCCCGCTTGACATAGGTGCGATCTCGAATGAATCTGGGTCCACAAAGGCGAACGCGAAGTTCAAATGGGTGTAGGCTTTTGTCAAAAGATCTTCCGGGTACACTGTCAAAATTCGGATATTAGTTACTCGGCCAGCCGTGTAATCTTTATGTCTTGAAAGCAATATTCTTAATACATACTGCCTCGACACGCCCTGCCGCTTGACCATCCCTCGTAGTATCCAATGATTCTCTTGCTCGCAGAGGAACCAGAAGAGCACGAAGGCTAGGTCACGGTTTTGTTTCCGCAGAATTCACTGGTAGTACCACAAAATCCGTACTTGCTGGGGTCACATTATCGTCAGCCTTATTGCCCAGAACATCCCGAAGGCTAATGGCATGCATGATCTTTTGCCTACCTGCAGCACACATTCAGCGGGCAACTCTCGGCGGTTGACCATTCAGATCCCCAGCCGGGGTCACAATCACTCTTTGCATCGCATGACGAGATACAGACGTCGCTACCGCAGAAGTCTGGACCGAGACCTATGTTCCGTTGTTTCCATGTTAACATGCTGTTTTCAGGCACTAGATACTGCTTGTATGATACGTACCACATACACCTGTGTCAGAACAGCAACCAATTTTACATGGAGAGCTTGCAGAACAGGAATAGGGATCGGATGAGGGGTCGTCGGCTACCGCAAAAGAAGCCGTTGTGAGAACAATAGCCCACCCTACGAGATGCTTGAGAGACCACATTTGGTACACCAAAGCCTCATGCAAAAACGCAAATAAGGATATTTCTATCCAGTCCTGGAAGGGTGAAAAAGAAAAATAACAAATAACAAATAGCAGGTATTCGGACCTTGGTTACGATGGTCGCTCAACCCTATAAGGCTTCCTCTTAAGTATTACCAAGGGTCAGAGAAACATTACGGCCCACGTCCATCTCGCCTTGGCCGGCAAGATGCGATATTTGGAGGAGCTAGCACACACTCTGTCGCCCAAATCACAACCTGCAGTGGATATATGTTTACCACCATGAACTATACGGCCCAATCAATCCTAGCTGATGCGGAAATAATACCCTGAGCAATATGCGTTCCGTTCTTTCCGTAGATTGTGGGCTACAATTTCCGGTATCTACATCTACTCACGAAACCGGGCCATCTTTTGGACATAGAGCAGATGGGGCGGCCCGTTATTAAAGGCGAGAGGTCTTCATGGAATCGTATAATTGGCTGCTGCAATGCCGCTCGCCATACCAAATCGAGGTTGGAAAGGGGAACTGTTTCAGGGGTCGTTGAAGACAAGGAGGTGGGGTAAAAATGGTGACAGGAAAGAGAATACGTGCCAATGATCCGCAGCCCTTTGATGGATATCCCGCGACATATTGGGCGGATTGGGCTATTTCTTCTTTCGATCATGTCTGTATGAAGGATGCAGACACTGGAGAGTATTGCGTGGGTGTGTTTCTGTCCAATTTCTACATCTTACAGCTTTCATCACAGCTCTCAATAACTAATTCATCTTATCTCCAGATGTGATTGGCGATTACTTTCAGAATCAGACCGCTGAGTCGGATGGAACCGACCTCACCACGGACCAATTATGCTCCAGTTGCGTGGTCTCTCTCTTCACGTTAATGCAGAGCACCCCTTATTCCAACTACGATCCTACCTTGGCCAGCATATGGAGTGATATCCAGAGCCAATGCTCCTTGAGTCAGTCAACTGCAGTACCGACTCTGGACACCAATGTGACGCAGCCTGGAGGGTTTGCACTACCTGGATACTCGACATCCTCCTCCCTTTGTCTTTCCAACACTACATATACTGTAGTCAGCGGCGACAATTGTGAGGCCATCGCTGAAAGTTATAGCGTATCGACAGGCACACTTATCGCGATCAATGACGTCTATGTTGACTGCAGCAACTTGGGAATAGGCCAGGTAAGATGATTTCATTCTCTTCAATATACTCCTTGCTGGAAGGAAGCTAACGAAAGCGTTCATCCAAACCCCAGGTTCTTTGTATCCCACCCACATGCACCACATATGTTGTGGAGAGTGGTGACACCTGTAACACGATTGCGAATAGCACCAGCACCAGCTTCCAACAGCTTGTAGCGTGGAATCCCTCCCTGGGCACATACTGCACCAATCTACTTTCGGGAACGAATATATGTGTCAGTCCTCCAGGTGGTGTTCAAAACCTGACCACCATTGCGGGTGCCACAGCTACCCAGATGGGCATCTATGCCACAGCCACCGTTTCTCGACCCAGTCCCGTTGCTAGCGGAACGACACTTGACTGTGGAAAATACTACCAGGTCCAATCGGTACGCACTGAGTCACATCACTTACTCGTTATTATACAGAAGCTCACTCGAACAATTCTCTAGGGAGATAATTGTCAGCTTATCTCGGTCAATCAGACCATTTCCCTTGACCTTTTCGAAGAGATCAATCCCGATCTTGACTCAAGCTGCTCAAATCTCGAGCTTGGTGTCTATTACTGCGTTCTTCCTACAGAGAACTGGAATGCGACCACCGTCTCAACAACCGTCACAGCGCCAACCACGACGCCATCCGGAACGACTTCTGACTGTTATGAGTGAGTTGCTTGTAGCAAGGCCGTTTCCCTACCACGGTATGAAAAACAGCTAACATCTCTTGTAGATACTATGTGATTCAGACTGGTGATTACTGCTCACTCATCGAAAGCAACTTCGACATCACCATGGACCAGCTCCAGCTTTGGAATCCATCTCTCCTTTCCGATTGCTCGAACCTTGCCCTCGGTGAAGCGTATTGCGTCAATGGCGCAGACCAAACTTCCACCTCGACCCCAGCAACAGTATCGGCAACTGCTACGGCTGTGGCCAAAAGGCAAATCTCATCCTTGGACACTGCAGCATCTCAAACGACCGTAGACTTTCAGGCTGGTGGCGTGCCGCGCGGGTGGCCTGGTTTACAGGCGCCGAATCTGGCAAGGGCATATGCCGCGGCGACACAGAATGTAGCTAAGTGAGGGTAGACAGGGGGGCTAGGTAACCGATGAGGCAGCATATTGAAGTCAACAATGTGATCAGTGTTGTGCTTCTTCATAGATCCCGAATTGGACTTCATAAACTGTTGCTTTTATCCATGAGTCAAGGACATTAGCGACATCTTTTATAAGAATTGCTATAGTCTGCGAACCAATACCCTCAACTCAGTTTCCGCTTAAATGGCGCATCCGAGCCGTACCTCTGTAACTCGAGAACCAGATATCATCCTCATGGTCTAAGGCCTGTGACAATGTGTGTAGATCCCTCATCTGCAAGGAGACATCCAGGTAGAACTCCTCTAGCAGAGACTCCACGGCCACATTAAAATACCCCTTGAAGTCGGCGCCTGCTATATCCTCATCATTTGTACCCAGCAGATGTAGGGGGATCGCTTCCCGATCTACCGCAACAACAAACGGAATTGTTCGGCGCTCACGGCGTGGCGTGGATAAAGGGAGTGAAGCGGACAGGACAGAATCCATGGAAGCTGGCGTGACCACCAGACAAGCAGAATTATCGAGCCCCATTTGTACGTCCATTTCACGGAAACGTCTTCATATAATCCATCAGCATAATGACAAAAAGGTCGAGAACGAAAACCCAAGGAGACATACCTGGCCACCTCCGCTGCACTTGCACCCTCTAATTCCGGCTGTTCCACCCACTGGAACTGCAGCAGACTGATTGCTTTGTCGACCTTGGGCAACGTGCCCCGATATGGGGCCAATCCCTCCTCGATCAACGCGTCCCATCGTCTGCGAAATTCCGCCCACTGGGTCTCGTGCTCACCCCCATAGGGAGTCGTACGGAACACTACAAACCCCCAATTTCCCCAGTCCTCGGTCGTTTCGGTTTGAAAAACACTATTCAGGTTGCGGATAAAAGTTGCGAGCAGCTCCTGGACCGACTCCTGCTTGCTTTCTTCTGCGGCCTCGCGTCGGGCCCAATGGCGGCGATTTATCTCTTGTTTTATTTCATTGAAGCCATCTTCGCCGAAAGTTGCTTTCAGACCGTCGAAAAGAGTCGTGCGTTGGTCGTCTGGGAGAGCCAAAATATCGTCTAAGGGTTTGTTGAAAAGGTCTTCATGCGTCCAGCCTTCTGGGTAGAAAGACATAGTTGTAGGTAGGAAAGATTGTTTTGGCGTGAAGTAGGGTATGATCAATCTGGTCAAATGGAGAGGCTGCTGTACTTATGTATACTACGTTCAGCTACCAGGCATCAAGGACGGGGTAACACGGCATTTGCTAGGGAAGAATGTTTAGTGAGCTATTAGCCGATTGTAGCATAAGACAAACCCATTGCAAAAAAATCAAGAAATTTAAGGTTTAGAACAATTGGAGACGATCACGACAATGTGCTAGTAATTAAAAGCCGAAAATCCACCTGTTACTTCCGTAATTACAGTCGTCCTGCCTACTTCTCCCCGTTCGGGGCTATGACTCACTAGGTCTGCAGCTGCATGAGCTACCTACCCTAAGAGGTCTGTCCCAGTTCAAGGCTTTTGAGAGAGGTCCGGGTCTGGCCAAGGGGATCTCGAGATGCGACTGTGAGGAAGAGGGAAAAGAGGAATAAAACCAAGAATATTAGAATGGTTTGTTGTAGTAGTAAAATAGACTACTCTCGTCGTAGTCTTGGTAGTAGTGTGCGAATGTTCTAGGTCGGGAAAGAACATCGAAAAGCCCCGTTCTTGTCGCAGCTATTAATGATTCCAGGGGATTCAGATTTTAGATATAGCATTCGAAATATATAAAATGTGATAAAAACAGAATTATATAACAATAATTATTTTATAACTATACTTATTTTTACAATTACTTTACATATATTCTCTGTATACTCACCTACTATTACTCGATTTTTACCCTATAGTCTACCTTTTATAACGTACCTAGGGTGGCTGTACCCAGTTTACAAGCCAATCCCCACGCGACCATTAAACAACCCTCAACATCGCCTCAAAACCCAATTCACTTCGCTTTCCCGCAGCGCAATTGGCGTCGTTCTCTCGCTCTTTTGTGATCATAAAGCATCCAGCAACATCATGCTTTAAGCTTCTTCCCCCAACGACCCAATTTTCACAATGGGTCCTCTGTCCCTCTTTCGAAATATTTATGACCTCGATACGCTGGACACACGGTTCACCAGCTCCTCATCTGCTCCTTACCAGACTGTAATCGATGCGCGAAGCGATCCCGCAACGAAGAATGACGCGACTACCAAATCGCGAGAGCGCGCATCACCTTCGAGATGGAGTACACCCGAATTCTACTTCTACTATGTGATCTTCATTATCGCAGTTCCAGTCATGTTCTGGATCCCATACCAAGTGTCTAGCCGTAGGTTCAGACATCGTTCCCGTGCTGTCGCAGGAGATTTATGCGCGTGCTGACCAAACCGCGCAGCTTCGGACCCTCGATACCATAAATACGAGTCGCACCTATCGGATGGATGGCTTTTCGGGCGCAAAGTTGACCTGACAGATCACCAATACCACACATTTCGCGGAAACATCCCCTACATGGGCTCCCTCCTCCTCTTCCACCCTCTCCTTCGCAAGGCCTGGAACTCGATTTTCCCGATCTCAGAGCGGACAAATAAAGGGGGTGCTGGGCGACTTGAACAGCGTTTATCATTCGACTATGTTTTTGCGATCTTGTACCTATTCATCTTGCATGGGTTCTCGGCGTTCAAGGTTCTCCTTATATTCCAGATCAACTACCGCATCGCGACGCAACTTCCGAGACGATATGTCCCGCTGGCGACCTGGGGCTTCAACATACCTGTTTTGTTTGCGAATGAGTTGTGCCAGGGCTATCATTATCAATGGATCGCGAGCTATATCGCCCCTCCTCTGATCAGTTGGGGCTCTTGGCTAGACAGCTATGGCGGACTGGTGCCAAGATGGGAGATTCTATTCAACATAACGATCCTCAGGCTTGTCAGCTTTAACTTGGATTACTACTGGAGCATTGACAAGCGCGGCTCCAATTCTCTCGAGGTATGTGCAATTGCACCTGTACCCATACATCTGGGCCTCTTCTAATCTGCCAAAGAAGAAGCAGCTGGACCCGGCACACCTGTCTGAGCGCGATCGAGTATCCATACCTGCCGGCCCCAAAGACTACACCTTCAGGAACTACGTCGCATACGCCGCTTACGCCCCACTCTACCTCACGGGACCTATCCTTACATTCAATGATTACATCTGCCAGTCCAAGTACCGAGCCGCCAGCATTGAGAAGCCGAGGACGATTCGTTATGCCATCCGCTTCCTTCTTGTACTCTTGGCCATGGAGGTTGTTTTGCACATCAATTATGTCGGCGCCATTAGCATTTCCCATCTCGAATGGAGCAGTTACACGGCTGCGCAGCTGAGTCTATTGTCATTTATGAATCTGCACATCATCTGGCTGAAGCTTCTCCTACCATGGCGCATGTTTCGTCTTTGGGCCCTCGTCGATGGTATAGATCCTCCGGAGAACATGGTCCGCTGCGTCAGCAACAATTACAGCACCCAGCTCTTTTGGAGATCGTGGCATCGCTCGTACAACCGCTGGCTCATTCGGTACATTTACATTCCGCTCGGCGGGACTTCCTTCCGCAACTGGCGCGCCATTGCTAGGTCTATTCTGACATTCCTGTTGGTCTTCACATTTGTTGCACTCTGGCATGATATCCAGATGCGACTACTCATCTGGGGCTGGCTCATTGTAGTCTTCATGACACCAGAGTGGATCGCCGCATGGCTTTTTCCCAAGAGAAAATGGGAGAATCGGCCAACGGAGTATCGGATGCTCTGCTGCGTGGGTGCGGTGGCGAATGTACTGATGATGATCTCTGCGAACCTGGTCGGGTTTGCATTGGGCTTAGATGGATTGGAGGTTATCCTAAAGAGCATCTTGCATGACTGGTCAGGTGAGTTTGAAATATTCCCCCTTTTATTGGCGATAACTGACGATTATCAGGCGTTCTATTTCTCCTTACTGCATGCGCATGTCTTTTTGTAGGAATACAGGTAATGTTCGAGATCAGAGAGGAGGAGAAGCGTAAAGGCAGAAATGTAAAATGCTAGCTTATCAGCCACGCGTCTAATTTAACCTCACAAACCTCGTCAAACGGTACATTTTCTTTACAAATCTCACATTATTGCCGTTATTATTGAAGCGGATGTCTGAGCATTATCGAAACAAAAAGTTGTCTCCTCCATGGGTATCATAACTTCTTTCAAGCTTCTTATCATTGGTCTCGCCTCCTTTATGATCGATCTCAGCCACGGTACCCAACCCCTTGATAGGTTCCCTCCATCTCGACATCCCTATCATAGGACACTTTCTTGCTGACCTTTCCATCGAACCCCAACTTCTTCTCCGTGATCCACTTCCTCAGCCATATCAAACCCCAAACAATGCAAAATACTATGATCGTACCAACGGCAATCCCAAAGATGTACGCCGCAACCAGCCCCCTGCTCCCTGTGGACGTATAATCCAAGAAGGGGTACGTATAAAATCCCTGCGTCGCATACGTCAAGTACGCCAGTGCAAGATACATTGCAAGTATAATAATCAGCCAAAACATGTGAACCCACGGCGGTGTAGCTGTCCTTGGGATGAAGATCTCGAAAAGCGCAAAGACGCTGTTCAGTGCATGCTGGCTCACATTCTCCCAGGCCCGGAATTGACCGTAGAAATGGTTACCCGGGAACAGCGCGCCCCAGTATACAATGGTGACAATAAACGGATATACCACGATGGTTGTGTAGAAGAGCGAGTGGAGGGCTTGTAGTGGGCGGGGGAAGTTATCGAGCGTGGAGCGGTTGGCGCCTCGAAGTGCGTATGTCGATGTGTGAAGCGCGGCAACGAGAAAGTAGAATGCGGTGCCCCAGTAGCAGAGACATGTGAAATAAGAGAATGACTGTCGGGAGTCTTGACAACCGCCGAATTCCTCGTGCTCGCAAGTCCAGATTATGCTAAAAAGTCGTGTAACAAGCGCATACAAGCCCTACGATTATCCGGTTAACATCTACCAACAAACTTTCGCGCAAAACAGTTGCAAGGTTCGTAGTTCACATACGATTAGGAAACGAATCGTAAAGAGAATCCAGGGACTCAGCAGCCATGATGTCTGAAATCGATTTGAAGGATCCCAAAGATCGGTGCCGAACCAGAATACATCCTTGAATGCCATTATTCCACACCCAGTTGTAAGCCGTAGAGAGGCGCAGTCAGGTCAATATCGCTTCACCGAACATTCATATGCAGAACGAGAAGCCCCCAAGTCGAGCGACAGATGAAGAGATGGCTCGCGTGAGTTATATCAAAAGAAATTTACTCCGGAGATTGCTGGTTCGGGGCGCTCTATGCAGATTGGCGCTGTCAATCTAGATAGCTCATTGACTGCGGGGAGCCATGCCGAATCCGGTGCCAAGCTCCGGCCGGGGATCTGCGCAATGAAGTAGCTTTCGGTGGCTCACCTCTTAGCGATGGCCACGCACGAGGGCCACGCACCACGGCACATGGCAGTCTAAATATCGTACTTGAGTCTAGTGCCCAGTAGAGTCTACAGACTATTACCCAGTAGCCAATGTGACCAACTTCTTGATAATAAATCCTCCGTATACGGCGTATTCAGCGCGGCGTTGGTCCGAAGAATGCTTTCTTTGTTGACAGAAGGTTTCTTGGCAGACCGGGGTAAATGATCTCCAGGACGTTTCGATATGAGACATACGTCTATGGAACATAATCCACGAAAAGCAACACACGCTGATTACAGGATGCAGGTATTCCGTACATTGGTTTCAATCTATTCCTGTCTTGAAGAGTAACGTTCCAAAGCTGCAACGTCAGATGATAAGTTGAGCTACAACGGCTGCCTGTACACCACAGGGATATCATCTTCTATACATACCAGGATCGAACACGAAACCGCAAACACATTGCAAAGAGTATTGTTAGCAGGACAGCATCCTAAATCATATCAGAAGATCAGTATGAATACCAAGGAGATCCGAGCGGCGCATATGGTGTAAGTTTGCAAAGCCTTCGACCACGGATGTAAGTGCAATCCGCACAGGCTTAGTTAGGGTCTAAAGTGGCCTTCCACCTTTAAATGTGAATGGGAGAATTCCAGCGTATACATGTGGATTTGGCTCGAACAGCACAATTTTCGCCACGGACATTCGCTTGTTGAAGTACATGATTATATCGTACTCTATGTATATGGAAGGTTGAGTGCGCAAGACAGGATCACTGAGCACGAGCCACTCGAGACCAGCCTGTGCCGCGCCCGGCAGTGGGCAGCACTAAGGGGAGCGAGATTGTGCCTGAAGATTATTGCCAATAGTGTTAGACTTGCGCGTCAGCACACACCCAACCAGCGTCGGTCGCAATCTGCGATGCATCGCGAGACGACGCTGTCACATCAATGTGAGCCCGCCCCGGACGCCACCCCATCGTGGCGATTTTCATACATCCTGATAAATTGGCGCGGGAGGCCAAACCAGTCAGAAGAAGCTTGATTGTTCGGGAAGTGCACGCGAATCTGCACAAAAGCACTCCACGCGTCCAATGGGTCTTATGTATGTGTCTCAAAGTTCCACAGTGGTGCCGCTGGTGCGAAGACCCAGAGACCAGAAGAGTCTCGAATTCGAGAGGGTCCGGTCGCTGTCGATGCCGATCACCAGTCAACGGCTGCGCTGTGCAATCCAGGAGACTTGAAGGACGATCCTTAGGCCCTTCCTTTTGATTTTTGCATACCCGAGCTGGGATGAAGTGGTGACTTTACTGCATGCAACAGGGGTAACGGCCGTTTTAGTGTCGTTGGGCGCCGTGACTAAAAGTGTGCTCTGCCGTTAAGTGGGTAACGCTAAGGGGTAAACAGAGGGAAGAGGCGCACTTCTTTAATTCGAGGTCGTGATGGATGTCAGCCTCTACTCCACAGTCAAAGTGTGCACCATCTGCAATGAGCTGGTACATACCTCGACTTCAGTCTTGGAAGTTATTAGCCATCAAATGAAGCGGCATGCCAGGCGCTTCTTTGTTACATAAGATGCGCGCGAACGAGATTTTTTTTTTGGGCAAGTGATAATGCTCGATTCGAATGGATTTGAGTATATTATTAGGCAATGAATGGTCATCAAGATACTTGCCCATGGGTACCAAAAACTAGCCGCACCTGGTACTACTACACGGTAGGTCAAGGGGGAGGGGAGTTGGGGGGTTGAACCCGACAAACTGAGGGTCTTCGAGGGGCTGCCAGATCCTCCTACCTATGTACAAGACGGACATGCTCGCCGCAGAGTCTTGTAACTAGATAAGTACTATTCCAGCCGGCTCCGTACGGAGTATCCGTAATACCAGGTACAACATAATTTGACCAACTGCGATGGAGCTTCCCGTTCCCTCCTTCCTGTCAATTCTGTCCACCGAATAATGGGGTGGTACGGGGTGGGAGGAGGAAGGAACCATCCTTAACCTTGCTAGGCCTTGCCCTTTTTTTACTGGTGCTACACAGTAGAACTGGGTCTGGTGCATCTCGTGGCAGGAACTACCCACCATCACCACCACACCACCACCACCTACAAGTCACGTAAACCACCAACCAACCC
>Ga0068618_1000397_pt1 | contig 11919 bp, 8 predicted proteins | sample InSIn2SAF170_2_FD_77423 | JGI IMG/M metagenome (GOLD analysis project Ga0068618, IMG submission 77423) | Clean room microbial communities from NASA Spacecraft Assembly Facility at Jet Propulsion Laboratory, Pasadena, California, USA -... ...
ACGTACGTAATTTTAATAGAGCTTGGTGCATTGTACATTAATTGAATAGCTAATTCACCAACTGTTTGGCTTAAATTGATGAATGATTTTACAGTATCATCTATATTGCTTAAGTCCAAGAATTGTTAGAATTAATAATTTTTCTGTAGACTTAAAGCCAAATCAATATCAAATTGTGTCATATCATAATGATACTCCAGGTATGGTAGGTAAAACTGGCGCATTGTTAGGTAAATACAATATCAACATTGCATCTATGACTTTAGGTAGAACTAAAGCGGGCGGAGATGCGCTAATGATTTTATCCGTTGATCAACCTGTTTCAAACAATATAATTGATGAACTTAAACAAGTTGGTGAATACAATCAAATTTTCACAACTGAATTGACGGTACAGTCATAAACAATTTATGTAAATTCAAAATGCCAAGAAGACATTGGATTACTTCCATTGCTTCTTGGCGTTTTTTCATTATTAATTTCATTGTAACTCAATATGAAACCTTGGTTCAATCATTCACTTCAAGTTATGCTGTCAAACAACAATCAAATTACAAATTATCTAGTACACCTCTAAGTTCACCTAAATGATTAATAACATAGTCGGCATGATGCGCTTCTAACTCACCTGCAGCATCCTTACCTTTTAAACCTGTTAATGTTCCAATAAACGTTGCACCTATTTTTTGAGCACTTAATAAGTCGGCTAACGAATCACCTACTATAAATACGTCATCTTTATTTACAATGTTATCTTGCTTATTGATATAAGATTCATATTTATCGCGTTTATTACCATATAAAGCTGCGATATAACTAAAAGGATTTGGCTTTCCTAATGGTCGTGCTTGCGGATACATATTCTCTGCTTCTAAAACATCACTTGCTGTTGCAATAAAATCAGCTTCAAAATATGGTAACAATCCTAAATTTTCAAATGGCACAACAGTCTCAGTATAAGGACGACCTGTTGCAATACCTAATTCGAAACCAGCACCTTTTAAATCATTCAGAAGCACCTTAACTTCATCTACTGGTCTCAAAATAATTTCTTGATAAATATAACCCGTCTTAAAAGTAGTTCGTGCTATTTTCTTTTCAACCTCTTCATACAACTTCGATCCTAAATACCATTCTTGATAAACTTCTTGCGCTAACGTCCATAATGCACCCTTCAAACTAAATAAAGTAGCATCCGAAACATGTAACTCTGTTGTTGCAAACTCTTCCAAAGCAGCATAAATATTATTTTTACCAACTTTTACATTATCCAAAAATTGTAAAGGTAGTTGTTCATTTAAATTAAAACGGTCTGCTAAGTTTGTGCTTATATTTTTCAACTTCAATTCGACAGGCTCATCTTGATACATGAATGCCTCAATTTCTTCATGTGATAACTTTTTCAAAATATCAATTAAATGAATACTAAAAACGATAAATAACATATCCCAATTTGAATTCAGCCCTAGCGATTTTAATTTGTTTAAAATCTTATCTTTTTGAAAAATTCGATTCCTAATGTCTTGTATATCGTTATCAGTCAAAGTTTCCCAATCTATATGTGAATGAAGACCTAAATAACACTTATCCATTAATAATTCATATACCGTTAATGCAGAGACATCGAAACAACGTTCTTCACTTAAAAAAACGCCATCAACATCAAATAAAATTTTCTTCACAATCCCCACTCCATTTCTGAAAATTCAGATATAAATCATTCTACTATTTGACTAAAAAAAGCGCAAACCCTATTGAAGTTGGATTTGCGCTTTAGCTGTTTAAATTTTATAAATGTTTTTCAATTTCATCAGCAACCTGCTGTACGTGTGTACCGACAATAACCTGAGTTGAATGTTTGCCATTAATAGTAACACCAACTGCACCGGCGTTTTTAATCTTCTGTTGATCAATAATAGATGTGTCTTTTAACTCTAGACGCAACCTTGTTGCACAATTAGTTAAATTAACAATATTATCTTGACCACCTAAACCTTCTAATATTTGAATAGCATGTTTATGATACTTACTTTGTTTAATATCATTTTCACCAGGAGCAATATTATCTTTTACAACTGTTGGATCAACTAATTCATTTTCACCTCTACCAATCGTATTCAAGTTAAATACTTGGATTACTACACGGAAAATCACATAGTATAAGATAAAAAATACAACACCTTGAACAAGCAACATCAATGGATGATTTGATACCGGATTAATTAGTGATAACACATAATCTATCAAACCTGCACTAAATGAAAATCCAGCTGTCCAATGGAATGTAGCTGCGATAAATAAAGATAATCCTGTTAATAACGCATGAACAACATATAAGATTGGCGCAACAAACATAAATGCAAACTCAATCGGCTCTGTAACACCAACGAAAAATGCTGCAACTGAACTCGCTAGGAACCAACCGTAAACTTGTTTTTTCTGAGTAGTTTTAGCAGTATGATACATTGCTAACGCAGCCGCTGGAATACCGAACATCATGATTGGGAAGAATCCCGCTTGATAGCGTCCTGTAATACCTTTTATAGCATCTTTGCCACTTTGGAATTTACCAATATCATTAATACCAATCGTATCAAACCAGAACACACTATTCAGTGCATGATGTAATCCTGTAGGAATTAATAATCTGTTGGCAACACCATATACGAAAGCACCAAATGATCCTAAACCAACTATAGATTCACCAAATTTTACAATCCATGAATAAAGTAGTGGCCATAAGAATAACAATATGACAACTAAAAATGTACAGTAAAATGCAGTCATAATTGGAACTAAACGTTTACCACTAAAAAATGATAATGCTAATGGTAATTCTGTTTCACTAAACTTATTGTATGCATAAGCTGCTAATAAACCTATTACAATACCAACAAAGACATTGCCATTATTCATCTTTTCAAAAGCTGAATTTATTTCAGAAGCTTTCATTCCTAATAAAGGCGCTAATTTCATTGGTGATAATACAACTGTAACTAAAAAATATCCTAACGCAGCTGCAAGCGCGACAGCACCATCATTTTTCTTTGCCATCCCTATAGCTACACCAATTGCAAATAAAATACCTAATTGCTCTAAAATCGTAGTACCTACCGTAGTAAAGAACATTGCGATTTTCGGCGCCGCATGAAGTGCATTTAACGTATTACCAATTCCGGCAATAATTGCTGCAGCCGGTAAAATGGCAACTGGTAACATTAACGAACGCCCTAAATTTTGGAAAAATTTATACATTGAATGTCATCCTTCTTAAAATAAGGTAGAAATATAAAGATTACTAATGTAACTAGAATAACTACTTCGATACTCCGTTATAGTCACCTAGGCATACTAACCAGCTATATTTCTACCTCAAGTTATTTTATAAACTTTTTACTATTTCATGCAATTCTTGTTGTAACTTTGCTGTTCGTGTTTCAATCTCTTTTGTAATGTAATCGATACGCTCGTTTCGTTTTAAATCTTTAGGTAAATCGTTAATATCGATTGGTTTACCGATATTTATGTATGCTTGTCCTGTTAAAAGACCATGAATCTTAGTAGGACCAACATAAGCAACAGGTAATATTGGAGACTTACTTAACATTGCAATTGTTGAAGCACCACGTTTCAAAGGCGCACCTTCTTGCGATGTGCGAGAGCCTGTTGGGAAGATACCAACTGTCTTATTATCTTTCAACAAATTGATTGGGCGTTTTAAAGTACTAGGTCCTGGATTTTCACGATCTACAGGAAATGCATTTAAAGACGTTAAAAATTTACCAATCCATTTATTTTTGAATAATTCTTTTTTAGCCATATAATGAATTTGATTAGGATATAATGCCATACCTAGCATAATGACTTCGTTATAACTTTCATGCGTACAAGTTACGACATATTTACTATCCTTAGGAATATTATCTTTACCGATTACGTATAATGATTTTGACATTTTAACTAAAATGAAATTCAAAATCTTACTAATCACTGAATACATTGTGCCACCTACTTAACTTATTTGTTTATAACAACTAGATTTTATCACTATATTTTTACTAGAACAAGATAGTCTGAAAATACATCTAAAGTTGTATAGTGTATTACTAGCAATAATTATAAAAAAAAGACATAATTAAAGCATATATAAATCATATAATGGAGGTTAAGTATGTCAGATTTTAATCATACAGATCATTCTACAACAAACCATAGCCAAACACCTAGATACAGAAGACCTAAATTTCCATGGTTTAAAACAGTCATCGTTGCATTGATTGCTGGAATCATTGGTGCACTTCTAGTACTTGGTATAGGCAAAGTATTAAATAGTACAATTTTAAATAAAGATGGTTCAACTGTCCAGACAACAAATAATAAAGGTGGCAATCAATTAGACGGTCAAAGCAAGAAATTCGGTACCGTTCATGAAATGATAAAATCTGTCTCCCCTACAATTGTTGGAGTTATTAACATGCAAAAAGCATCAAGTGTAGACGACTTATTAAAAGGCAAATCATCTAAACCATCTGAAGCCGGAGTAGGTTCAGGTGTTATCTATCAAATAAACAACAATTCAGCTTATATCGTTACAAACAATCATGTTATTGATGGCGCAAATGAAATTAGAGTCCAATTACATAATAAAAAACAAGTTAAAGCGAAATTAGTTGGTAAAGATGCAGTAACTGATATTGCTGTACTTAAAATTGAAAATACAAAAGGTATTAAAGCGATTCAATTCGCCAACTCTTCAAAAGTACAAACTGGCGATAGCGTATTCGCAATGGGTAATCCATTAGGATTACAATTTGCTAACTCTGTAACATCTGGTATCATTTCAGCAAGTGAACGTACTATTGACGCAGAGACAACTGGAGGTAATACAAAAGTCAGCGTTCTTCAAACAGATGCTGCTATTAACCCAGGTAACTCAGGTGGCGCATTAGTAGATATTAATGGTAATTTAGTTGGTATTAACTCAATGAAAATTGCTGCGACACAAGTTGAAGGTATTGGGTTTGCCATTCCAAGTAATGAAGTTAAAGTAACAATTGAACAACTTGTAAAACATGGTAAAATAGACCGCCCTTCAATCGGTATTGGATTAATTAATTTGAAAGATATCCCTGAAGAAGAGCGCGAGCAACTTCATACTGATAGAGAAGACGGTATTTATGTCGCAAAAGCTGATAGTGATATTGATCTTAAAAAAGGTGATATTATTACAGAAATTGATGGCAAGAAAATTAAAGATGATGTTGATTTAAGAAGCTATTTATATGAAAATAAAAAGCCTGGTGAATCAGTCACTGTTACCGTTATCCGTGATGGTAAAACAAAAGAAGTTAAAGTGAAATTAAAACAACAAAAAGAACAACCAAAACGTCAAAGCCGATCAGAACGCCAATCACCTGGCCAAGGCGATAGAGATTTCTTTAGATAATTTATAGACAGAAAAGTACATTAAGAGCCTACTCATATTCATTCCTAAGAATGTAATGAGTAGGCTCTAATTTATTTAGCTATGCAATTATATTTATTGATAGTTAACCATAAAGTATTTCTTTTTACCGCGACGAATAATTGTAAATTCACTATCAATTTTATCGTCAGATGTTAATTCATAATTAACGTCTTGTTGTCTTTCACCGTTAATATAAATCGCACCATTATTAACATCTTCACGCGCTTGACGTTTTGATGGCGAAACACCAGTTTCAATCAGTACATCAATGATATTAGTTGTGCCATTTGATAATGTCACCTGAGGCACATCTTTAAACCCATCTTTTAATTCTTTTGCTGATAAAGATTTTAAATCACCACTGAATAATGCTTGAGAAATACGAATTGCATCATTTAAAGCTTCTTCTCCATGAATAAATTTAGTCACTTCTTCAGCTAATGTTTTTTGAGCTTCACGTAAATGTGGCGCTTCATTTTTAGATTGTTCTAAGCGATCAATTTCTTCTTTTCCTAAGAAAGTAAAGTATTTTAAGAATTTAATGACATCTTCGTCTGATTGGTTAATCCAGAATTGATAAAATTCATAAGGACTCGTCTTTTCAGCATCTAACCAAACAGCACCTGACTCAGACTTACCAAATTTCTTACCATCTGATTTAGTTACAAGCGGAATAGTTAAACCGTATGCGTCTGTTTGACCATACATACGACGCATTAATTCAATACCACTCGTGATATTACCCCATTGATCTGATCCACCTACTTGAATCTTACAATTCAATTCTCTATTCAAATGACCGAAATCAATAGCTTGTAAAATCGTGTATGTGAATTCTGTATATGAAATACCATGTTCTAAACGACTTTGGATTGAATCTTTACCTAACATGTAATTAACGCCGACGTGTTTACCATAGTCACGTAAAAAGCTAATTAATGAAATTTGTCCTAACCAGTCTCTATTATTAACAAGCACTGCACCATGGTCTGTTCCAAATTCAAAAATATTATGCATTTGCTTACTAATACCTTCGATATTTTTATCTACTTGTTCTTCTGTTTGTAGCACACGTTCTTCTGATTTACCTGATGGATCACCAATCATACCTGTACCACCGCCAATTAAAACGATAGGACGATGTCCATGTTCTTGAAAACGTCTTAATGTTAAGAATGGTAGTAAGTGACCAATGTGTAAGCTGTCTGCCGTCGGGTCAGCACCGCAGTATAACGTCACTTGTTCTTTATTTAATAAATCTTCAATACCTTGTTCATCAGTTTGTTGATAAATAAGACCTCTCCATTTTAAATCTTCAATTAATACATTCGTCATTATTATTTCCTCCTATTTATAATTATTTAGTGAATACTTGTTAAAATACTTTAAAGCTTTTTGAACGTAAAAAAACCCTTACAACAAATATGTAAGGGCGCGATTGCACGTTACCACCAAACTTAAACATAATCATAAGATAATGTTCACTCTATTAATGATACGTTCATTAATAAACGTAGGACATGTTAGTTATAAAGGTGTATTCATATTATTAAAAACACTAGTTCACAGCGACCACTAGCTCTCTGATGATTTCAAATAATATTACTTGTCCTTTTATCCTATTCTTTATGCATTTTCCCTAATTATAATTAACGTTAAAATAAAAGTCAAATTGCTTAAATATGGTATACTATACGTAATTTAGGAGGTTAAAGATGACGAATCAAGACAACAATCATCAATTGAATCATCATATATATCATTTTGAAAAGATATATAAAGCTATCAAACATGTCATTGTTTTTATATTTATGATTTTCATTGCCATCGTTGCTATCGCTGTGATTGCGATGTCTTTATATTTTCATCATTTAACTAAAACGTCGGACTCATTATCAGATGATGCTTTAATAAAAAAAGTTCGCCAAATACCTGGCGATGAATTATTAGATCATAATAACAAAAATTTGTTATATGAGTATAATCATTCTCAAAACTCACTCATTATAGGACCTAAAACATCAAGTCCAAATGCCATTAAAGCATTAACGTCATCTGAAGACACTTTATTTTATAAACATGATGGCATCTTACCAAAGGCGATTTTAAGAGCAATGATACAAGATATTTTTAATACTGATCAAAGTTCAGGTGGTAGCACAATTACACAACAACTTGTTAAAAATCAAGTTCTTACCAACGAAAAAACATATAGTAGAAAAGCAAATGAACTTCGCCTAGCAATTAGATTAGAACACCTACTCTCAAAAGATGAAATTATATATACATATTTAAATATAGTTCCCTTCGGTAGAGATTATAATGGCGCTAATATTTCCGGAATTGCATCCGCTTCATATAGTTTATTTGGTATTCCACCAAAAGATTTATCAATTGCACAATCTGCATACCTTATCGGTTTGTTGCAAAGCCCATATGGCTATACACCTTACGAAAAAGATGGAACGTTAAAATCAGATAAAGATTTGAAATATAGTATTCAAAGACAACATTATGTATTAAAGCGTATGTTAATCGAAGATCAAATCACTGAAAAAGAATACAACGACGCATTAAAATATGATATTAAATCACATTTATTAAATCGAAAAAAGCGTTAATTGATACTCACTTTTTAAAGTAACCACAACAATGCATCCAAATATTAAAAACAGCAGTAAGATTATTTTCTATTAGAAAACGTCTCACTGCTGTTCTTTATTTTAAATACTCTAATGGAAAGCCATTAAACCAATCAATAGTTTATAACTTAATTGCTTTCACATTGTCTACAAAGTTAATCATACATATGCTATATCCAGTTAATTATTTAGATTCTTTTCTGAATTTAGGAATGAATAAAGCTAACATACCTAATAACGCATATAAGCCCCACCATGATTGGCTTGAAGTTGTTTCTCCAGTTTTTGGTAGCATTTTAGATTGACCAAGTTTGTTTTCTTTCGATGGTGTGCTGGCCTTTTCTTTTGTTTTCACTGTTTTGTCAACAGTTTTATGAATATCACTCGATGGATGCTCGGTTGATCTATTGCCAGCAACTTCGCTTTTATTATTATAATTTTGTTTCACTACGTCAAGCTTTGCTGCTTTTCCAGTATGATTATTTTTATCGGCATTATGTGCTAGTTGTATAACCTTGCCTTCATTTTTATTAATGTCTTTATCAATATGGTTATTCGATATCATTCCAACGCTATTATCAACACCCTTATTAGTGTCTTTGGCAATTTGAGTATCCATTTCTTTTAAATCATACTTATCGAAGTGATTGTTATCCGACATATCGGATAAATGATCAACATCATGTTGCACATCTTTGTCAACACTACTATCAGCATCTTTAACCATGTCAGATTCTGGTTCTATCACATCTGCTTTATCAGACGCATCTTTTGGATTTGTTGCAGTGCTGCTATTTTCAGCTGTATCCGTTGCAGAAACCTTATTTTCTTGTCCTGTTTGTACATTTAGCGGTTCACTCGTATTATTTTGTGATGTGTCATCATCTTTTGTCTTGATATCCTGATTTACAATTCTGACATGATATTGACCTTCATAACCAATGTTTGCCACAACTACTTTAACAATCGCATTGTAAACTGATTTGTCAGGTACATATGGGAAAATCAGCGTTCTAGAATTATTTTTAGGATCTTTAGAAACAGTAGTGACACGTTTACCTTCTACAATTAAATCTTTCCAGTAACTGTCATCCTTTGTTTTCATCACTACATATTTTTGACCATTTAAAGTTGCTGTATAGAATGGATGTTCAACAAATCCGTCCATGACTGACTCACTATTTTCTTCACTTTCAAAAACAACAAAATGCGCTTCTTGTAAATCTGTTAATTGATCATTTGTAGGTGTAACATTTTCAAATTCTGTCACTGCAGACTTAACTTGATCAGCTAACTCAACTCTCGTTTGGTCTAATTTCTTTTTATATTCTGCTTTATATTTTTCTGGCAATTTCTCTTGTAATTTTTCTAATTCATAAACTTGTCTTTCTAACGTTTTAGCTTTGTGATACGGAGCTAATAATTTTTGTAAATTGTATGTTTCCTCATCTACATAGTCATCTGGATTATTCGTAATTGGCTGTGCAAAGACCATTAATGTATAATCATAGTCTTCATGGAAGTTCTCACCATATTCAATAGATGACACAATTTTAACTTCTCTAGTACCATTAGATACTGGGAAACGAATATAGGCATAATCTTTATCAGAATCATATGATACTAATTCGACTGGTAACTTTTTGTCACCTTCATAAACTTCAAATTTCTTCCATGTTGAAGCTGTTTTTAATCCTAATTCAATTATTGGTCCTGTTTTTGTAAAAATGACAGTTGCTGGTTCAACAGTACTAGCATAATGATAGAACTGTCTTTCACCTTTATCATTTTTCATTTGAAAATCAATTGGTCGCCAATGATCAGCTGTATGTTCTTTATCGATGATAGCCGGGTTTTTAATTGCATCTTGTAGTGATTCATCTGCTGGCGGATATTGTTGGTTCCCATTCGACTGATTACTTGATGTATTCGATGCATCGCTATTATTACCATTAGAATTTGTTTCATGAGCTGGTTGGCTTGACGCTTGATCTGCATTGGCTGACGATTTTGGTTGTGCAGGTTGACTCATATTGGTCGTTGCCTGCGATTGATCATTAGCATTGTTGGTCGTTGATGTATTTTGATTAGATGTATTCGTGTTTGTTTGATTACTTGCGTTTGAACTTGATTGATCATTCGTTACTACCGCATCATTTGTATCTGATTTTACAAGTGAAGGATCGTTATAAATAGGTTTAGCAAATACTAATTTAGTATAATCATAATTTGTTTCAGCTCCATCATCAATTTGAGTTGAAGAAACAATTTTCAATTCTTGTGTGCCATCTGAAACTGGGAATCGAATATAGGCATGGTCTTCTGGTACAGGACTATATGAAACAAGTCTAACTGGCAGTTTTTGATTGTTTTCATATACTTCAAACTTCTTCCATGTTGAAGCAGTATTGATGTCTAATTCAACTTCTGCTTTCTTTTTAGTGTAATACACATCTGCTGGATCTTTGATGCTGAAAAAGTGATAGTATTGCGTTTCATTGTTTTTATCTAATAATTGGAAATTGACTTGTTCTCTTGGACCTATATCATGTTCTTTATTTTCTAATGCAGGATCTTTAATTGCATCTTTAAGTGATTCATCCGCTGCAGGATAGGTTTTCGCAGTGTTTGCTGGTTGCGTAGCAGGTTGTGTTTGATTTGTATCCTTTGGTGGCTGAGTTGTAGTTGCATTATTATTTTGATTTTCCGAGATTTTATCTGAAGTATTTGTATTTTCTGCTGCTTGCGCTTGATGTTGAGAAGTAATTAAAAATAGTGTACTGACAATGACCGATGCAACGCCTAGAGTTGATTTTCTAATAGAATAGAAAGACCTTAATTTTGGGTGATGTTTGTTCATGTTGTTAACAACTCCTATAAGATGTATTTAATTGATAATAATTATCAATATCAATTATTAGTGTTTATTGTAGCTTATCCCAATTAAATATTGCAACCTATTTTATTAATATTTTTTAATATAAATATCCATTGCATCGCTTTCCTATTCTTCAAGCCCACTTTTTATCTTCGAATACATTAATTAGCCACCTTCAAACTTTGACTTTAGATTCGTCAAATTGAATCTATTTTTAGCACAGCAAAAAACCGAACTGCTGAAATAATGCATCTCCAACAGTCCGGTCTATTAAACTATTTACTTATCTTGATTAAACAATTGACATGATGTATTAGAATAACCCAATTGCATGACCATCATCAGTAACATCCATGTTTAATGCTGCTGGTTTTTTAGGTAAACCAGGCATAGTCATGATTGCACCTGTCAATGCTACGATAAATCCTGCACCTGTTTTCGCTTCTAATTCACGAATTGTAATTTCAAATCCTGATGGTGCACCTAACAACGTTTGATCATCTGAGAATGAATATTGTGTTTTCGCCATACATACTGGGTAATTATCCCATCCATTTTCTTTAAATTGTTTTAATTGTTTTTGCGCTTTACTGCTAAACGTTACTTTTGAACCACCATAGATTTCAGTCACAATCTTTTCAATCTTTTGCTCTAATGGTAATTCTAATTCATATAAAGGTTTAAATGAATTAGGTTGATCAATGACTTCTAATACTTCATTTGCTAAGTCAACGCCACCTTTACCACCTTTTTCCCAAACTTCAGTTAAGGCAATTCGTACGTTATTTTCTTTAGCCCAAGATTTTACATATTCTACTTCTGCATCGGTATCATGTATAAATGCATTAATTGCAACAACCGGTTCTACACCGAATTTTTTAATATTATTAACATGACGCTCTAAATTAACAATTCCTGCTTTTACTGCTTCT
>Ga0068618_1000398_pt1 | contig 11910 bp, 14 predicted proteins | sample InSIn2SAF170_2_FD_77423 | JGI IMG/M metagenome (GOLD analysis project Ga0068618, IMG submission 77423) | Clean room microbial communities from NASA Spacecraft Assembly Facility at Jet Propulsion Laboratory, Pasadena, California, USA -... ...
CCCCCCTTCTCTTTCCATTATTTTCCTCTTCATCTTCATCAACGTACCCTGGCCTATGGCGGAGAGTTTTGTGATTCGAGTAGGTTTGTCGAGGGAGGGAGGAGCGCCGTGACTCCTGCTGCTGGCTCCATCGTGTAGGCGGATCGTAGTGTTTGTTGGAAACGTAGTTGAACACGAGTATGCGGCGTCTTTACGGCGAGGACGTCCCAGCTCTGGCAAAGAGGCAGAAAGTAGAAAGGCAGCTGAGAAGTTCTTTTGGTTTGGCAATGGCATCGAAGACTGCGACTGTGGGTGTTTGTTTTCCTGGGTAGGTTTGTGTTTTCTTGTGTTGTTGTGCCGGTGGAGTAAGGTGATATGGAGAAGGTTTTTGGTGTAGGAACAAGCACTCTTCAAGTTGCTAGACGGGGCAATGTTGGATCATTGTCAAAAACAGAAGACTGAGATGAAGGAAGACTGAGGATTGAGAATGCGAGGTTCCGTGCTTAGCACATTGTGGAGGAATTGTTGATGGTCAGGTTTCTGAAGATGATGATTTCATCTACGTTTCCAGCAACGTTCGTCTCTCAAGCCTTGACAGGGAAGCGCGCAAACTTGACTCCATCAGAATAAAATAACAATCTCTGCTCTGGTATATCTGAGTTGAAACTTATCGTATTATTCCAATAATAATGAGTAACCTCAGAAGCTTACCCCGCCAATTTTATGCACAAAACGTCTGCTCCAAAAACGTCCACCAGACGGTATCCAACCGAATCAAACCCGGTAGCAATGCGTGTCCAATGGATGAAGCCAAGAACGCGGTGCCTCCTGAAGAAACCGTCTACATCACCACACAATCCTTCTCATCCTTTCCAGAATTAGTCTTCTTGAGCTTCCCTCTCTCTCCGACACCATTATTAGGGATGCCCGGGTCACCAGACGCAGCAGCCCGGATGATAGCCAAACGCTGCTTGGCTCTTTCATCTCCCTTGTCCGCCGCTCTCACGTACCACACGTTGGCCTCGAGCGGGTCCCGTCGACAGCCAATGCCCATCTCGGTGAAATATCCGACCGCGTACTCTGCCTTTGAGAAACCTAGCAAACCCGTCAGTCCGAACAGAAAAAGGCCAGAAAAAGAACACGTGACTTGACGGTGAACATACCACAATCCGCCGCCTTCTTCGCCCACTCGTACGCCTCATTCTCATCCTTCTCGAGCACCGGTTCCGCCCCGACCATATACCACGCGCACAGCGCCATCATCGCCTCCGGCACCCCCGCCTGCGCCGCGCCATTGTAAAAATGCACGCTGAGCGCCGGATCCTTCGGACAGCCCAGGAACCCGTGCTCGTACGCCTCCCCCATCCTCAGATTCGCGTCCGCGTGGCCCAGGTCGGCAGACTGCGTGAACAGCTGCGCGGCGTACGTCTCGTCCTTGAAGATGTCGTCGCCGTACCCCGTGACGTGCAGCAGCGCGAGCTCGTACGGGCCCGAGTTGTACTGGAAGTCCGCGCTCTCCGCCGCGCGCTTGAGCCACTTGACGCCCTCCCGGTAGCGATTCCCGAGCCCCATGTCCCCCGTCAGACACGCTTTCCCCAGCCTCGTTGCGGCGCCCGGGTGGTTCTTGGAGGCGCTGGCGCGGTAGAACTGGACGGCTTTCGCGTAATCCTTGCGGCAGCCCCAGCCGAACTCGTAGCACAGCGCGGCGCGGTAGCCGGCCTCGGCGTGGCCGTGCTTGGAGGCCGCGACGAAGAGCGGGAACGCGCGATCCCAGTCGTCCTTGCCCTTGTTGAAGAGGCCGGACGAGTAGCCGTCGCCGAGGTAGTACTGGGCGAAGGGGTAACTGCGGTCGGCGAGCCGCTGCAGGATCTGCCGGGCTTCGCGGAGCAGCTCGGCTTGCGCGGCCATGCCTTCGGCGCCGACGGCTGGGAGATCCTGCGCGGCCTGGATCATGAAGATGGCGAATTCGTACTGGATGGCTGGGTCGTTGGTCTTCTTGACGTTCGCGCGGTACATCTCGAGGGTCTTTTTGGTGTCCAGCAAGGATGCGTTGGCTCCCACAGCGGTCCTGAGCTTCGCGTTGTCCAAGTGAGGGCCGGGAGCTAGTTGCTGCGAATATGGGATGTTGTTCAGCAGGTCAATGTAGGAGACGGGCCTGCTTTCAGGCGAGCGTCGACTTGCAGAAATATTACGAGCATACAGGTGAGGAGAGGTACTGGGAGACGGCGAGTGCCCTGTTGCAAAATGGGGTGTGAGAAGTGGCGAGTTCGCGCGTCCACGACCGTTGAGCTCCGAGCCGAGCGTATAGGTAGAGGCCGGCCGTGATATTAATGTCCGTGGAAGCTGGAGTTCTGGGATTGAAGCGCGAGTAGGTGTCAAGCCATACTTTGACGGAGATCCGGTAGGAGAGCCTGAACTGGGCGTTCTGTCTCGTTTCGTCGGGGAGTCGTCGAAGTTTTGCGCATGAGACTGAGGGTGCGCGTTCGTCTCTGGCGAGTGTGTGCCATTGCTGGAAGCGCCATGCTGTTCGTCGCCAGGATAGACGGCAGCCGGATTATCCACGCTGCTGCTCGTCTGGTATGCGCTGTCGATCGAAGACACCTCTGCTTTTTGTGAATGCGCGACATTGCTGGACACTGTCCTCAATTCGCGTTGGCGGAATGGAATGGTCTGGGTTACTGGGGTGGTAGAGTTCGAGTCGCGAAGCCTCTCAGGCTCCGGGGTTTCCGAGTCTCGCGAAGCGGGTGTTGAGGTGCCGTCTGAACTCCTCGATCGGGAGGATGCTGACGGCCTTGGGTGTGCTGACAATGCCCCATCTTGCGCCTCGGTCGTTGTTCGAAGGGTGTACGGCACCAGCTTCGACGGTGAGGGAGGGAGTGTATCGCGAGTGGCAGCGGCTTGGTGCGAGAAGACTCGACGCGGGCGAGGGTCCTCCGACGGGTACCTGCCTTGCTGCGCTCCGTCTACCTGCGGCAAGCTGAACACACGCTTCGGCGGAAACACAGCTGAGATATCCACACGGCCCATGGCCCGCGACTTTCCTCTGCCCTCTCCCTCGCGCTGTTCTTTGCCTGGCGATTGAACCTCTGATCCACAATTCCGTGCGTATATAGTCCAAAGCCTACGATCGAACGAGTTTTCGATTGCCGGCACTTCCGGAGAGACGACGGGGTAGTTAGGTGGTGTGAGGGCTGCGAACACGAAGAAGATTTACACAACGCAGCCTTCGGCGGGAGGCTCAATGGGTCGCTCGACGGCCGTAAATACTGCGTTCAAGTCAGACAATTGCGTGCTGACTATCGGCAATCAAGGCAAAACTTCTGCGCAAGTAGACACGCTGTGGACGGAGGTCGGGCAAACAATTCTATGATGCAGAAGTGTCGCAGCTTTAGGTGGTTGCAGCAGGACAAGACTCCCGGGCAGAGTACTTTCCTTGACGCGTTGATGATGTTAGATGTGCAGCAAAGGAGAAGGCTACATAGGTTAGGTAGGGCAGGTCCAAGGAAGCTAGGGAACCGCGTGTCCGGTTTAGGACGGTGTATATATCGGTCTTGATGCAGCTCCTGCATACCGCAAATACCCCACGACAGTTCGTCCGTGGCGTACGCCTGTTTCAACGAGTGGTGAGATTTACAGGACGCCTCCCGAGCATTGCCTGCATGGAGTCAGTCAGCAGCGGAATTGCATCGGCTGGGTTGTGGATCTGCGCTGGGATTAAGTTTTAAGACAGCTCGGCCGGTGTTATTTTGGATTTTTCTTGTTTTTATTATTAACTGGCTGCCAGGCTAATGCGCTCAAATCCGCTATCGTTGCCTCCGTCTGCTCCATATTTGCCCGTGGCAGCTCATCAGATACAATCTGGGGCCGTAGGACAGTCACAAGAGGATGCAGCGTGGCATCACACGGAGTACCTGGCTGCATGCTTGTTCTAAACTTGACGGTCGCGTAGGTTCATGAGAAGACATGGTTTCGTAGCAGGATTGTCTCGTCACATGAATGTAATTGGTGGGACTGTTCAATGCTCAACCAGGTTGAGTTACAGCACCTGCATACCCAGTAGAGCACGAACTTCACGGTGCCCGTAGTTACAGCCCTCCGCGGGTTTCGCCACATCCTTCGAACGGTGTGCCTATTCTGGATGTTCATTAAAGAGGTCCCAGTAGCTTGGCAGCGAAGGCTGAACGGGTGGTGTATTGAAGGTCTCTCTGACCCCCGAAACTGTGTATTGCTGCCGCTGAGGACAGGCATACGAAGGGAAAAGCCGTTGGAACAAGCGGCAAGCTTGGGTCAGGTGTCACGGGAGGCGTGTCTTGGTGAAGGTCGCTGTCTTGGCTGCAGTGCCAGGAGAAAAAGAAAGCCGCAGTCGTTCGATTGTCACTGCGCTGGTCGGAAAGCTGGGGTCGGAGCGTGCATGGCTCAATACCGCGAGACCGAGATAGCCGATGTGGAGGGACGAAAGAGGTGTGCAAGCTGGATGATCGGTGCAATGAGCTGGCTGGCCGGGCGATTGGAACACACGTTTCTGACAGAACAGAAGGACGAACGTTATTATTGCAGTAGGGAGTGAGTGTGGAGGGGCGAGAAGGGGTTTATTTAGCACGTCCTCAGATCGGTGATGTCGGCTGTGCAGATGGAAGACGACGGATGCTTGGCGGTACCTAGGTAACAGTCCCTCACGGCTGCTGGGTCAACCGACGACGGCGCCACACGAAGCTAGCACACGGCCGGCTTCGCGTTGCGAAAGATTTTGTGACGGCTACATAAGCCAATCCATCAGGGGTAATCCCCGAACAGAACACACGCATTCCCTTCTGCTTCTGCTTCTGCTCCAGCTTCAGCTTCACCTTCACTGCTTTGCTTGCCTTCACATCGTCGTTGTTCTTGCTGCCCTTGCTCCTCACCTCTCGTTTGAGCCATTGTCTGTTATTGTAATTCCTGACCACACGTCCTTCATTTCGCCCGTACACACCTATCGTACATACTAGTCCTCGGTCTCGTTCTTTTTGTTGTCATCGGAGGCGAACACTCGCTCGGCACACTTCTTCCTTGTTCCACTCCCTCGATCCACCAGACCGTCTAGCACTGTAATTATCCGCCTTCGCTTCGGAAATATTATGTGTTTTGCATAGGCCTGTTGGAAGGGTGAACATATCAGCAAAGCAGCGATTGGCTTCGAGGAGGGTCGTTGCCTTCCAATTTCTAGTCAGTGTTGGGCAGTTGCGACTCCTGGAATGCGACTAACGCTGCATTCCTCAACAGCACCATGCCCTCTCCTCGACGAGAACACACACATGCGCCCTATCGGGAATCGCCTTCACGACCTCGACGACCTTCTGACCTAGAATCCCGATCATATGATATGCTATCGGCACCACCGCAGGGCCCAGCACGAAGAAATCCCAGTCACCAAACGTATGCGCCGCCCCTGCCCTCACCCGGCACTCCTACAACCGACCGAGATCCCATGATGGCAACACAAAGGGGAGGCACCGACTTTGGGCGCAAGAAGAGCCTTGTACGGCCAGAGCGGAGTCGTATTGATAGAGACCACCCAAACTACCATTACAGACAGCATGCGCAGAACATGGCCGTGTATCCGTCGACAACTGGAAACGATCCAATGGTAGAGGATCATGGCGAGTCAACGACCATGACCTCAGACAGCACGGATGTCAAGAGTCTGAACCCAAGGCATGACGCCTACAGGGAAAGCCCGCCTCCGTCAAGAGGCACGTTGGCGGATGCGCCGGTGAACAGAGAAGTTAGCCGCAAGTTGCAGCGAAAGATCACGAGAAAGGACACCGGACAACAGGAACTAGAGGAGAAGCAGCGGCAGAAAGAAAAAGATGCCGCTCGGCCACCCAGCTTGTGGAACGTATATTGCGCCATCGTTACATTCTGGTGTCCAGATGCAATATTGCGATGCTTTGGTAAACCAGCGAAGGCACAACAGCGCGCTTGGCGAGAGAAGATGGGCTTGATCAGTATCATCCTCATGATCTGTGCGTTTGTCGGATTCCTCACTTTTGGTTTCACGGAGACCGTCTGCCCCAATGGAGGAGGCGAGCGGTTGAGGGTCAATAAAGTGGATCGCGGCTACATGATATTTCACGGACAAGCTTATGACCTCTCGAGATCTCACCATCCACTAGCAAGGGGAATTCCAGAGGGCGCAAACGTTGTCTTTACGCCTAACGGCTGGGGCGGGCAAGATGGCAGCTTTCTCTTCCAGAACGTCAACGGCGCATGCAAAGGACTCATCACACCGGCAGAAGGGTCAGATGTGCCTACTGATTCAGATGGCAACCTGGCTTGGTATTTCCCTTGCACAACCTTCAATCAGGACGGCTCAACTCAGCCGAATCTAACAATCCCTGAATATCTCGGTTATTCCTGTCATACTTCGAGGAGCGCCCGCGAAGCCTTCTACAACAGGCTGCGCAGTTCTGGCGACGTTTACTTCACCTGGGACGATATCAAGAACTCAAGTCGTAATCTCATGGTCTTTGGCGGTGACGTCCTAGATCTGAACCTCCTGGAGTGGTTCAACAAGAGTCAGGTGGCATATCCTTCAGAGTTTGACCAGATCCGCACGAACCCGAACGTGCGCGGCGTGGACGTGACCTGGTCCTTCTCATCGCCCAGAGATAGGCAAATTGCAAAGTGCTTCACCGAGATCATCAAGGTTGGATCTATCGACACCGCAAGCATTGGCTGCATTGCTTCGGACGTCGTCCTCTATGTGTCGCTAGTCTTTATCCTGTCCATCGTTGTTGTAAAGTTTCTCCTGGCTCTTGCCTTCCAATGGGTTCTGTGTCGAAGGTTCGGCGCTCCGAAGACATCGCTTGCCGCGGATTCAAAGACGCGGAAACAGCAGATTGAGGATTGGAGCGATGATATCTACCGACCACCTCCAAAGCTGGCGGACACAGTTGGCTCCGGCCTGAGTGACAGGTCAAGCAAGCGCGGCAGCGGGTTCTTTCCAACTACCTCCAGGTTCACCAGCCCATACGCGATTGATCGATCATTTGCAAAAAACCGGCCGGCACCAACGACAATGGCGAGTCAGAACTCCACCGCCAGATTGCTTGCTCCAAACCCGATGTACAGGCAATCCAACAACAGCCAGGGAACTCTTCTTGATCCTCAAGGTAATCCTTCTACCGGCGACTATCGTTCGAGTATGGTAATGTCCGGTACTACACAGCAAAGGTACTCAAGCGTAATGGGTGAGGTGGATGGACCTGGTCCTACGGGGTTTATCCACGAGGCGGTTGTCCCGCAACCACCGCCTGAGTGGCAGCCGTTCGGCTATCCGCTGGCGCATGCTATCTGCCTGGTTACAGCATACTCTGAGGGTGAAGAAGGTCTGCGCACGACGCTCGACTCGATTGCCACCACAGATTACCCGAACAGCCACAAACTGATTCTGGTCATTTGTGATGGTATGATCAAAGGAAAAGGAGAGCAGTTCTCCACACCAGAGATTGCGCTCGGCATGATGAAGGATCACGCGGTGCTGCCAGATGAGGTCGAAGCGTTCTCGTACGTCGCTGTGGCGAGTGGATCGAAGCGTCACAACATGGCCAAGATATACTCAGGCTTCTACGACTACGGCGACAGCTCTGTCATTCCTCACGAGAAGCAACAGCGAGTGCCTATGATGGTAGTCGTCAAGTGCGGTACCCCCGACGAAGCGAACAAGAGCAAGCCGGGTAACCGTGGAAAGCGAGACAGCCAGATCATCCTGATGTCCTTCTTGCAGAAGGTGATGTTCGACGAACGCATGACGGAGCTTGAGTATGAGATGTTCAACGGTATTTGGAAGATCACAGGCATATCACCGGACTTCTACGAAATCGTGCTCATGGTGGATGCCGATACCAAGGTGTTCCCCGACAGTTTGACACACATGATCGCTGCCATGGTCAAGGATCCAGAGATCATGGGATTGTGCGGCGAGACGAAGATTGCCAACAAGCGTCAGTCCTGGGTGTCCATGATCCAAGTGTTCGAGTACTTCATCTCGCATCACCTGTCAAAGTCTTTCGAGTCCGTCTTCGGCGGTGTTACCTGTCTACCCGGTTGTTTCTGCATGTACAGGATCAAGGCACCGAAAGGCGGACAGAACTACTGGGTTCCTATCTTGGCAAACCCAGACGTCGTCGAACACTACTCCGAGAACGTCGTGGACACGCTGCACAAGAAAAACTTGCTTTTGCTCGGCGAGGACAGATACTTGTCGACGTTGATGTTGAAGACGTTCCCCAAGCGGAAGCAAGTCTTCGTTCCGCAGGCCGTCTGCAAGACCACGGTGCCGGAGGAGTTCAAAGTATTGCTCTCCCAGCGCAGGCGATGGATCAACAGTACGATTCACAACCTGATGGAGCTGGTGTTGGTGAGGGACCTTTGTGGTACCTTCTGCTTCAGTATGCAGTTCGTTGTCTTTGTTGAGCTTGTTGGAACACTCGTCTTGCCTGCCGCCATTTCATTCACCATCTATCTAAGTAGGTTCCAAACATCCCAGGCATCAAGCAAGCTGTACTAACGCCGCACCAGTCGCGATCTCCATCAAAGCTGCAATCACGAACACCCCGGCTCCAGTGATCCCGCTGGTTTTGTTGGCGTTGATCCTCGGTCTTCCGGCAATACTCATCGTCCTCACGGCACAACGCTTCTCCTACGTCGGTTGGATGCTCATCTACCTCCTGTCCCTCCCGATCTGGAACTTCGTCCTGCCCACGTACGCGTACTGGAAGTTCGACGACTTCAGCTGGGGCGACACGCGGAAGACGGCGGGCGAGAAGACGAAGAAGGGCGGGATCGAGTACGAGGGCGAGTTCGACAGCAGCAAGATCACGATGAAGCGGTGGGGAGATTTCGAGCACGGTCAGTCACGCTCGTCGCATCCACTACCTCTTCCCCTTCCTCCCCTTTTCCATGCACGAGACTGACGGATCTTGCGTCGACAGAACGGAGGCTTAAAGCGCCGAATACCTGGTCGCGGCGCAACACGCAGGCTGGCAGTTGGGCGCCGGCGCACACTAATTACGACCCTTACTACGATAATTGATAAAATCATTACAGCGTTTTGTGTTGTGTTGTGTTGGGTTGGATGTACTGTCATGGAATGGAGGCTGCATGATGCACCGTCCAACGGGGAGGCGGTTCTTCCCACGTTGTCGCACCGCATTCGCCGGCGTTTTCTCGGTCAGGGGCAGTTTTGCTGGATGGTCCCGGCGTCCTCTGCTGCTTCTTCTTCTTCTTCTTCTACTTCTTCTTCTCTTGTAGATATCACATTCTCTGGCGCCCCCTCGTATGAATCTGGTCGAGTGTACATCTCTGGCGCTGTGTTCGTTCTCGAAGGACGCATCAGACGCCGAGGGCTCGGGATGTGGCTGGTCGTGCTCGCTAACGGCGTTACACAGCGCATGGAGGAGACGTGTGTCGGTGCAGGTGGTGATTGCTCGTACGATTTTCGAAGCCAGGGAAACGAAGATGCGGGTGTGATGCAGATGTAGGCTACCTAGTTTAATGCAGGCTGCAGGCTGTCGTGGGGGCAGACAGCAACAAGCAAAGGCGGTCTCTCCCTTGATCCCCCCCTCGATTCCACCCCCCCCCCCCCTCGCTGTACTGGTACTGGGTACGAGCACTTCGGATGGAGAGCGTTTGTGCTTCGGCCGATTCTTTTTAAGCTTCTGCACGTTTTCGCCACCACGTTGCGCCTTTACTCTGATCCCCGTGCCATCGTGTCATCGCTCTCCCCCCACCATCCACCATCCGCCATCCACCATCCATCTTGAACCACTCATCCGCCTCTTTACCCCAGTACCGCTCTCTGATCTGATCATTCCTCCACACTCGCTGTCACATAACGTTACCTGCATCATCCCTGCCTGTCTCCTTTGCTCGCCTAACTTCTCTCGAGCCAGTCGTTTTCTTGCGCCTTCGCTAGCGACCTGTCATCTCGTCTGCATCTCCTCCACACCAACTTCCATCTTCGCCATATCCTTGCCTTCCTTCCTTCTCAAGTCATTTCACATCTTCACATCTTCACATCTTCACATCTTCACATCTTCACATCTTCACAGCTCAACTAAAAACCCTTGACTGATATCAAGCTTCGCCACAGCTGCCGTGAACTGTTTTCAAACTGCGCGCGCTGCGGCGGGGTCAAATCCGCATCACATGTACAAGCAATATCGCGTGCAACATACACAACCCGTCATCAAAGGGAGCTGTCATTTCGGCTGCTACAAGGAACAACGCTGCCACGGTCTCGGAACAATTTCAGATCTGAATCGACAGCTCTGCTACACGGACCGGGCCCTCGTCGCGTCGTTATTCTGCAGCTACCCGTCGCGCGAAGAGCGGAGCTGTCTCAAGGCTCAAGCGCTCATCACCTCTCCCGTACATATCGCTTCGCCCGTCTGCTCGTTTCTGCAGCCACCAGGCATATCATCCTGATTTAAGTCGCTTTGGCGAGCAGACAACGGCTTCGCCGTCTCCGTTCCTGGGAAATTATTGGCGGAGCGTGCTCCGGCTGCTGCGTGCGTCTGACTCCGGCCTGCTGTCAGTCGACTGAGACGAGTCACTCCTGATATACAGCAGCTGTATGCAGTCAAGTCTGGCCTCACCGCAGCAGTGAGAAGCATCTTCGTCGATACGTCTGCTCGGGACACGCTTGACACACTCGAGTCTGGCCAACTTTTCTTTCGACCGTCTCTGGTCTGTCGCGTGCGATCTTGCCATCACACAAGGACGCAGCTCGAGCACACAGCAGAGTGGGGGGACGTCCAGCATGTATCCGCTGCCAACTCACGCTGGTTCCTTTCCCGCGGCCATCCATGCAGCTCCCTCAAGTCATGGCTACCACCCACCGGACGGCAGCATGGACGACTCTGAGGAATCCAGCAGCGTCGACGAACAGCCTGGTGGCGTCCAACTACCCTCAAGCCCCGATTCCTCTGACGCTGGTGTTCCGGAGGGCATGCAGGGTGTGACTTCCTTTACAACTACGTACCATCCGCCTCACGGCTCGGTTTTTGGGTTTCCTGCTCACTTCTACACACCACCTACTTGGCACCTGCCGCCAGCGCTTCCGGCTGCGCACACGGCTGAAGCTTCGTCAGTCAACCAGACTATACCCTCCATCCAGAGTCTGTCGGTACAGTCTGCGCCAGTCACGCCGGATTCAGCGCCTACGCAAATGGTCCCACCATACCAGATCCCGGCCAATCCCTTCTCGCCCGCCAACACCGACGATTTCACGGCTTTCCAGCTGCACTATGCCCTGACTGCTGACGACCTGACGCCGGGAGATGAGGACCCGTTCGTCGAAAGACACGAACATGGCCTGCCCGTCCACAGGTTCCTGAACCGGTGGAGGGAGCTCGGCGGGTTTGACCCGAGCATCGGTGCGGTCGGTGCGGAGGCTTCGCGGGTGAGGGAGTGGGAGCGGCCGGCTACGATTGCTCGTGATGAGCTTCAGGGGGACAGGTATGATATTCAGGGGATCAATTGGACGCGGCTTGAGACGACGAGGGCTATGGCGAGGAAAGCGAGGAGGAGGCTCTATCCGTACACGGCTGTTGGGGTTGAGAATAGGGCGCCGCCGGTAAGTTACAGTTTCTTTCGGTATATCATAGGAAGAGCAAATGATGTCGTGCATGGCGGTGATGTTATAAGGCAGCTTTCGCAGGTGCCAGTAGGCTATGACACATGTGATGCCATTCAAAGAAGCCTCTAGACATCGAATATATAACATGATGAAGGGCCTGTTCTTGCTCTGTCTAGGCTTCAATCATGTAAAGTCACTGTTCTCATGCACTGACCTCAAGCAGTGGCCGAAGCGTCTGCCGGACACGGAGAACTACTTTCGCTTTCGAAAGATGAATACAGAACACCGCGCATGGATCGCCCACTTCCAAC
>Ga0068618_1000399_pt1 | contig 11909 bp, 10 predicted proteins | sample InSIn2SAF170_2_FD_77423 | JGI IMG/M metagenome (GOLD analysis project Ga0068618, IMG submission 77423) | Clean room microbial communities from NASA Spacecraft Assembly Facility at Jet Propulsion Laboratory, Pasadena, California, USA -... ...
TGTCAAAGACCTACAAGTATTCATAGGTATGAATTATGGTATCTCTCTTCCATAGCAAAGTTGACCTATTTGGCTTTTTACTGGAGGGAGAGGGGAAAAATAGGAATGGAAATTGGGAAGTTGAGAAACGTTGGAGGAACTGTGGGTGGCACCTGGTAGTTTTGGCTCAGTCATGTGTTTATATTCTGCTACCGCCTAGTATAACTTCAGTTTCCCTCTATTTCGAACTCTTACTATCTTTCATGGGGACCCTGGGAATTGTGGGTCAAGGGCCAAGCGGGGATGCCTATAGGGGTCTTGCGGGTAGACGTAGAGAGACAAGTGCAGAGGGGCACGGGTGTCAGGTAAGCTGCAGCCTAGGAGTGGGTCCCTACTGTAGTTGCAAGGGTAGTCGCTGGGAGTTATATAGATACCATTGCAGAAAGGGAAATGTTGGGACTCACCGGTGGGGAGTTGGGAAAGAAAATGTCAATGATTATCCACTTGCGTATTGGGCAGAGGGGAAAGGGTATGCAAACCATGGTTGGCTTAACGCTGGCATGCGGCAGTGCTCACCAACTGGTAATTAGTGAGGGAAGATAACTTGCCTGCGGCTGTGAGGAGGTGGGTGTGGAAATGGGGTCTCTCTGCTGGTGGAAGTAGGTCGACCCCTACTAGGGAATGGACCTATGACCACAAAGGCTCTGGCATTGACACTGAAGGGGAAGGGGAGAAGTAAGGTGGACGGTTATCTGTGATAATCCAACCCATGAGTGTGATCATTGTTATACCATGTGAAATTGTTTTTGGTTAATGAATTGTTGCAATGAATAGGATCGGCGAATCTCCACCATGACTCATCTTGTGAAAAGTCGTGGGCATGGAAGATGAGCACACGTGCCTAAAAAGGAAAAGGAACTGAGCATGTCTGAGCTTCGTATGGGTAGAAAATTAGTGGAAAGGCTTATCAGCGAGGCTGCAGAGGCATATTGTATGGGAATAGATCAAGTTATTTGGAAATTTTTAGAGGAATTGGAAGAGGAAGTCAAGCAGGACAACGAGACAACTGCGAAAATGGATGACTGGAGGAACCTAGTCCTGGATCCTGGTAACACTAGAGTCAGGATCACTCAATTTAATTAGACGTTATATCTTTATTGGTTGATGAAAATCCTGTTGGGCAAGGCTATGGAGCATATTTCGGTATGCATGGTTGTTACTGTCCAAGGCATGGCGAGCTACAAACAAGAATTCTAGAAAGTTCAATTTAAACTCCATAAGCAAGATATCAGGCTCGGAAGAATTGAGAGGCAGATCCCATGTATCTTAGAACTATCCGAGATGCCTAGATCGAATGTCAAAGACCTTGCACCAATGGAATCGACCTAAGAGGAACAAAATGATTAGATAATCTCCCTTGTTTAATTTTTTTTTATATGTGGATAGCTTTTCCTTTTCCTTATTAAAGAATATGTATAGGTAGAAATCTAGAGTATGGTCATGAAACATAGACTTATATAGCTTGGATAGAAAGACTAAAACTTTTTTGTTTTTGGATGGCATACAACGTGGATAGGTGGCCAATGAACTTGGTTTCCTAATAGGGAAGTTGAGGTCACCTCGCCAATCTAAGTGGTGTAAATTTTCCTATAAATGAATGGAAAAAAGATGACCTACCAAGCATAACAAAAAAAATTATATATATATATATATATATATATATATACAAATTATTCACTTGAATTAAAATATTTAAAGGATTAAAGTTTCCTCATAAATTTAATGAGAAAATGTCATAAAACTTTATCTAATTTTAAAATGACATAAAATATGAAAGGATTTAATGAATAAAAAATTCAATATCTTTGTTCGCTTGGGGTAGCTCAAGAGGAGATGGCCATGGAATGAAGTCTCACCGAACCGGAGATCTATGCTAGGGGTGAATAATGGACGTGTAAACTAAAAAATTGGAGAGTCCTACCAAGCTTACAAAAAAAAAAGTAATCTTATAAATCATATATTTTTCAAAATTATCTAAAAATTTTAACTAATTCAAAGCCTACAAAATAATAAGAATTTTTTTTTTAAACAAAGCAGTTATTTATATTAGGTAAAAGGATAGTTTTCATGGCCAAATCCATTTACATTTAGTAGTAACATCAGCAGGCCCAAAACTCTAGTAGAGCCACAACTTAACTTTCCTAGTGTAGTAGGTCTTCTGCTCTACAATATTACACTGAAAATGCCCATAAACTCTACATAATTGCCCCAAAAAGTTTTCAATTTTACATAGCATACTACATTATTTATTAATTTTCCCTTGAAGGGTGAGGGCCTCACTTGTCCATAGTTTCTTCCTACTTGTTGTCTGCTCCTCCTTCATTGGATGCCACACCTGGGTTGATCATATCTTGCAAAGTCAAGGTGGGTTCCAGGGAGTCCTAATTTCTTTCTTCCTCTTAGCTCCAGGCGGTCTCCTTCGTCCTCAGTAGCAACTCTATCTCCATGCGGATGAGATAAAGTTCCATCTTTGCATGCATCCATACCCATTCGTAATCAACCAATTAGGCTAAGGAATCCCTTTTTCTAAGACATCCATTCTCCTTCTTAGCAATTCAAATATTCTCATCAAGTTTTTGAATTTTTTTCTCACAACAGTCTTCGAACTCTCGAAATTCCTATTGGGATAGTTGTTCCCCATCATTGGTAGAATCCAATTCTCTAGAGAAGGATTCCAACGAAGTGTAAGCTAATGTAGCGATGAATGTCTTTGGCTTCCCAAATTTATGGGTTCTGCTCTTCTCGAGATCCATTTCCTTTCATTTATAGCATTAAATTCTTGGACACCTCAGTCGTTAGAGAAGCGATCCTCACCCATAGGGAATACATTGTGGCATTAAATTGACTCTCGTCAACTAGATGTGAACCCCACATTTTCTACAGAAGGGAATATCTATGTGAATGTAAGTATGGCAGACCTCCTTCTTAGTATCTCTATATGTGATGATTGTTGTGCATGGATTGTAACATGGGCAAGATTTTCGAGTGTTCCATTTGTGAATATCTATGCGAATGTAAGTCTCGCCAACCTCCTTCTTAGTATCTCTAGACGTGATGATTGTTTTGCATGGATTGTAACATGGGCAAGATTTTCCAATGTTCCATATGTCCTTTCGCATCATTCGTTGTGGGATTATGTGCTTCCAACTATGTTAATTCTCCTTAATTAAACCTTTCCCATCCTCTAATGTGAGATTGTGTGCTTCCAACTTTAGCTAGTTGTTAATTCTCCTTAATTCAACTCACATTGGGGTCGATTCATTCAATCTCAAAATTTTATTTGTTTATTAATATTAATTACTAGATTGACACGATAGATTGCACATCATCAACCAAAATTACTCTTTGTTCTAATTGGACACCCCACTTGGCCAGGCAATCAACCTCATGTTTAGAGATCTAAGGATGTGATGCAGAGAAAAAATTTCAAATTTCAAAGATACAAATTCCATTCCCTCAACAAATGAGCGAAGACATGGTGAATTTCCTACCATTGCTTTAGAGATTTGTCTTGTTACCAACACTGAATCCCGTAGGATCCATTGGTGGTATTCATCTCGTCTGAAACTTACAGGTGCACGGAAATAAATAAATATATATAATTTTAAAAGTCTGCAACTTACAATTGCACAGCAAGAAGCAGAAATCATTTTAAATCTTTTAGGTTTGATTTTGAGCGTTTTATATCAGGGTTTAATTTTGTGGGTCTGTTGAGTCCAGAGGGTTTTTATTCATACACCGAAAATTGCTTTTATTGGCCCTCTATTTCCCGAGCATTGAACAGGAAATGTGCGAAAGCGCTGAGAATTAAAGGCTGAAGGTATTTTTTAAACTAACGATACACCAACTAGAAGATTTCCACCATGCTGCCATGAAGACTCAAGTGCCGGATTGAGAAACGCCATTAACTGTAAACTCAAAGTTAAATGCACAACCAAATAAGAACGTAATATTTAATATGATAGTATTCACTGTTAATCTAATAGCCAGGCCCAGGGCTGTCTAGTAGCCAGGTGATGGGCAGAATTGCTTATTCCCCATTCTCGTCCCCCACATAAATTAGACTCAGTCATAATAAACACAAACATTTAAAATTTGTCAGGTATTCACAAACGGGAAGTCAAGGGCCACGAGGCCTAAACAGCGTATGACTTTTGCTATCAGAAAATACTACTCTCGCCTTTGAATCGCCGGCCATTGTCGTTCCAAAAGGCCACCATACCGTGTGCTGGGGCGGCCTCTTCCGCAGATCATTGCCGCGCCGCCATTATTCTGCCCTCGCTGTCTTTGCAGATTACCACTGTCGGATATGCGAGTTTTGATAAGCCAAATATTCTCATTAGACTGCTTCGTATGCGATTTAACTGCCCCCAATATGCGACTATGGGATTCCTTGATACACTCGACTTATTGACAGATACCCGAATTATCACCACTTCAAATGCGACCCAATATGAGAATTATCATGAGCGAATATGGTATTCCCTTGCTACACGCGACTTATTGCCAGATACGCGAATTATCATCAGGTAATATGGGGGTTATCCCTTGATATGCGCGACATACCACCAGATACGCGAGTTGTCAAAGTATATGCGATTTGTAATAAGGATACGCTAATTATCACAACAGGATAAGCGGTTCATTACGCTGATAAACGAGGTATCTACCGTTTATGCGAACGATTTGAGATGGATATGCGAATAATGACGGCAGAAAATGCGGTAATTTCGTTTGATATGCGACCTGTCACATATGATATGCGACTTATCGTCGACGAATACGCGTCATATCATTGAATACGCTAAATATCAAAGCATACGCGAATTATCACACGATACGCGGGTTATCATAACCCGTTACGGCAGTTTTGACTGGATCCGCTGGTTATCACCACGGATATGCCGACGATTAATTTAATATAAATATTCGTTCGTTTCTGCCGTCTGTAAAAAGCGTTGACTCACTCCGTCCCACAATCGTATTGCTACGAGGGCGACCGACGAGCTTGAAAATCATTTTAACATTGCGAACGAAGTAACACGCAGAGCCAGGGAAATAATCCGCATACCATTTTGCGCATAGAGTTTCGGGTGGAGACGGCGCAGAAGCACGAGGAGGCGGATTGTGCTGTGTGTGTTTAATATATACAGTAAATAATACCATTTTTTATTTTTTAATTTGCATATGTGTGTGTTTAATATATACAGTAAATAACACCATTTTTTATTCTTAATTTGCATAAGAATTTCATAATTATATATATATATATATATGAAGTTATTTATTATTCAATAAGTGCTAGTGGCAATTACATAATTGTATTTTATAAATATAAAGAAAGTAAATATAATTTTATAAATGATGAAAATATACTCATGTAATTCATTTATGACTATAAATTAAAGATCTAAATTAAAAAACAGATTAACCAATCAACATTTAATAAAAAAGATATCTATCAACATAATTATAAAGTTTTTAATATATCCCCTTCTATTTTAACTCCAAATTCATTAATACACTTATTTGTTACCAAAAAGTTTACATATACCATCATAATAGTTTTGGTTTACATCTTTTATAAATGAAACTCTTACGTAAAAGATTCCATATATGCACTAAAAAAATAATAGTAAAAAAATGAGTACCTTATTATATTTTTTTAATGATTTAATCTATTTTATTTAAACTTTGCTAGAATTTGTATGTTTAAGATAGATAATTTACATTGTGAGAATATTGAATTCATTTATATATTTAAAAATAAAATATAATTCAAAAAACGAAATTCATCCAAAAAAAACTGGGTCCCTAAAACTTTTATTAAAAAATCAAAACATAAAATATTTAAATAATATAAATAAATAATTATATAATTAATTTTATTTAATTTAATATATATTTATTAAATAAAATAAAATTAATTTAAAAACATGAAGTAATTTTAGAGGTTACATTTGTAAAAGCTGTAATTAATTTGTATTTTAAATATATATTTATTGTGAAAATCATATCTTAAAGTGGTTAATATATGTTGGTCACATTTTCTACCACCTAAAATTAATGACATTATATTTCACTATGGTTAAATTATTGTTAAAGTTAATTGGTTGAGTATGATTGTTGAGTGTTGACAATAATTAATTATGGTTAAATAATATCCAACTCATCCACAAAGTTACCCACTTTGTTTGTTGAATGATCATCAACTTGTATGGCAAAAAGTTGGCCCCCTTTCTTTGCAGCTCGTTTTAACTTTAATGTTATTATTTTCCATACAAATATAGGCTTGGGTATACCTCTGATGACTTGTACCTCTCCACTTTCTATTGTACATGTAACAATTTTATTTAACAATCCACAATATTCGGGTGCCTCCAACTAGTCCATCTCTATCTACATGTCATAGGGACCAAAAGGTAATATATTCAACTAACTGAGGGTTAATATAACTTAAACTAGTGCCATGATCTATTAATATAGAAATGTTTCCATTAAGAATGGTACCTTCAAGTTCCACCTGTGCGGATTAATGTTCTGCTTGACATCATTCCAACGTTGCAATAATGTGCAATATGCTACTGGCTATGTCATTGACTGTAGAATCTTCATTTAAATTCTATAAATTTTTCATAGTTTTTTTTGTGTAAGGATAATTCCTCAATAAATGGAATTCTCCACAATCCTAAAACCTCAAAAGTTCCATGTCATTACCATTTCTGCCTTTATTAACTTTTTCTTTCTTAGTCCCAGCTTGGGACTAATTTTGTGCCTTCTATGCTTGATTACCATTTCTGTTCCAATTCCCTCTTTGGCTACTCTTTCCAAATTGTATATAAAGTCCATATTTCCCACACCTTAGTCCTGATTACATCTTGCCAATTTGCTTGCCTCACTAGGACTTTTTACCTTCACTCCTTTGTCTCTCCTACTGATAAAAAATTTAGGCGTTTCTAACTACATCATCCATATTCTTCAAATTATCATATTCAATTCTTTCCCTTCATGAAAGTGGGAGACAATTTAGAAAAAGTTTTACCTCTTCATTTTCCTCTTTAAGATATGGCACATAACACAATAAAAGGGTAAATTTTGTTACCAGTTCATCCGTTGAAATCTCCCCCAAATTTAAGTAATGAAAATCCTTACTTCTCATTAAAAAAACTCTGAAATTCCCCCCAATCAATCTCTTTTCTTTGTAAATTATGGACAATCCTCATTTCTTCCCACCATAAGGAGGCATTACCTTATAACTACTAAGAAGCCAAATTTTCTTTTAACTCTATGGAGTAATCATGTACTTGAAATATATATTAATATTCAGCAACCTAAGTTCAGTTACTTTTATCTCCCCATCAAAATTTGGGGGTCCAATTTCCAAAATTCTCCATGAAGTTCCACCCTTGGCTTCTCTTCTGCCCTCACCTGCATTTTTTTGGAGCTATTCTCCTCTACTTTAGCAATATATTCCTCTTTACTTTCTGCCACTTCTTCTGCATTTTTGCAATTGGACATTTCCCCTTATTTTCTTCGACCCTTATTGCTTCCATTGTTTTGGGGTTTAATTTATCAATTAATTTTTTAAGCAATTCTTCATGTTTCGCACAATATTTCAATAGTTTCTCATGCCCTGCACTCAAATTTATGAATTTAATCCACAAGTTTCTCATCATATAGTTCTCTAGTAGGAATTTTTGCTACTTGTCCTAAATGGAGACAAAGTTCTTCTCCAATATGTGTGTCATGTGGTTCATCCATCTTGCTTATTATGTGTAGCTCCATTTACTACATACTCTTTCTTTTTTGTACACACACAATCATAATGAAATTATAGTTAGCTCAAAAGGCCTTAATTTTGCAACCTGAACTCTTAGACCACCTATAAAATCTCCCCTTCCAAGTGATTAAATTTCCACATTAAAATTTTCCAATTAAAAAAATAGTGCTTTTTTTTAAATTTATTGTGCTCCATAGTAGTTTTCTTAATTCTCATCTATTCATATTCACTATTTTCACTTTTTAATCCTAGGGAATAAATATATATTCACATAGCTTGAGAACTTCTCTATAGAATCCAATGATCAATGATAATTATCAGTTCTCTACAACAATTCATATATCTATGCACAAGACTTCACTTATCCTTTATACTTAATTGATTATGAAAATTGAAATATAACCTTGGTAATTCATAATGAAAATAGGAACTATTCTTTATTTTGGTGACTTCGAAAACAACCACAACCATCTTTTTTCTTCTTATATTATATGCAAGAGAGTCCATTCATATCCCCATGTATTACATGTTTGGCCTAGGTTCTAGTCTGGACCGTGTGATACAAATAGTGTCATTCTAATCTATAGTAGCACTAGACCTTGCGGTCTCGACCACCTTTCACAGACACACACACATATATATATCATGTATTAATATAATGATTGTTTAATGCTTATGCATCCTCATCTTGGGATTTTAATAGAATCTATCCATATGTTATAGTACTTGTCGATATTACACACACACACACACCCTTTCACACACACATATATATACAATGATTGTCTAATGTTTAACCGTCATCGACTTGGGATTTTAATGGAATCTATCCATGTTATAGTACTTGTCGATATTTGTTATATCACCTCTATTATAGTCATATTGTATCATGTCATTTGATATCATGTCAATACATTTATGTGCAATTCGATAGGCGACATCAAATTGTTTTGTTATTGTTACCTTGTAATAGTTGTCATGTTAACAATCAAGATATAATCATGTATATGGACTGTGGGGATTGGTTGGCCGATGGTTAGGGTAAGCACCTTACCCCATCCTAATAGTGGCTCTTATTCTTTCTGAAGCTTCTCAAAGAAAAATTCCCTACAATGGTTAGGGTTATTCTGCATACCCTAGTGGTTTTCCCGTAGAAATTCATTGAAACTTTTTGCATTTGAGAGTGGTGTCACACAAATTTTCTTTTACTAGGTTTCTCTGGTGCAACCAGAATGCACATTATCCATCTCTTTGATAATTTCAATGACCCTTTGTCAATTATTTGTATATACCTCTCTGTATTTTACATTTCTTGTTATATCTTTCTTACGAATGATTCCTAATTATTTTTATCATTGTGGTGCTAGTAGGTCAATAGCTTTGTACATGAAAGGGTTTTCTCATCCACACCCAAATTGGGTCCTTGCCTTTAGGAAAATCAACTCAACTCCCCCTATGCTCAAATAGATTTTTGAGGTGGTAAGATAAATTTTATTTTTGATTCCTTTTAAATGTATTAGCTTGCTAATCATGACTCTCCTTTAGTCTTCGATTTTTGAAAATATTGACTTCCCAAGTTCTGGTTTGCTTGGATTTGCAACCATGGATAGTGACCATATATAATTGTTCCTCACAGGTATAAGGGGTAAAACCCCATTCTCTAGAGGTTTGGTCTTTTGCATGAATGCTTTTAGAAGAAGTAATATTCTATATAATCTCTTTGTTAATGTCGTTACCTCATTCATATGGCAGGTATGAAATTTTTTATATGGTTAAGCTATGGAGCATAGATTTTGATGCATTTCCTATCATTCTAATTATGAAAGGGATTAGACTCGCACCAATAGCTTCTTACATGATTCTCCTTTTATTTGGTTGTAGGTTGTGGTTTCTACGTGTGATTCATAGCTGATTACTATGTTAATTGTGAAATCCTCTCTCGGTTAAAGTTGGGTATGGTTCCATTGCATTTCATTCTTTTTAACTCTTATTATATGATTACTGTCAAGTTGTACTTTTGGTAATAGGACGAAGGGCTCGATTGTTTTATTCCATGCATGTAAGATTGTTAAGTCAAAACTAAGTTTTTTTTTGTTGTAAGTCCTCTATTTGAGCCATGATACCAAGGGTTTTTAATATATAATCATTGTTCATTTAATTTCAAGGAAAGGATTTTATGATATATGCATTGTAATGTAGTTATGCTTATTTTTTAGTACTTCTGCAAGTTCTTGTCCCCATTTTGATTTGTTACCATGGCAACAGGCATCCTATGTATGATACATGTGTTAGATATTAATACCAATACCCTCTAATGTAAATTGTTACAAGTTTTTTTCCTTTCTATTTGTTTTCTTTTATCTCACTAAATAAATGTGTATGAATTCATATTCGATTTTTTGAAAGAGTTCCTGTGTGCACTATTATATTCTATTTTTTAAGAACAAATATTTATTTTCTTCTTCTTTTCAACAAGCCAATTTACTATTCATTAACTACCCAGTTTTATAGTTAGACTTCTAATATTCTGAACCTACAGATACTACACTAGTAGTTCATTCTATAATATTTTTTTCTATTTTATTTATATGTATACCAAAGCACATTTGCAGTAATAGTTTGCCTTATGTATTATATTTTATTTTTTAAGAATATATTCTAGACCAAAGAAACTCAGGGGATCTTTCTAATGGGGATCCCCTATCATTTTCTCTAGGTCCTAACCCTTTTTATTCAAGATTGAAGGTTTTAACTATAGGATTCTATCCTACAATTTACTTTCTAACGTATATAACAATGCTTTTGGTTTCTTGAGACAAACTATTACTGTAAGTACTATATTTATTCAATTTTTGTAGGAACAATTCCAAAAAATCATTCATTGTAATCTGTATACTATTTTTCACCAACAAAAAATTCATATATAGTACAACCATTCTTTGTTATGCATACAAATTTCTCTGCAAAATACCGAATTAGCCATATAACAACTTTCATTCACATAATAAAGACATTCACAGTTACTCCTACTTTTAGAAAATTACCCTACACTTATCTGAGTCCATTCAGGAAGAGGCTCTGGCCTTCATGTTCCACCCAACCTTGAACCAAGAATTCATTAGTTCCCCTCAAGCTATCCTCTAACTGTCAGGAAAAAATAGCAACTTTGTAGAGTTGTCCTTTAGCTTTGCACCTGATGAACCCTAAGCAATGTCATGCTAAATTATCTAGATACCACCATTCTTTCTCTCCCATTGGTATTTATCCATGAATTGTCTTTATCTCCCATAGTTCTTTTCATAAAACTCACACTATGGCCTTTATGTCCAGCCATCAAAAAACATATATTGTGGTCAATAGTTTGTCTTTTTCTATTTCTCTTCCAAAAGAAAGTAACAAAAGGGTGATTTGTTTGTTTTATTCCCCCCTCACTAGAGACAACCAACTTCAACAATTTTTTCCCTTATAGTTAGGGTCTAATATCTCATTTAGCCATTCACCTTTTCCTAAGAAAATTATAGATTAAAAAAATTCCTAATTTCCTCTTGTCAAATGGTATTTTCATTATAATATTCATCACATGTTTTTTCAATTTCCCCAGTTAATAATAAATAAAAATAAAAGAAATAAAAGCAAGTCATATAGTCATTTTCCCAAGGGTGTTACATCAACTTCCTCAAATTTTGGCCTTGCTTATGTACTAGTGGAACAACCCTTATCAGGAGAGCCCCATTGGGTCCCTATAATACTAGTGATTACCCCATTACTATTGGAGTTGTACCCCTTATTAATATTGTTGTGCCCCTATTGTCCCCAAATTTGCCTTCAAATCTATCTTCAAATCGTCAATCTTGGCTTCCATGCCCTTTATCTTAAATTCCACTCCATTTATCTTAGCTTCTGTTAGCTTTTGTGAGAGTTAAATTTGTTGCACTTGGTCTTGTAATTTTGATATATCATGTAGCATTTATTCCTCTTCTTCATGATCATGCTAGAGCTTTCAGATTGCTTACTAGGTGTTTGCATTTTCTTTCCTTAGGGCATCAGTTACTGATACTAATGCTCTACTATGCCCTTTGAATTCCTTCAA
>Ga0068618_1000401_pt1 | contig 11887 bp, 13 predicted proteins | sample InSIn2SAF170_2_FD_77423 | JGI IMG/M metagenome (GOLD analysis project Ga0068618, IMG submission 77423) | Clean room microbial communities from NASA Spacecraft Assembly Facility at Jet Propulsion Laboratory, Pasadena, California, USA -... ...
GAAGAGATGCGGAACCAACCAGATGGGAACTGGCTAGGACTATTGAATAACTTAAATACTGCGTCGCAGGATCGAGGTGGTGGACCATGATCCCCCGCTCGTTTTTACAGTTGAACCGAAGTAGGATGCAGCCGCCGCCACATTCATCGTACATGGATCCATCCAGCTAGGTAGGCCTACTACTGTCGTAGCTAGCTCTCTAGCTTCAATTCATGGTTTCCAATGCTGTTGTTCCCCAGCTTCCCCCCGTTGTCGACGAAGACCCAGTAGCTAGTGACCAAGACGGACGTGATCTTCCTTACAAGCAGTGTCTCTAATGTGTGGCGACCCAAAATTGCGAGACCAGCTTATCCAGCTCCCAGCCTTTACGATATATGGTAGCATTTGGTGTGGATCATGTATCTATGCCAATCAGCAAGACAAGATCTTAGCTGCGTTAGCTCGATCCGCAATTTGGACTTGCCATGAATTACAGTCACTGCTTGTAGGGTGTGGTAAATGGTGCTGATGGTGCCGATGGTGCCGATGGTGCCAATGGTGTAAGTGGGATCTGTCCACGATCCCCAGATCCAGACTTTGTTCAACTTAGACAGATTGTACTCGTCTCTCATGGTTTTAACTGGTGTTCCGTTTGTACGCATCTCCACCTGGAGTAAGTGGCCAGAAGAAAGTATTCAGCGGGGCATGCGCCATGATCGTAAAGTACAGGGTGAATCTCGAAAATGCGCACTCCTCGACCTAGTCAGATACAGTACTTCTAGGTCAGGTTCTTACGAGTGGTTGGTGTTGCCTTCTTGGCATCGCTCAACCATTGCAGATACGACACGGGACGTGGTCTTCCACTCAACTCACATTCTGATAGGTCGAATTTGCATCAGTGGCGTTGACGTGCTTTGAGTTTATCACGAACTAATCTCGTGTGAGAGTAAGACGCCATGTTATCGCGAGACTTTTGCAATATCAAACTGAAAGGACTAAGCTAATGCATGTAACACGTATCACTTGTAGGACCTCCTACGGGGCTTTGAGCATAGCCGCACATTGCTGGGCAAACCCAGCAAGCCTCGATCTCGGCTTTCAACCAATCGAATTGGTTCAAAACTAGGACCTGTCGCGTCTGCATGGAGGACTAGAAACGCCACCCGGTTCCCCGCGGGCAGACATGCCTAGAAATCTGCAGGTATTGCATTGTCAGCTCCACCCAGGCACCAAGGACAGTACCTTAAGCGTGCTGAGACAAACACGCTACTTTGTATTGACTGGCTTCGCACATCACAGGGAGCGAAGGCAAGCTACCCATCTAGTTCCCTCTTCCTGGTCTTGGATATGCACTAAGTAAGAAAGTGACGGCAGTCCAGCACTTGTAGTATGCTCTTCAACTTTCGAGTTTTGTTCTTGCTTCAATTTTCAAGTTCTGGACCGTCATTCACACCTGACACCTTCCATTGCTATCGTTATTCCACGAATAGACATCCGGTACATCCCTGTTCGGATCCGTGCCGAGGCTTGATCATGTCTTTGGGTGGCGCAGCTCTGCCACGTACCTTCACCGGCCACGTTGCCACAGCCCGAGATACGCTCTTCCTGTTCAAAGGCTGTTTACAAAGTCATTTGCCTTATTTCACTCGACGACCCCATGACAAGGAAAGGAGTGCCTTGATACGAAGTGGATCAGTATTCGTTTACAAAGAAAAAGCGTCTGGAATCAAGAGATGGATGGACAGAGTAATGGGGAGTCCCTCCTGAACGCTGGGCAATTTTCTTGTGTATGTAGAGCTTCACGAACCATCTCCTCCGGGGGAGAAGAAGAAGCGGCCAACGAAGAAGTCTAACAAAAGACCGAATCGATTGGGGTGGCCCTATACACGACCTGGAGACCCATCAACGAATGTTCATCCTCGAGTTCAACTAGAATGTATAGCAACGAGCGGCAACCTACGGCTGCAGAACGACGACTCACAGGCGGCTTGATTGACTTGTACTACTCCAAGAAACACCGGTTCGTGAAGAAGACCATGCATGTAATGTTGGAGGGCGTAACACATCATCCAGTGTCCTACTACAACCTGAACGACATCACCAAGGCTCTTTGTGTACCTCCTCGCAGACCGGTTGGCTGCAGTATATTCGACTACGGGCCGAAATCGTTCAGAAGCAAAGTTTTCGGTCTCCTATTGAGGACGGCGAGGATTTAAACGAGCTGGACGGTCAACCAGGCTATACATACTAAATCGGAGCCGATGGCGGGTTCGGGTACAAGAAGCAGCCTCAATACTACCTATCACAACCATATTCATCCTGTTTCCATCGTTCGTCTTGAACTATGGTTCAGCGCCCAGCTCTGTGGCACAGATAGGACAAGCATAGGCACAGTATGACCATTATGATCAGAGTGGGTACGGATGGATAATGCCGCCAACACCAACCGGCTGGATACCGACATCCATGGCAGATCCAAGGCGGCGACACTGCATCGTGTATCCGCGTGAGACTGAAAAAAGGTCCATCCTGGCTGAAAGCCCAGCATCGATGGATTCCAGGAACAGTGTATCATCACGACCCTCGAGTTACATGTAGCATTCAGTCAATCACCAACCCAGGGGAGGCGCCGCGGCCTACACAGCCATGTTCAGCTATCAGACGCGAGAAACGGCGAGACCACCCATAGCCAGAGGCTTTGCCATTCTCGGACCCAGCATAGCCGTACTCGAGACAGACTCAAACGCCCGGCGCGTGGAACACTGCTACTCAATATTAGTGTAGGCAAGAAATCATGAATACGCTGCTCTAGCGCTTGTCACAACCTGCGTCAATTTTCAACCCGCTTCTCCCAGACACACTCTCTTTAATCACAGCCAATAGTACATTTGACGAGACCTGCATCCAGAATGAAATATGGTTTCAAAGCTATTGAGATTTGCTGTTACATGCGAGATGGGGTGAAATTTACTCAACGCATCTTGCTATGGTTGCTCAACGTCTGGCGTGATGAGTAGAATAGAACCTTCGCTGCACTTTCGCGATCAAGACTTTAGTATCCTTCATTGCACGAATGTATATTAGTCACACTCACTCAACTTCACAGTGCCTACAGTGCTGACACCCACACATTTCGTTAAAGCTGTGTTCAAAACAGGGCAGGTGTCGAAGTCGCCTTTTTGGACCTTCCATTCTCCCGAACGACCATAAAATTCAATAGGTGACAGAACTTGTGTTCTGTAATTGAGGAACTTTACCGGAGTGTTTCGGAACATGACTCGCAAATTATTTTTCGTTCTCCGCGCTTTACTGCACTAGTATTTTTGTGTTCCAGTTGTCTATCAGGTCAAGCCACATCATTTATCAACGTCAACGACGACTTGAACTAGGTCCGTTTTTCCAGGTAGATAGTTACAAGTACGCGTAGTGGAGCTGTGACAACCGTTTTCTTTCTTCAGGTCGGCGTGAATGACTTTAAAAGAACGCTGTTCACCAGCACTGAAACAGGACACTAGAATCATTTTTTCAAGGGAAAACGGCAAAGAAAGATCTCAGTGGTACAAGCCAGCTCATCTCCATTCTACCTTGCCCAACGTTCACAGAATTTGGGTATCACACTTACGGTCAAGGAATATGAGACTTGACGGTTGGTACCTGCGAGATCCCTCCACAATGCGTGATGTATCACGTTGTGCGACAGGCTTATGAGGAGGGCACTGTAAAGGCTAGAGATTCTCACTCATAAGAGAACGGCGTTTGTTTTGTCACCGACATTACACAAAATTTTGGGTGTGATTAAACGACTCGAAAGATTTCACGAGCAGGCTGTGAAAAAGGAAAGCTCTGTCCCAATACGATCGTGAGGAGGCAAGAGACTGTAAGTCCCCTTGTGAACATAAAAATCAACTTTGGGAGCGAGCACTGAAGAAGGACCTGATATCTATGTCAAAGCAAATGGACTTGGAGTGAACGAACAAAGCGATACATCTATGTCAACGATAAGTGTACCCTCCACCAATGGCGTTCTAATCTGATCTTTAACTGGGGTCGATGACTGCGCATATGCCGACTCTGCCTCGTGAAACCTGTTTCGAACTCGGGGAACTTTCTCGCGTTGTTTCGCGTCTTTGTATAGGAAATGAAAACACAAACTACCAAAGGCCATGCCCGTCTCGCAGGACTTTTCGAAAGCGAAAGTCATCAAGTATTGTTTCCTCCAGTGTCGAGAAAAGCCAACGGTACGGGCTTTGGACAAGACAGGCCAGTCACCAAAGTTCAGCTGATGGATTCGCTCAGAGCCTAGAGCTGTGATTCGCCAACATTGCCGCGCAGAGAGAAGTAGCCACAAGCCGTGGAGACAACTGTCTCCTCACTTCTCCTTCCTCTCGAAGTCAAAATGCCTCCTTCCGCGTCGCAGATTGACAACTGGCAGCTCTAAACTTGTTCGAAGAATCGTAGGCTTAGTTTTTTATTCAAACCTTATGGCGAGCATCTCTTTCAATGCAAGGCGAATGTGACCTGAGTCGCCATTCTCCGTCAAGACAGACTCGCACTACTATGACAGCTTGGACAAATGTCAAGTTGTACTGAAAGCTATCGGCATCGCTTGTTCCCTCTGTGCAGCATATATTGGGGTCGACTGGCGTCAGCGCCAAACGCTTGGTCTTGACTGGATGGTGACGGGACAACTTGATCAGAAGTTGCTTGGGTAGCTCCACCTTCGACGTCGAGCGTCAAAAATCGTGCACCCGGAGCGATCAAAACTCGTTTCTCATTGGTTCACATCAGGCCGACCGAGTTGATTCATGCTCTTCCATGCTACAATTGGTAAGCTGTCTAGGGAAATATCCGTAGATTGACCGCCAACCTAGAGATTGGTGAGCTTAATCAGGTATGGTAAAGAGAGAGGTTTCCACCTAGTGCAATAAACCATTTAATGTGCTCGGATGTTTCAGCGTCCGCCGTTCCTAGTACCATGTACGGAAGAACCAACCCACTTCGAGAGGGAGGATTACAGGGTTGTTTGTGGTCCACCCTCAAATGCGATTTGCGATCCATGAGCATGAAAAGGTCCCATTGGTGGACTCACTGCATTAGTGTGACCGGTCAATACTTGATTACATCCAGTAGAGCATGAGAGTACGATGGAGAATCATTAGTGGTGCGAGAACTGGGATCAACGACCGCAGAAGCTCGATATCACCTGACATTGATAATGCTTTCCAACCTTTGAGAGCTGGCGCAGGATGAACTTTTCTGCAGACGTTGAGTTTTGTCGGGCCCATCAGCAAGCCTGGAAGCTGAATTCTGCACTAGTTCCCCTTTCCATGGCCACGAAAGACCGGAGTTATGCTCATCTAAGCCCACTTCAGCTTCGAGGTCCATGGTAGAAGAGACGAGGAGCGGTAGTAGTCCGGCAGTGCGTCCTACCTGTTGCATCAGTGTCACACTGCCTCTTTGCTTTCTATGATGTCTACAGTATACAGGCCCTAGGACGAGTGAGACAGATAGTCGGAGAGCTTTGATTGTGATGTCAGCTTCAAACCACTTCGATAGCCAGAATCCTGGGTTCCGTCTCTGGGAGAAAGGCGGTGGGATGCCACGGTCAACACCTTCACATGGTAGTGACGAGTACAACGACTACCATAACTTCGACTGTTACAGGTCAACACGAATGCCGACTGAGCCAGACGTTACCATGACTCGACCTCCACCCTATGCACCGCCTCAAAACCAGACGCCACCACTATTCGCAACGCCACAGCAGCATATATGGCCAAGCATGATAGCGACCTCGAGCACGTACCAGTCACCGATACTACCTGCTGTCCCTATACAACCTCCAGTATCCGCGATCAGTGTCGGGGCAGACGTGACCACAACGGGTGCAAAAACCACGACACTTCGACGCAAATTGACCGACGACGAGAGAAGACTGATATGCTTGGAAGCGGAGAACAACCCTGCCATGACGCAAACCCAGATCGGAGGTACGTGATGGTAACCGTGAGCTCCAAACTCCTGCTGACTTTCCTGCAGCCAAGTTTAACGTCGAGCGAAGGTATGGAAAGTGCCAACTTACCGTTCGGACACACTGACGTATTGTAGCACGGTCTCTAAGATTCTTCGACAGAAGGAGAGATACATGAAGCCACACCAGCCTCAGGAGGATGTGACAACTTCTAAGAAGAAATCGAAGGTCAAACGTCCCGATGTTGAGAACACGCTTAAGAACACACCTGCCAATTGGGTCCGCAATCGACAGGAAAATGGACAGCCCACCAGTACTGAGGAACTGCGAAAGCAAGTGCTCGTGCTCACTCCCGTAGGGGAAGACCAGCGAACCTTCACGAGCACGGCTTGGCTGGAAAATTTCAGACAGAAGTGCTTGTCAAGCAATTCCAAATCTGAGACTCACGAAAACACTGCAGATGTTGATACTTCACACTTCGACATCTTGCATGATTCGCCAATGTCCTCGAATGGATTGAGTCCTCGTGCTATGTCCCCGTCTAGTGACTTGATTCACAACCACGATCAATCAAGATACCAGAAGACGGATCTGTGTTTGATTGTCCATCTCGAACCCACGCGCTTCCTGGTCTGAACGCAAGCCCAGAAGCACTGACGAACCCTTTACGTCCCGAGTTGAGTGCCGACCAGTTGCTCGAGAATGTCCCCGCAGAGACACGCTTGCCACATATTGCCACATATTGCCACGACTGCGACTGTGCGAACGGCTCCAACGACTTCAACAAGTTCATCTCTGTCTGTTCGCGTCGCGACGACCAATTCCCCAAGAGCGGGAACCTTGATTGACCCAAGGTCATCAATGGAATTTCACAAGTCAGTACCAGACGTCCATGATACGGAGGTTGTGTCTTGTTCTACTATACAACCGCCGCCTACATCATACCAAGATGAACCGATTAGCGCTCTACACAATATTCAAAGGTTACTCGAGCAACACCCCGAGGTTGCTGAACCTGATGACTTTGTTATGCTTGGCGAGCTCACGGGAAAACTGAGACAGATCCGCAGGCATACAAGCGCCCCAAATCTTAATTAGAGAACTACCATCACAGGACACAATAGACAGCATCAAAGCCCGAAAGAAGCGCACTGCTGTCGACGTATCCACATAGGCCACATCACACAGGCAGTCTTTGACTTTTTTGTCTAGCAAAACGCCCTTCCAGCCGTTTAACACTTCTGTTCACATTGGTCGCGCGGCGCGATCAAGCCTGACTATCTTTGTGACGCACATTTGCGCGGAGCTATGCTGATTGAGCTGACCTGATTAAAGGCTGGCCCTAGGCCATGTCCATTTCATTACTCACCTTTCTGTTTGCTATTAGTCATGAATATGCCTGTGCCCTTCTCTCTTCAACCACAAAAGCAGCAAGCATCCGACCCAGTTCTAAGAGGTGGATATGCACGATCAGTACAAACATTAGGAGAAGAAAGATGAACGGGGCAATACAGTTTGATGACGAGCCCAACGACTTTGCATAACATGAAAAGAGGGCCTCAGTCCGCGCTTTCACCTTCAGTGCATACTTACCGTGAAATCTTCAATCCGATATCCTGCACGAAGTCCGGAAAGAATTTGGAGTGGAATCACAACAAGGCCTGCATGTTATCCTTAATATAGATTAGATTTTTACGGCTCTTTTCTATGTACTGTACCTCTTTTCCCGCTTCACTATTACAATTTCAAAGAAGAACCCTGTTTCAAAGCTTAAAGTAACCAAGTGCTGATACGAAGATTGCTCTACCTGAGCACGAGGTGATGAATCATACCTTCAAATGTGAGAATTGCAGTCTGTTATATCTGGCGGTGACGGAGGGGCTATTGTGTCATTTGTTAAGCTGTTGGTCATGAGGTTATGATATGAAACATCCTGATTCATCAAATCATGCAGCTCAAATACTTGGACAAGTTATGGAAACTACTTTTGTTAGGCTTACGATACACGCCACCGCTCACACTGCGGGCGATAACCCTTTCGTCTGACTTCTCATGCTATTAGACCTGTGCTAAGCGGGAGGTCTGTTCCATCTCATAAACAGCACGACTCGGAATTTTAATAGTTCTCAAACCACGCTCGGGAATGGGCAACCAGCTTTTTCAATTCAACTGCTCACTGTTTCACTAAATTTCTCATCGCTGGCCTCGTGCAGGCAGAGACACGAGACGTCATCGTGAAACCGAGGTCAACATGTGGTTAATCCGTGGGAGGCAGACTCAAGTACACGTGAGGAAGACCAAATCCAAACATTACGTAGAGCCCATGGTCATTTGTTATTTGGCTTCACTGCCTACTCTACTCCTCACGATATAGCCGACGACGAGGCTGATTAGCAATGGTAGGCCGTTGCTTCGGGCCGAGTAAGGCTCTCAAAATGCCGATAGGCAAGGGTGAGCCCACAGAACTCGCTCCTTCATTCTACGATACGTCGTAACAGTGGTATAGAGGATGAATTTGCCATGGAAGAAAGAACAACAGTCATCATAGTAAAGAGAAAGACGTCTTTCAATCAAGCTTCTCCTTTATGCCAAAAACCTTGAAGTCCCATCCTCTCGATCAGCAAATGTACCAGCGTCATCGTCGCTAGAAGGGCCATACTCGGCCTCACCACAGGGGCGGAGTACTTGGACCGTGAAACGAACCTTTATCGAGGATGGTCGATTGACCATCGACATTGGCAGTACCCTCTTGTTTGACCAGGCTATATGAGTCCGCCTGGAATTAAGGAGAACGTCTCGGCAGAGTTGCGCACAACTTCAGGGGTGGCAGGATCGCCCAGCATGTTTACTGTACCTATATTCACCACCCAGCGGAGTCGGTCAAGGCTGGCGAAGCTAACAGTGCCCTGTTCTCGTCCTTGGCCATCAAGGAATCTCGTCCTCATATCGCCTTCATCTGGCTCCGACGCCATTGAAGTGGTGAAGCCCGGGTAGTGCATTTTGAGCATTCCGAGCATTTTGCTTGAGCAGTTCTGGGTGGCCGACTGCCAAATTCGAGCTGTGATGTGTTCACCCTTGGATATTGACCGCGGGATGAACTTGCCCGATATCCGAATCACACTCTGCAAAAGGACTAGGCGTTGCATTCTGGTCGACATTCATGACCCCGATTACGGCAGTCTCGCAAGATTTATGCTGCTCTCGAAAGCGCGCCCGCCCTTGCACCGCCGGAGGCCGCTTGTTGTCCGGTGTCATTGGTAGGCGAAGACGACGTACACTAGTTGCATACTTAACCCTTCGTAATTATCCAGTTTGTCCAGATCACAGTGTTCAACGCTGTACTGTTGGGATGGTGGGATATTACCGTCCATCCAAACGGATTTGCTGTAGTCACACAGCTTCATCCAGCTCAACGGACCAAGGACGTGGGCGCCGCGCGTCGCTGGCACAGCTCTACCACCAGCCGACATCAAACCCTCACCAACAGTTCAATCGCAGCTCCCACCTCCTGTCCCGAACTTTGCCTCACGATTCTCATGAATGGGTCAAAAGAGGGCAAGAGCTTAGCCGGAGCGAGACCACAGCGAACGGTCGACGCAGTCGAACCATCAAGGTTGGGGCATCAAAAAATCTCCGAAGTGGTGACGTCTAGGCATTTGTCCACAACGGCACGGGGGAGAACATTTTCAGTTGCTGGTCAATGTGCTTTCGAGCTTTGTCGTATGCCTGCTGTTGTGACTGCAACGAGGTTTGTCTCCCAACACGACCCAAAAACACTGCTTCAAGTCAGCCTTACTAGAGTGTTGGATCAGCCTCGAGACAAGTCCTAAAGATATGTCCATGGTCCTTAGGTAGGGTATTCCTCTGCCATGAGCAGTGTCTATCAATTTATAGTAAGCTGCGAAATTGACGAATTTGACAGCATGTGAACCTGCAGCCGGCAAAGGTCAGAAGGCGCATCCTCGATAGACATGTGTCGCTGCAGGTCGCCTCTAGTTCGCCACGGAGATGGCATACCTCGACTAGGCCATGAATAAATGGCCTTTGGTTCGTTGACATCAACCAGCCCACGGCAAAGTCCTTTATACCTGGCCAAATCTCTGTGCGAACATGAGTCTTGGTGAACCAAGTTCCACTCTGACTTCAAACAGAAGGAAACAGAATTTGGGGACCCGACGCAGGTACCAAGCGGGTTGCCCAACAAGATAAAGTCTGGAATGTCGGTGCTCCAATACGCATTCGGACAACAGAGAAAATGACATCCTTCCACTTTCCATCAAGTTGCAGCACCAAAGGGACAATCGCTTGTTTCCAGCTTTGGCGTAATGACCCTTGACCAAGGTGCACTATCAAGTTATCTACACTCCTGCTTCCTCCCAAAGGTGTGACTTAGGCAGGGACATGGTATTTCATCTGCGCGAAAACGGACGGGAAACATGCCCAGAGTTACTTTTATGTGGAAAAACTGCACATCCGGCGTGAAAAGTAAGGTAAATAAGCGCGATTACGGATGTGGGAGTGGCCTTCTATGACCTCGTGGACTCAGACTCGTTACCACGACCAATTTGCCGCTCCGTTGATTCATATAGCCATTAGGGCTCTGCGCGACAGTCGCTGCGAGTCCGAGCACGTGGTGTCATGCTGAGGCAAGCTGTTGACTAAGACTGCAAGACCTCAGCGGGTATCGCAGCACAATTCTTGAACTTGACTTTGTCCAACGAAAAGAGAAATGCATAAATTTCCTGTGCACCACTATCACAGTCGAGATGACAGACTACCTAGCAACGATTAATAGGTTGTTGATGCAGAACAAGCTAGCCGTTGCGAAAGTCTTTGGTGCAGGCGACTCTGAAATGAGGCCGACTCGATGCTGTTTCTTTCCATGTATTGGCAAGCCTTTCTACCTCCAGAGTGGTGCTAAAGTAGAATGGGTGGCCACGTCTGCAAGCCGCCACCATAGGCTACTTGGGAGACGTGAGAGTGAGCGCAGACGATCGTCTTGTAGACAAGAAGTTGTCGCCCTGCGTAGATCGGAAGCAGATCGATATATTCGTCGGGATTCTCTGTTGCCTCGAGCTTTGTAAGACACTCATAATGCATAGCCGTGATCTAATGCATTTTCTCCTCTAGTAGCTGACATATAGTCATGCCTGCTACACTACTATACTACAAACAAGACTAGTATTGAAGTCCGAGCTAATTTTTTTTTCTGTGATCTTTCTGGGCATGATCACGACGCCATGTGCACGAAGACAGGAGTTGACCGGCTATCAATGCTGTCGTTACGCACCTGTGGTTCTTCGTTGACTGGCACGCTGTACGCTGAAGACACTGTCGCTTCCTGGTCACTAGTGGCGTCCTCTATCCCATGCTCCGTCATATAGGCCGAGAACTCCTTTGTGATGACTTTTACGTCATTCGTTCCGTGCCATCCGACCCATGTCTTTACAGTGGAGGAAAACCTCCCAGTGTAGTTTTGGTAAATTCCCATCACTTGACAAAGCGAGACGGTACCTCAAACGTCGAGTTAGAAAACCATTCTGCTGATGCCCACAATAATTGTTCTTCAGCTGCTGTCTACTTCTGCCTTCGATGTACAGCGGAACGATCGACACAATAAAACGACGAGAATGAGCGATTGTCTCACTCTCACCCGTACATCAACGTGATATATGATGTATGCTTTTCCCATAAACGGCGTGACTAGTCCACCTAATTGCTCAATATCGCCTAAGTCTCTACCATCTTTGGAGAGGCATCATTGAGTGGACCAGAAAGTTCTGAGGGTCACCTGGATGCAATCTCTCTTCTAGGCAAAATCGCCTTCTAAAGCTGTACTCCAAAGGCAGAAGTAGACAGCAGCTGAAGCACAATTGTTGTGGGCATCAGCAGAATGGTTTTCTAACTCGACGTTTGAGGTACCGTCTCGCTTTGTCA
>Ga0068618_1000405_pt1 | contig 11871 bp, 5 predicted proteins | sample InSIn2SAF170_2_FD_77423 | JGI IMG/M metagenome (GOLD analysis project Ga0068618, IMG submission 77423) | Clean room microbial communities from NASA Spacecraft Assembly Facility at Jet Propulsion Laboratory, Pasadena, California, USA -... ...
CGAATATCAGGCGAAGCTTTAAGTGCCTCAAGAGCTACAAGGGTGGCTTGAGAGACTTGAGAGAATGCCTCCTTGATCGGTCCAGGGACATTGTTGACAGCTGTGAAAGTATTCGTACCTTGCCAGTCAAAATATCCTCTTGCGATATTACCAAGCGCCATGATATCATGGTGGACCTGAAGACACGCTTGTTTGTTGGTTTGTGCAAGGACAAGGTTGTTCTCAATGTCGGTGAATATAGGCTGCATGACTATTTCAGCATATTGAATCTGCTTATCTGGCGGCACATTGCTTGTGCTGATTATGCAACCAATAGTTTCGAATAAATAGAGCTGACTGTTGAAAGTGCTGTCACTAGCTTCCTCATCTGACTCGTCCTCATCACGACTCTGTGGCATCTCCGCTCGAATAGTTAGAAGATCTTGCAGGTTTGGTACGACTGAATCCGCGACTGGACCAACATTATGGCGTTGTTGTTTGACGAACCGCTGCAGAAGATACCAGGATCGTAGCTTGACTCGCAGATTACGACTATGTGCAAGCTGTAGAAAATTCTGTAGAACGGTTGGGACAAATTCCGAATGCTTCTCGAAAAAGCTGGAGTATCTCACACAGATCTCCATATATTGGACTTGAATTCCTGGTACAGGATAATTGCCTGTGTTGGATTGTACCATAAGCAACATCATTCGAACAAGCCGCTCGGCAGCTGGGGAATTAGGTTTGTTTTTCTGGTATAGACCGCCGCTCTTTACGGCAAGGTCTCCTAACAAGTACATCTCGTGCAATGCAAGGTCCAGATCTCTCCAATTTACTTGTTGTCCATTGGTTTGCAATCCTTCGAAGGTGTTGTTGACAAGAGCAGATACGGCATCGATGTATAGCTGCTCGTCCGTTGCAGCAATAGATGCCTGCAGGTTGGCAAGCTTCTTCCGTAGCTCCTGGAACTCTGCTTCTTCTGTGTTGTCTCCATCGTTCTCGTCATCGAATTCGGCATACTCGTCGACTCTCGATTTGCTGAATATTGCCTGCAAGATGGGCAAGAGGATGGTTGTACGCTGAGATACAAACTCATCACCTTGGAAAGCTCTGCGGAGGAAGGACAGGACGTCTGTCATAGCCGGCAGGACGTGCGTGCAGACATCATCGTACTCGTCGGAGAAGTATCGTAATAACTGAGGAAGGAATGAACGTAGCATGCTCTCCGCTTTCCGCCAGGTTTGTGAATCTTGCTGTTCATTCTCCAGAGCTCGCACAATGTCAAGGACAATAGCATTGACCAGCTTTGCCACGTACTCTGCTAGATCAACATCATAAGAAGAGTGCTTGACATGTGACAGAATGGGCCATGCTGAAAGTCTCTCGACAATCGACTGCACACCAATAAACTCTATCATATTGATTTTGTCAATTGAAGACATTTTCTTGCTCACAATCTCAGTCAAGGCCTCTAGAGCGGTATCTCTTGCACGCTCTTCCTCGTATTTGATGTCGGATACGCTTTGTTGTTCGACTTGTTGGGAGATAAGCTGAAGCATGGGTTGGTTCACAATCAAGGAGATATCGATCCAGCTGACCCACCTAGATATGCCCATCATGCTCAGTTCTCCAACAGTGCCTTGAGTAATGCCCCACTGACTGAGTATTTCCTGCCATGCCTGCGCAATTTTATTCACGTCTCTTGCCCGCACGAGATCTTTGAGGGTATTAGCTCTGTCCTGCTCCTCTCGTGATCTAGCCTGAAGCTGATCACCTATCTCATCATGGACGGAGTTGACAACTCTCAGGTAGAATGCGACACCTATGAGGTTGTCTCGTCTTCCTGGAGTGGCGGATGTCAGGTTGAGAAGGTCATCAAAGAATGTTGGCCAGACAGAATCATAAAGCGCACAGAAAATAGACGTTATGGTTTGAGCAATCTTGTTCTCAATGGTCGAGCTGTCTGGTGCAAGCCTCACACCAGCTGGCGGAGAGTTGAACTGGATTGTTTCAGAAGCAACACCATTCTGCGTAGTAGTATATTCTCGTTGCAAGTATGTCATCAGCTGGCTCTTTACCACATCCAAGCCTTGTGCGTCGATCAGACCAGCTCTAATTGCATTGTTGACTATTTCCAGGCTGAACATGCGCACTACATCTTGATGTCGCGGAAGATGAGTGAATATGGCTATACATGGCTGCCATGCTGTCGGTTCTTGTCTTAGGCCATTGACAAGTTCAAAAGCTGATCGTTTAAGATTTGGATCGGCCTTGGGGTTCCAAGCGATATCAATCGCCGAAACTATCTATTGACAGGGTGTGTCAGTGCGCATTTTCCAAGAAAGAAACGTGGAAAACAATTTTTGGAGAAGATGCTTTCAATAGAATACGCGCTCACTTGTTCTTCCATCAAGTAATGCCAGTGTTCCTCATCCACCGACTTGTCCTAGGAACACTGGTAGGGTTGTTTAGTCACCGCATCTGCGAGGACTGGTTGAAATGGAAGCGCGTGCTTCCACTACTTAAGCCATAGTACGGACGACTGGAAAGAAGTATATGGCCTGAGGTTATGGTAGTGATCTGTCGACCTGGCTCTGTCGATTTTGGATGTATCCAAGACTTGTGTTGCAAGTATTGTATATTACAGATTCTCGAATAGAATATCACACCAGTGCCAAAATGCGGGCGTGCGCAGTTGTCCAAATCGTCATTTTTCGGTCGAACTCCGGCTAAAGTGCGGTCAATTCCCTCCTGACCAATGGTGGTGTTGTGCTTGGGCTTTGAGGCGAGCACGGGGTCCTACTGCTCGACAGAGTGATACTGAGACAGAGGTGTTCTGTATCGTTTCAATTGTGTTATGTACTGTTTCACTATTCAACTATATGATTGGGTCTAAAGGTGCTCACCGGAGTCCCTCCAGCTATCACTTCGCCATGCATGGGAACAACTTCATTGACTTCATTGTCCTGATTATGACAAACCGCGGTCCCTTGGATCACAGTGTCTTCCTGTACTAGACACATAGATGATCACGAGATTGACAGTGCCAGTAATCCCTGTCATGGCCGCGGACATTGCAAGAGCCACAAGTTCGAGACACGGGTTTACGCTTTAAAGTATTGTAGCAATGGCTCCAAGCTCTAGAAGCCGAATGGGTTTTGCGGAGCTAGAAGAATGGTTAGTGTCGTATCGTTTAAAGAAAATACGTCAAACTTACTTGCTTGTGACAGATTGGCCCTCCGCCCTGTAGGTTGAGGTGCCAACTTCTTGGCTGCAGGCATACCAAATCTGATCTCAGGTGCTGGACCAGTTTGTTGCGGCACAAGAGGTGCCGGGACGGTTGACTGAGGTATCGGTGGGGCAGGCGGAAAGTTGTTCTGCCCGAACCCATTGGTCTGTCCAAAACCTGTAGGCTGTGGTTGCATTGTTTGAGGAAAGCCTGTTTGTTGCGGCTGGAATGGCTGCTGTTGAGCAAAGCCCGTTGCCTGTGGCTGAAATTGGTTGAAGCCATTAGCTTGCTGCATTTGTGGTTGTGGCATGTTCGGGAAACCAGTTCGTTGAGGTGCGAGCGCAGGTGGAAGAAGTGAATTTATACCCCCTACTGCTAGGTTTTGCTGTTGAAACGAGCCGAAGCCCGTGGGCTGTGGCTGCATTGTCGAACGAGGATCGGCAAATGGACTGCCAGCTGCATTTCCATTAAGATAAGGCTGTTGCATCTGCCCAAATTGCTGCTGTGATTGGAAGCCAGTGGGTTGGGGTTGAAAGCCATTCTGCATCTGTAAACTTGGCTGTTGCATAAATCCAGTCTGCTGTGGTCTAAGATATTGTTGCATTCGCTGGACTGCAAGCTCCTCGAGACTTTGGCCAGGAGGTGCGGGATGTGTGGCATTAGCAACACCTGTTAGTTGTGGCTGCAGAGGTTGCAGCCCAAATTGACTCTGCTGAGGATTGAGAGGAGCGGATGTGGGTCGTGGTGGAGGAGCCAAAAGCGCAGATCCTGTATAAGCTTGCTGTGGTGCTTGAGGTCGTTGTCGGGGCGGAGCTATACCAACTCCACTTTGTTGAGTAGCGTTGGCTACCTGCTGGAATATTTGCGGAGTTGCACCAGTTAAGGCTGGCTGTTGTGGCGGAGCTTGAGGCGGTGCCTGAGGTTGAGGAGCTGGACCAGGAGGAGGAGCGTAGGCGATGGTAGGTTGCAATGGTTGATCAAGCAGAGATAAAGCTTGTAAGTTTTCCGAAGGGGGTCTTATTACAGGGGTTGGTATCGGCTGTGAGGCGGGCGCAGGGGCAGATCTTGTGGACGGCTTCACTTCCCATGCGTTATCATCAAACTCGTTCCTGACTTCTCTTGTGGGCGCGTTTGTGCGAGGAGTTGGTTTTGTCTCTGCTAGGGAGTTTGGCTGTTCTGTATTGAATGCGCTCGGATCAACTGTATCGCCCGCCGAACGTGTTGCTTCAGGCCGTTGTCGTCCAGTATTGTTCTTCAGTGCACCGCCTGGGCCGGCGAAGATCCCTCCTTCTGCCTGCCCTTGACCAGATGTTCGACTGTATTTGTGATCGAGATATTTCATGACTTTGAGTGCGTCACCCTCTTTGAGGCCGAGCATCCTTAGCGTTTCCATCTGAATGTCAGGCAAAATGCTTTCATCCATTGAGTCCTTAATCATGGCCTGAGCATAGCGCTCACACTGGTTAACCCCCACACCAGCCGAGAGAAAGAAGTCGAACCAGTCATAGTCCGGAGGTTTGTTGACCTGCGATTGTGGTTTTGTGGAGTTTTCAATGGAAGCACCCGCTCGATTTGAATCAGATGCCTGATTTCTTCGCTTCATCTTGATAAGATCAGCTACTGGTATATTGTCATCAATTGACTCGTTCGTCACTTTTTCAACATACTCCAGATCTGCTGGGGACATTTTTGCGACGGGTACTGCAATTTTGACTCCATTTACCTTGTGGAGGTGGATTTTGCCATCCGCAACACCTATAAATTGTGCATCAACCTTGAAGGATCCAGAATGATCGGTCCAGGTCCGTACTTTGCTGGTATCAGGTTTCGACCTTGGTTTGGCATCTGCTTTACCAGATTTCCTGTCTTTCTTCGACGAACGATGTTCCTCATCAGCCAAACTGCTTCCCCTTTCAGGCAAGGAAATTTCTCTTTGGCCGCGCGATTGCTCTGCTTCACGTCGTGCGCGATCTGTTCGAGCAGCCTCTTTCGCCAGCCTCTCTTCCTCTAATCGATTCTGCTCGACAGGCGACTTCCCGGCATTGACTCCTGAGCGGCTTGAAGACTCGATCGGGACAGTACCTGTGATTTCGATGTAGCTGCTCGGTACAACGCCCTCCTTGCCATTTTTGACTCTTCGGACATTCCACCACTCGTCAGACTTCATGTCATCTAGAACCACGACTTCATCTCCTTCGGCGACGGTGACTTCATCATCGCCCTGAGCCATGAAATCATACACTACGACACCTTTCCTTTGTGAGCCTGCTGAAGCAGCACTAATAATCTCTTTCAATCCTTCTGCACGGTGAGCGCCTGCTATCTCACCTAGGGCACCCATGATTTCTTGTGCCGTGTCTTTAGCGCCAGCATGAAGATCTAAACTCTTGTTGGGTCGATTCAGCTCGAGGAACACATGTTTTCCCTCCATCGAATAATGATCAAGCTTATCTGCCGTCCATTCCTGGGTAGGCCCATCACGAGACTTCTCAGGAGATAACATGATCGTTCCTGTTGCGATGTTCAACCCCAGTGTTATTGGGATTTTCTTCCTCTTGCCCATAGCTGATACCATCTCGCTGATATTGTACAAGTGATACCCGCCAGGCGAGCGGAGAGGAGTGTCTTCTAACGCAGGCGAGCGGAGATAGGGTTGTGAAGCTTGCATGTTAGGACTGTCATACTCAGAATATGTGGCTGCCTGTGCAGATGGAATGACCTGAGACTGTGGCCGTCGAGGCAGGGCGGGAGCGGATTCCTCGTCCGAAGGTGGTGTCAGCCGTCGCGATGGTAATGGAGGAGATACAATGTTCCTCGTCGCAGGCGGAGAAGCAGGAGCAATTCCTCCTAATACTCGAGCCAGATTGGCGGCTGGACTTTGTGGATCATGCGCGGGAGAGGCTGGTGGAGATGGCTCCTGCTCAGGATCTGGGGAGGCATAAGCAAGTGCCTTCGCTCCGGCAGGTTTAGAGGCAGCATTCCCAATCTCTATGTAGTTTGCAGGCGCGAATCCATAATCACCGTCAACAGCAACCAAAGTCCAGTCTGGATCCGAGATATCGTAAACTTGAATTGTAGCATCCTCAGAGAACGACACCTCTTCTTCTGTTTGGCGTGTGTAATCATAGAGCGCTTTGGCTGTATGGATGGGAGTGGCAGCCTCGACGTAAATGTGTGGAATTAGGCCTTCTGGCTCGTCCTCATCCTCGTCGACCGCCCTCTTCTTAGCCTTCCACCAGTCATCGTCATTATCCTTCTCGAGGATGTAAAGGATATCTCCCTCCTTGAGCTCGAGTTCACCGGCAGATTGCGGTTTGTAGGCGTAGAGGGCGGTACATATTGACAGAAAGCCCATCTCGGTGATCGCAGTTTCGCCAAACTTATGCCGATTTTGCCATCAAACAGATTCGACGTTGCCTCGATCTCAACTGAGTCGTGATTCGGAAGATGGCAACGGTCCCAGTCCGGGCTGGCGATCCGTGATGTTCAGATAGTTGACCAGGGTAGTGCGAACCCAGCCACGCCGACCAAATCTCAGTATCGTTTATGTCTTCTCCTTGGAGTCTCTCGGCTGAACAATGTACAACTGTGTATCTGGACCGCAGACGCGAGTTGATAAAGTGCGAGAAGGTCTATGAGTGGGTATGTAATAGTGCGCAACAGGGAAATAGGTATCCAGCTTAATTCCCATGTACACAGCAACATCCCATTAGCATCATCATGCACTAGCCCCATCGGGTCATTCTCGGTCAATTGATGTAAGCAACAAATCCATTTACAATTCTGTGGCATCCTCTGTGGACCGACTCCAGCTTCTCAGTGGTATCACTTAAGTACAAACTATACAGTAGTGATTTCAATCCATGAACAGAACCAAGGTAAATGGCACGGCTTTTCTGTCTATGTTTCTCGTTCGTTTAGCCGGGAGCCAGAGCAACTCCGGAGCACCGAGCATTAATGATTCCACACCATGACAAAAGGACAATTGGTTGTTCACAACTTGGTTTACCAACATGTTAACTTTTCTTTCCCCTAGAGTTCCCACCAGGTACGTGAGCCCACGATACCCTTCGAACCTTCTTCTTCCGTGCAGCACCAATGGGATTTACAACAGAGTGGTGTGTGGACGAATAGCCATTCATCTACCACTCTATAACGCTAATCAGCTGGCTATGTTGCACTGCGGGAGTTACGGATAATACAAGACAGGTCTCGAATACGATGGCTCAAGTGCAACGATGCTGTTGGTTCTAAATTTCTGAGCCAGCATGTCAACGTATAGTAGATAGACGGTTGGAAGTTGAGTTGGAGGGTTGGCAAGCAGGATTCTGCGAGACCAACTACCTAGGTACCTGAAGTCACTCGCTTGATTGATTCCGTCCTGGATGCAGTGCTGTCTACACTCCTTCCGTGCCATCAGACACGGTTGGCTCATCTTACCATTTTTCTCGTCTCAATAGAAGAGTTCCCGTCTCTTTCCGATCCTCCAACATCGTACGGCTATCTGAATAGGCTGTATCCACAGACACACCACTGATCTTGAATCGTTCATTGAGTAGGCTGGTATTGTTGGAGGTGATCCAGTTCCGTGCTACGACTCTGTGGCGAGAAGCGTGGATGAGAGCAAAGATGAGCTGTACCGAGCCTCGCCCAAAACACTTGGATCTGTTATGCTGGGTATCATGTCTGATGCCGAGAATATTGAAACCAAAAGTGATTCTAACATGTTGGAAGCTCGTTGTTGGTTTGCCGGGTAGTAGCAAACTGAACAATTCAATTGTCTGGGCTTTTAATGCGAGAAATCCTGGAAGTCTGATGACGGAAATGAATCAGGATAGTCATGGAATCGCGATTGAATGGACACGCGAATCATGGATGACGCTCCGAAGGAGAAAGATGAAAGGTAGAGAAAGAGAGAGAGCTGGGAGCGTGCTGTCGTCATTTGGGGGACGTCCGCGGTGATGCTTGAGATGACTCGAAGATGCTCTGTAGCTTTCATCTCGTTCGCGATAGCTATTGCGCGAGCCACTGTAGTAGAGAAGACCATGCTCAGAGGCAACGATATATGCTTTCCATGTTTCCCGACAGTCTGATCTGGTTGAAGTGAGCATCGTCCGACCACTCGATGGCCAGTCAACATGCACACCAGGTTTGCTGTGGTAGCCATACTAGCTACTCGTCAAAACCCTCCCTTCCACGCCTTCAAGCACACTCCAGTACTCTATCACCTCCAAGTTCTCCACTTCTGCCAGGAACAGTTTGTCCGGATCTTGACCCGGCTGCATCGGCGGAGCTCCCATCGCTCCACCACCAGCTCCCATCGGATTTGCCATGGCCATCTGTTGGGTAACCTGACTAGCTGCATTGTCGTTTCCCAAAATGAAGATGAAAACACTCTGTAAACCGAACAAACACAAAAAGTACCAACTCAGCGAACTAACCCACCTGACATCCAGATCCCGTGTCATAACACCTGCTTGCAGCATCTGTTTGAAGCGGATCGTGAGAGGAAACGGAAGCTTCAGGATGACGAAGCCAGCGAAGAAGGCATTTATCCAGGACATTATGAGGGTTTGAGGAATCATCATGGCCATGTTTCCCTTCATCATGCCCATCATGCCCTCCATAGCGGCCGGATCGGTCATAGGATTTGCCTGTTCTTGGCCGCGGGATTCAGGACCGCCCTTCAAGAAAGTTCCTTTTTTGTATCCATCAATCAGATAGTCCCTCCGTGACTGGAAGGCAGTTGTGGAGAGGCCAGACGATGGCAAGTTTGAACGGAGGGTAAGGCTGCGACCGAAGGATTGGCGTTCTCTAGCCGTGGGAGGGTCAGCAGGTGGTTTCGGAGGAGTTTGTAACAAGATCGTGGCGTAATGTCGGAGGACGCCTGTCAGGATCATCACTATCGTGATAGGCAAGAGGATCCATAAGCTGTAGTTCAATGTCAATAACGATAATTTAAATTGCAAGAAGTCATATTGCCACTTACAAGAGAGCTGGATCTCGTTGGATTACTTGCTCCGTCCCTTGAATAGCCATCTTGACTGATACGGAGAAAGCCCAAGGTGGTGTTCAGCGTCTGGTGCGTTGGTGAGATCGGATATCAAGAAAGAGAGTGCAGAAGTAGAAGTGGTGGTGCTGACAAGGCTAAACAAGGCTCCGCCAAAGTTCCCCGCCGCCCCATACCTACAAATCAAGCAATTGTGAAGTCGTCTGACTTTGTTCGATCGACGCCTTCAAAAAGCCTTCAAGGTAGAACTACCGTATTTTAATGAATGCTTCGAAGCTTTGATATAATGTTTCATGATCTGATTTGACAACACTGACTACTTTCTTTTGCTATACTACCACGTTACTATAGAACATTTGGGAATTGAAAGACGAATCTGATCCTAAGAGTTGGGTACCATCACGCCTGGACAAAGATCGACAGAACCCTCTAAGAATGCTCCGTCGCCTACCAACAGCTTTAACAGTTTCACCGGAAGACGTTGCAGCATTTGAAGAAGCACTACAACGTCGTGTGGCGTTTACTCACTATCAGAAGACTGGCGAAGATCCCGATGGATTGTTCACAGGTCAAACGCAGCAGAACCAAAAGAACAGTGAGGACATAGCGAAGGTTCTAGATCCTAATGACGAGTTGAAGCCACTACCTGGTGAACAAGCCAGAATAGTTAGAGGGCGTGAGGAGAGGATCATGGGCGCCGGAAGAGCCGCCAACGCAACTGGCCGATGAAGATTCGAAAACCAGACGACATGTACAACACAGCAATTCCACGAGTGTTTATTCGCCCCAACCGCGAGCGGGTCTCCAAGAGAGCAATAATAAGCATAGCCGTAGGATGCTCCACATCGATTTCAAGCCCTGGTAAAAGACATGCGAAGGTCTTAAACTCTGCGATATCGACTCCGATGAAGGTGACAGGGCCAGATAGCGGAGGTTAGGCTCTTGATCAAATTCGCCAGATATCAAATTTTCCAGGCACAATGCTTCACAGCAGCGAAAAAGACTTGCAAGGTTTCTGGAAAGACGGATCGCATCTATGATCATACTGCACCTATCGGAGACTTGTCAAAGTGACACGGTCTATTTACGACTCACAAGATTTATCTCTCCTTGCCATCACCTCAAGTCACAGATGGTGCTTTTCGTCACAAAAAGTCTGAACATATTCTTGCCGGACGGTACCAACGTATTCGACCATGCTCACACTACTGTCTCACCAAGGCTCGATCAAGATCAGGCCTGTATACTACGCATCTATTTAGATTAGATAGATAAAGGATTACTCAGAGTGCTACGTTAACCCTTGCTTGTGAGATACACAAGTAACCGAACTATCTCATTGGTTGCATGTTCAGGTGACTAGTGGTTTCTCTTCATTGCACCATCCGGAGTATCTCTACCGGCATGGAATTGTTCTCTACTATGATTGGTTCATCTGGATCGTAAGGTGTTTGCCAGATTGGGTATGTCCGAGAAGTGTGACCGCCTTGCTTGACCACCCTTGGCACCTGATCAGTGTTCTAGGCCATACCTCTTCACCCTGTTGTTCTCTCATCTGTTCAGTTAACTGCCCGTGACAATCACTCAGCAAGCAAGCATTGCCATCCTTGTGACAATTCCTGACCATCGTTAGTGTCAAGCCGCCATCGTCTGATCGACGTTGATCTTCTTACTCCACTACTTACGCTATCGTACCCCGCGAGCACTGTCAGCGGTGAGCCTGTCGTAAGCAAACACGAGTGACTACAACATCTCCGCGCAGGACAGAAGATACTGTAACAGCTCTCGAACACATCCGTGTGAACTCAAGGCATTTACCTGCGTTGCCCACACCAACAGGCATTGTATCAACTCGGCTGGCCGATAAGCATATCGCGCAGCCATCTGCGCCATGCGACCATCCCATCTTGAGCCCTATGGCTCACAACGGAACGATAGGCGTCAGGTATGGTCACAAGACCATTTAAGTGTGCAAGAACAATCTCGCCAAATAACAAGAAGGTCTCGCTTTGAAGGTAACCTCTCTCCTCAACGATCTTCAACCATGAACTTATGTAGTATAGATTCGTGGATCGACCTATCCTCACAACCAGCATCGTCATCGCTCGCCTCACCAAACGATCGGGACGAAATTATTACAACAGGTCTGCAAATCCGACGTGATGATATTCGACGTTCGAGGCAACTGCGTCTGAACAACCTACACCCTAACCAACCTCAACCAAGATCTACTAGTCTGGCAGGTAGTAGTCAAGATGAATATGAAGAGAGCGAAAGTGAGAGCGATAGAGTATTATCTAGCTCTAATGAAGACATCTCCAATACCTCCAATGCTGAAGATGAGAGCGATACACAAACAGCATTGGGAGTACCACAACCTGACAGAAACATATTCACACCACAACCCAATGCATTCTCACACCCTCCACACGCACGATCTGTACCAGCGACGACGCCCGCGAACGATTCATACTTCCCACCAGTATCCCAGCAGCAGCCTCCACTGGCAAGTTCACATCGACTCCCATCCAATCGAGTACCAATCATATCACGCCCAGAACGACCGTCGCTTCCGCAGCGAATTGCAAACACGAACATCTCTCCTGATCATGATGCTGCTCTCCGTGCGTCTCTCACTACATTGCTCTCCTGC
>Ga0068618_1000406_pt1 | contig 11862 bp, 11 predicted proteins | sample InSIn2SAF170_2_FD_77423 | JGI IMG/M metagenome (GOLD analysis project Ga0068618, IMG submission 77423) | Clean room microbial communities from NASA Spacecraft Assembly Facility at Jet Propulsion Laboratory, Pasadena, California, USA -... ...
TATAAGTTGCATGAAAATGACATTTTTCTCTTTAATTTAGTAATATGTCACATGTTGTTGTGAATGATAATATATCGATCCACTTGGGGTTATGTTAGGTCCCTATACTACTAGTGTAATCCCTTATTGTTATTAGTGCAACCCCCTTATTATATTATTGTGCCCATTTAGTCCCCATATTGTTATTATTGTGCCCCATAGAAGCCCACTATTGTTATTGTTGTTCCCTTACATTATTATTGTTGTGTTGGCTCTGATTACATTATGACCCCTTAGACTCCTATATATAGAAAGGAGGTCTTGTAATTTGTATCATCCAAGAATTGTTCATTTGTGTAATGTAAAGGAGGTTTCCCTTGAAGAGGCTGAATTCTAAGGCGTTTATCTTTCTTTTCTATCTTTTTGTGAGTTGGTTTCATAGCATTTGGTATTAAAGCTTTGGATTCTAGGATTTGGTTGCTCCAAAGAGGTCATCGTGGAATTTTGGATATAAATTTTGTTCTACAAATTTTCATAAGCTAAAAAAAAATCCATTTGCGCCAAGATCGTTTTGAACCTCGGGTCTAAATTTTATAGCTTGTCTCGCTATATTTGCAGAGATATGATATGAGGAAATTAGGGGTTTTGCAAGCCCCAGAATTCCATCTCAAACAGGTCATCGTGGAATTGTCATATATTTTGTTGTACACGAAGGTTCAGACTCTGAAATTAAAACCCCTTTGAGGTGAAATCATGGGGAGGCTCGTGCCCAAATTTTAGATCTTGTTTCACTATATTTTCAGAGATACAGTCCAAGACATTTAGGGTTTCTGCAAGCTCCCAAATTACATCCCAAACAAGTGACCTGGGGAAAATCACCATAACTTTCTCTCTGAGCATCAAATTGAAATTTCGTAAGAAGCTAAAGAAAGAGGATGGACTATACATAGTGGTGTATTTTTTTGAGGTCTGAAGGTCAAAACAGTAACACATGTCACTTAGTACAAGTTCTCTCTACTGAAAAAAAAGTATATAATCAGGTCATCTTGGGAGATTAGGCATAACTCTTTCTTGGAGGATCCCCTTTCAATCAAACTGGTGGCGTTGGAAAGAGGACGTAGAGGGATACTGTACCTCACAATTTCAGACCTTGGAGATCCTAAATTATGGAGTTACATAATGTTTCAATATCAAGCTCCTAAAATCAAGAAAAGGTGATAGGAGGAAGTTTGATGGCAAGGATCTGGTAAATTGGATACTACAGATGGAACAATATTTTGACTACATGATGTACAAATGTTACAAAAGGTATATATTACATCTTTATATTTAGAATCGAATCAATTTTTATGGTATAAATGGCTTTGTTCTCATAAACTTCTTGTCACTTTGTCAATTTTCACAGAGGAAATGATAGCATATTATGAGGATACAAAGAGAAAAAACTTCTTTAGCCAATTGATAAATCTCAAACAAAAGGGTTCAATGGAAAAGCACATTGAGGACTTCAAAAAGTTGAATATAAGGGTAAATGATATTCTAGAGAAGTAAAGGATTGATGCCTTCATAGGGACTTTAAAGGATAACATTCAACATGAGGTTGGTCCTTGTGAACCTGATTCATTGGAGAAGGCATTCAGGTTGGCAAGAAAAATGAAAAGCGGAATTATGGAAACAAGGAATCCCACTGTTAGCGCTCAAATCTGCCTCAAGCTGAGGAGGGCAAAACTCGAGGCCACATCAAACCACGCTCAGCCTCGTAGCTAGCCCTACAAGGACAAGAGAGGGCTCTCTCTAGGTCTATCTCGGAAAAAGGTCTTCAAAAGGGCTGAGATGACTCAAAATAAACACTGATTTTAGGCTAGTAAAGAGATAGGAAAGTTTGATTTAGATTTTTTGGGTTTTTGTTGGAGAAATGGGAAAAAACAATTTTGGGTCCAGGGATAAGGCCAGATATTTTCAGAATTCAAGTTAGGGGGAGGTAGGCAGTAGTATTGATGCCTTTGATCAGGTGTATGGATGGATTAGAAAGACAAGGAGCTGAAAAGGGTAAGGGAGAACATGGATCCTCTCCAAACTGGCGAAAACATGTAAAGCTAAATAAATTTAAAGGCAGAGCACTGAAAACAATGGATTCAACCTCATTTACTCATTCATTTAGTTTCAAAAGCATAAGAAGGGAAAACACCATCAAGAGCTGAAAGCCACAAGAATCCCAACAGGTGCTGCAAAACCTCTGATCTTTCCTTAGCCAAAATATGAAAAGTATGTACAATAATGTGCCAAAATCTTCCCAAGAGTCCAACTTTTGCTACTGACTGAAAATTTACATAATATAGACCAATCCAACCCATTCCCTAACCTCTAGGGGTCGAGCTCCTCCTTCTGAGAGCAGTTTGAACCAATTCTAAACAAGGAGCAAGAATCTAGGTGACCAAAACAACCTGCCTCTAAAAAGAAGGAAATTGATTCACTCATCCAATTTCACCTCTTTGTGAATGAATCATCTAGAATAGCTAAATAAGTGCAAAATTTACATCATGTACATTAAATTACATCAAGAAAAATAAAAAATTACATCAAGAGGTGAAATAGGTCACAACTGGTCGAATTCCTGAGCTGAAAGGTGAAAAATTGACCAAAAATCTGTATGCGTGGCACCCCTGAGCCATACGCGTAGTGCGCTTTTCATCCTGATTTTGAGGCACTTCCCAACATCTAAATTGAGCTCATGATAGCTCATTGGAAAGCCCTAGATGTTGGCTATCCAACCCAAGTGGAATTTCCCAATTTGGAGCTCATTTTCCCCTCCACAACTTCATTCTCCCAGAAGTACTTCCTACTGGTGCAAAAGGTGGCAGCAAGGTGGTTTTCATGGTGTTTTTGGGCCTTTTGATCATCCAGAACTTGATGAAATGCTTCGGAAATACTTGAGCATGCATAAATTACCATGACAAACCCAAAAATATAAAGTTTCCCTCCAGAAAGTGTCCCAATCAAAAGCGAGCGCGTTGACGCGCTACTCGTATAGCTGAAAAATCTGTTTTTAGGCCAAAATATTTCAAAATGACAAAAATTTCTCGGAATTTGCTCAAATTTGGAGCGAAGACCCTCCATCATGTATCATGCCCAGTCAACAAAGCCTTGGCCAAAATCCGAAGTATATCAGGCCTTTTCCGCCGTTTTAGTGCTCGGCTCAACCTCCTCTTCAGAATCCTCATTTTTGCCTTGTAGACATGCATGAGAGCCCAATAATGATGTTTCATATGACGAAGCATGTCTTTGTCTCTATTGGCTTTCGCCAACAACTCCTCCAGATGTTGATTGAATTTCTCAAGCCAAATTTGCCGGTCAAATGGTGTCAAATTGCCATGCCTTTTTCGGGCCAACTCTTAGTCTTCACGGATTTGTCACAGCTCATAAAGTGTGTGCTCATCCTCTAGCTATTTGTTACGCTGCTCCAGATAGTTTATCACCTACTGAGCCCTCTGCAATTTCTCTTTCAGCGTGTCATTCTCGGCCTTTTTTCCCCGGATGATCCCCTTCAACTTCGAGCTAGGAGAGCTCGCATCAACATCAATGATCGTGAAATCAGTGTCACGGCCTCCAGATGGGCCCTCATCACGCATGGGCCTCTTGCCCCTGTCCTGGAACTGTACCTATGTTGAAGAAGAAGGCAAGACCCCTTCCACATCATGTGGAGATAATACTCGCTCTGTTGATGGAGTCAACGAGACCCCTTCCACCCCAGGTGGAGATAATACTCGTCGTGTAGCTGCAAATAAGGCTCTGCGGCCTCACTGGTATGTCACAAACAATGGAGCACTGATATGCTTGATCTCAGGAATTTCAGGCTGGTGTGAAGGCTCTCCCTCATCATGAACTATCTCTGGAGGCAACTGTGGCACTGTGAAAAAGTCACAAGAGATGAAATCCTCCCAAGTAATGCCCTGTTGTGCCAACTGATGAACCAATACGATATTGATCAGGGCGTAATGATAAATACTTCTATGCTGCTATGCTGGGGTCTTCTTCTGTACAAAAATCATCATCCTCTCTATGTTGCGATACATGAAGTATGGAATGTTCATCATACATACCCTTGTGAAATGCATCAACAAATGGACATGGTACGCATAAAGACGTGAGAATCTGCCCTCGCAACTGAAATACCAAATGATGAGTTTCACAAGAGTCTTTAGTCCTAGAGTCTAGGGTTTTCAGTCCTTTGCAAACATGTAATAAAGACGCGAGAATCTGCCCTCGCAACTGAAATACCGAATGATGAGTTTCACAAGGGTAGCAAAGGTTGGACTCTTGGGAAGATTTTGGCACATTATTGTACATACTTTTCATAAGACCAAGAACTAACCCCAGAGAAAGAAGCAATGAATCTGATCATATCTTGTAAAGCATTGGAAATAATTACCACTCCTCAAACTCTCAAGATAGAAGGACATATCAAGAAGAAAAAGGTTCAAGAAGTGAAAGATCACATCGAGCATCAAGAAATGAATCTGACCATATATTGTAATTCATTGGTAGGAATTACCACTCCTCAAACTATCAAGATATATGGACATAACAAGAAGAAAAAGGTAATACTGTTGATTGATTCGGGCAATACCCATAATTTTATTCATTGTAAGATAGCAAAGGAATTGAATTGCTTCCTATATCCAGCACCAGAGTGTCAAGTGATGGTTTCAATGGAAGAACCATAGATTTCTTTGGAACGTGCCATAATATCAAGCTCTCCATGGGAGAATATTTTTTTTAATAGTCCAATGCTTTCCATTCCAATGTGTGGTGTTGATGTTGTACTAGGAGTCCAATGGCTACAATCTTCGGGTACACTAACTTTTAATTTTCAAGAACTCTTCTTGAAATTTTTTTCAAAAGGAAAGGAAGTTGAATTAAGAGGTAATGTAGGGAAACTAGGAAATATATCAACTCTAATGGCATGATAAATCTTCTAAAGGAAGAACAATGTGGCGTAATTTCACAATTATGTTCACTAGAGGTTCCCATGCCGAAATCATCTATTTCTCCAGATACCCAAAAAGTCTTGGACAATCATTCCAAGGTATTTGAGACTCCCAAAGGCCTCCTACCTATTTGTGATCACGATCATGCTATTCATTTTCCAGGAAGTGTTCCTCCAAACATCAGGCCTTACAGATATCCCTTTGCACAAAGGAGTGAAATTGAACGTATGGTTGCAAAAATGCTAGAGGTTGGTATAATTCAACCTAGTCAAAGTTCTTCCTCTGCTCAAGTGGTATTGGTACTAAAGAAGGATGGATCATGGTGCATGTGTCCCGATTATAAGGAGATCAAAAAGCTTACTATTAAAGATAAATTTCCCATTCCTGTCATTGATGAATTATTGGATGAATTACATGGAGCAATTTACTTCAGCAAGTTAGGCGTTCATGCAGGATATCATCAAATCATAATGAAGACTGAAGACATTCCGAAAACAACATTTAGAAATTATGAGGGTCATAATGAATTTTTGGTCATGCCTTTTTTCCTTACCAATGCACCTTCTACATTCAAAGGTTTAATGAATTCAATTTTCAAACCCTTCCTCGGAAAATTTGTGTTAGTATTTTTTGATAATATACTAATCTACAACAAGTCTTGGAAGGATCATCTTCAACATGTTGATAGAGTGCTCAGACTATTGGATGAGAAACAATTATATGTAAGAACCTACAAATGTTTCTTTGGAGTACAAGAGGTCGAATACTCGGGTCATATTGTACCTCATGAAGGTGTTAAGGTAGACCCTAAACAACAACAAGTTATCCAACTATTAAAGGATAACCTGACTTTGGCACAAAATTGAATGAAACAATAGGTAGATCAACATTGCATTGAAAGAAGTTTTGATATAGGCGATTGGGTATTTTTACAAATACAACCATACAAAAAAAAATGTCCCTCAAGCAAGCTAAGAAGGATAATAAATTATCACCAAAGTACTATGGTCCTTAGAAGGCTTTGTAAAAGATTGTTACTATGGCATACAAATTGGAGATTCTTGCATCTTCTCGAGTGCCCCCAGTTTTCCATGTTTCATGCTTAAAGAAGTTTATAAGTGACAAGATCCCAGTTCAAACAATATTATCAAAACTTGACAAGGAAGGAAAAATCATATTGGTACCTGAAGCAGTCATGGAAAGAAGAACCTGACATCTATGAAACCAATCAATTTTAGAGTATCTCATCAACTGGAAGAACTTACTCGCTCAATATTCCACATGGGAAGATGAGAATTCTATACAGAAGCATCCAGAACTACTCAAGTGTTGAGGACAACACTTTTTGAAGGAGAGGGGCATGTTAGGTCCCTATACTACTAGTGTAATCCCTTATTGTTATTAGTGGAACCCCCTTATTATATTGTTGTGCCCATGTAGTCCCCATATTGTTATTATTGTGCCCCATAGAAGCCCACTATTGTTATTGTTGTGCCCTTATATTATTATTGTTATGTCGACTCTCATTACATTATGACCCCTCAGACTCCTATATATAGAAAAGAGGACTTGTCATTTGTATCATCCAAGAATTGTTCATTTGTGTAATCTAAAGGAGGTTTCCCCCTTGAAGAGGCTGAATTCTAAGGTGTTTATCTTTATTTTCTATGTTTTTGTGAGCTAGTTTCATAATAGGTTAAGAGAGTAGGGATTTGAAAAAAAATGTTAGTTCTTTATTAATATATTAATGGGAGGTAACTCAGGGAATTTTTTAAGGATTTAAATATTTTCCTATAACTAGTATCGTAGATGACTATTCTGGTTTGAAAATTCATACGTATAGAATGTAGGCGAATATTTAATTAAAAAACATGTAATTCACTATTAAAATTGGTAATTTTTCTCGAATATAATCCATTTAATCATACATATGTAAATAATAGGCTAATTTTCAACCATAATTAGCAAATATTTTATTTAGAAAATGTCCAAAAAATAACCCATTTGCGAAATATCACCCCTAAAATTTTTCCTAGAGAGGTTAGCTTAATACCTTGACTATTCTTGAGATGAGAATTTCTATTGGAATAGCACTACTAGATCACACAATTCTAGAATAAATTTGAGTTGTGCTCTTATTCTTTAAGCCATCAAACTCTCAACTTTTACCATCATAACACCGCTTCCTGTTGTTTGTACTCCTCTAGTTGAGTTGAAATATGATGCCTTTGGTTAGAAATGGCTTGATATCTCTCGCAAGTGATGATTTGTTGCTAAATTCGATCCATTTTATATTTCAAATCCTTTTGTATCTTGAAAAATATCCATAAACACTATTTTATTCCAAATATTGAGATGTTTTTTTATGTTTTTGAGAATTTTTTTGGAAATAATAAATTAAATCCCCCTTTTCAATAGCCACTTCAATCCACTATCAGCTAATGTTTTCTTGAAAATCTAGGCAAGAAAGCCAAAAAATTTCAAACCTTAAAGGGTTCTTAATGGGGATACTTGGGATGTGTAGAGTGAGGTAGATGGGATAGTGATTAGATCTAGTTAAGGGAAGAATATTGGTATTCAATCCTTCTCCTAAAAGAATTAAGAATTTTGATATCAAATAATGATTTAGTCAGTAGGAAACTTGTTAGGTTTCTGTACATTTTTTGTTCTAGGTTGTTGGAAATAATACTAAGAGGGGGTGGGGATGAATTAGTATTAGTCAAATAAATCTTTTTATTTTCATACTCTAATTTATATATGTTAGTTCAATGAAGGTAACTTGTGTGTACATGCAACTATCTTTAAGGAAACCAACATATATCGAGTGAGCTTATGGTTCAGTTAATTCATCATATGTTAATCTTTCATCAGTGCATCAATACTTTATTAACCATATAGATAGTAACCATGTGCAATAATAACATAATAAACCATCACACATAAGCAACACACATGAACACCAAGATTTAAGGTGGAAACCCAATGCAGGACAAAAAAACACTTGTTATTGTCTTCTTTTAATATAAGAAAAACCTGTTTACAATCATGTACTAGTGCAGACTCATACTAGTACACAGGCACCCACTTATAGAAGGCTACAACCTTCTCTCATTCTCCAGCGACTATTAGAAGGGAGCTCCATCCCCCTGGCTCTTGTACTAGCTGATTTGTTTACTAGTATGTATGCGCTGGCCTACAAAAGGCTCCAACCTTTACTTATTCTCCAGCTACTACTGGAAGGGAGCTGCAACCCCCTGGCTCTTCTACTAGCCGCTCCATTTACTAGTACGTAGGCGTCGGCCTATAGAAGGCTCCAACCTTCACTCATTTTCCAACTACTATTGGAAGGGAGCTCTAACCCCCTAGCTCTTGTGCTGGCCGATATGTTTACCAGTATCCTATAGAAGGCTATGACCTTATCTCTTCCTCTAGGGACCACGTTTCATTAATTTTTACATTGGATAGTCTTGGAACACAAGACCACAATCTAAAGGCCTCGTTTCATCAAATTTTCATACTAGACCCATCAGTAAAATTGAAGCTCAAAATCAATCATCCATCAACTAATCACTGAAACTTAATCATCAATCTATGAAAACCAATCATTGATCTCTAAATCAAACATAACTAAATCAATCAATCACTGAAACCTATGATATACTGAATCAAAAAATCATTCAAAATTAATCAAATTCAACCAATTAATTGGAATAGACAGATCACTGTAACCAGTACACAAATCTTAACCTAGAACTCTGCATCAACAACCAGAACCAACTGCAACTTCAAATGTCATATTTCATAATGTATACGCTACTTTGATGTGCCAAACTGACATGTATACGCGCTTTTATCAAAGCGAATCAATGTACAGATATGCAAATACTAACTTAAAACATCACACTATTCCAGACTTCAGTCATACCCATATCTGAACATTTACAGTGTAAATCATGCGTTAGCATTCAGATCTAGACTATCCATGATCAAACCACATAATGGTAATTCATTTCAGGTCTTATGATCCTGATCCAACATTAGATCTCATCCATCATCATCCACTTAGGTGCATCCCTAGTTCATATCAAGCAAAGAATCAGAAGCTCATAACATGCATATTTTCTTTTGATCTAACTCTTCATAAGATATTCATTACTTGCACACTTTGGCCTAATGATCTTCTCCTCCTTATATAGTTTTAGGCCTTTCTTAATACCTCAGACCAAAACCACTTAGGAACCATGGTATTCTTGGGCAGGATCAAATAGTAGTTACTCCGCTCAATATTGTGGGCTGATACCATGGTATTGACCCCTTGTATTGTCTCCCCTTAAATTTCCTTTTTTTTTTCCAACTTGTATGCGCTTTTCCTCTTGTGAGAGTGTGTGTATACATATAAACTCTTTTTTTTCTATGGACCCGCATGTATACGCCACTTTGACAAAGTGAACCAGAGTATACTTCTTAAACCACTTTATTTCTTCAATCTCTGGAGTTTGATCCGTAAGCCTTTGTTGTTAACGTGTTTCATTGTAAACTGTCATCTATGTGAGTTTCTATCAAGGACAACACATGTATCATAATGCCAACGATCTCCCCCTTTGGACTTGATGGCAATAACAACACCAAGACACTCTCCCCCTTTGACATCAAGGGAAAAGGTGGACCAAGATATTCTCCCCCTTTGATATACATTATGTTTTCCATGCTCCCCCTAAGTACATGTTGAATTCTATGATTAAGCTCCCCCTTTGTACATGCTGAGATGCACTAAGTCGTCCACGCTTCCCCTGAGCACACGCAGAGTCTGCAAAAATATTTTCCAAAAGAATAACATGACTCTATAACTCAACTATGTGAGTATGACCTTCCTATCACCAATGACTCATACATACATCAATCTCCCAACCAAGTGGGGATACATCAATTTTAACTCATCCACCCAACCAAGTGGGGATATACCAATAGATTATACATGCCTAAAATATATGAATTATTACATCATCCTTCCCATGCATAGTGGGGTTACATCATAGGTCTTTATATTACCTTTACATCAAAATGATATACATTACATTTATAACAAGGATTAATAATCTAAATAAGACCATGATAAGCATCAGCAACTATCATACACCATATATGATATGCACCATCAGCATATGTCAGCAACGTCAAGATCAAAAACCTATATATGTCCATCATCAAACGAGTCACTTGAATCAAAACAATTATGTGGATCAAGAAGTATAAGCTTCTTCATGTACTAAGATCTTCTAACACAATGCCAACAATGCATTATTAGAAGCATATTCTCCCCTGAATGTGTGCCAACTGTTCACTGTCAAATCAGATCATTACAAATATCAGTAAGAATCATCAAAGCATCACCATTAATTAGATATACATCAAGTCATCAACAACTTATGAGAGCCAAGAGCACTTATACATATTATCAGCAAACTATATTCATCATCCATCTGAATAGAATAGATATTTGATAATTGACTGAACCATATTATACCGCTTTTTTTGAGTCTGTCCCACTGCATTTTCCTCAAACCAACATATACGCGACTGTGAAGCTTCAAACTTATGTATATACGTGACTTGTCTTCACAATGACTGTGTATGAGATTTAGAACACTGAAGTTTCACACTTTCAACTCCCCCCGTTTCTGTTATGCTATGCCACATCTTTCTGGCTATACTTCTTTCTTCTTCCATACCTTGGAGTGTGATGATGTTTTCTCTTTTGGGTATGTTGGCTGAAATTTTCTCCTGCATTATTTTTCTATGTGCCAATGCTTGTTACAACCATAACATCTTATATGTTTCATATTCCCTCTATAGCAGTCAATGGCTTTGTGACCAAACATATTGCAAGAAAAATAATATCCCTTAAAGTACTTGGAAGATGATGATATTTCTGTGTGATGATTATTAGCTTGAACATTTCTACTTCTGCATCTAGGTGCAACATGTCCAAAATTATGACATACAAAACATTAAACATTATTCATCAGAGGAAATAACCGAATTCCATAAAAACATATTTCATTAAATTTGGAAATTTTTTATTACAAGGACACCACTATAATTGAGTTGTTTGGTTATTTTAAAATTCTAGATTCACTATTTAATTCCAAATTTAATGAAACAGTTAGGACTAAATAATTCTCTTTGAAGACTTTCTTTCCATTGTTGATGGGGTTGACCTCTTATCTCCTTGTTGATAATTTTAGAATTTGCGTTAGAGTTCCTTGCCTCATCTTGTGAGGTAGATTCACCTTCAACAATTTCATGAAAACCAAGACCAATTTTGATGGTAGGGGACCTTTGACTACTAAGAATGTTATCCAAAATCTTAGCATTGTCTTGAAATCATAACAGTTTATCCTTTTCTTCTAATTTACCTTTCAAGATATTTACCTCAACCTCATATTTCTCTTCCTTTTCCAGATATTGCTTCTTTATGATTTCTTCAGCCTTTTTTCCTTCTTCCACTTGTTGCCTTAATTTGAGAATCTCATTTTCTTGTTCTTCATCTTTTTGAGGTAGTTCTTCATTCTACTTAATTGATTTTTCAAGATCTTCTTTTAGAGAGAGGATCTTAGCTTCAAGACTTTCATAGTAAATGGATCTATCTTTAAGTCTCTTGATTGTTGTACTCTTTTCATTTACTTCATTCTTTGATGATGTCACTTCATCCTGCACCTTTTGGCATTGATCTTCCTTTTCCTTCTATTGCTTCCTTACCTTGTTTCCTTCCTCTAACTGAGCTTTTAATCTGGTAACTTCTTCTTTGAAGGAACACTCCCTTTTGTTAAATAGATCTTGTTGATCTCTTATTTTATTAGTGAGTCCTTTAACTTCTATCTCTATATTTGTTTCA
>Ga0068618_1000408_pt1 | contig 11845 bp, 11 predicted proteins | sample InSIn2SAF170_2_FD_77423 | JGI IMG/M metagenome (GOLD analysis project Ga0068618, IMG submission 77423) | Clean room microbial communities from NASA Spacecraft Assembly Facility at Jet Propulsion Laboratory, Pasadena, California, USA -... ...
CCACCATGGCCGCCTTAGCCCACCACCCCTTCGACCAACCTCTCCTGCAACGCCCTCCCATCCGCCGCGAACCCCACTACACTCAACACGATCTTACTCCCCTTGTGGTCTGGACCGGTTCCGCCGATTTTGAAGAGTTTGGGGGCGTAGCGGGTGAGGATGTTGTAGCCGGAGGTGAGACGGGTGTCGCCGGCGAGGATGGCGAAGCTGGCGCCGGCGATGCCGAGGGTGGAGCCGCCGTTGTCTGTGTAGGGGTAGAAGGAGTGTTGGGTTGGTTCGCCCGAGGCTGAGGAGTTGTTGAAGGAGAAGGTGGGTTGGTCGAAGGGGTGGTGGGCTAAGGCGGCCATGGTGGCCCTGGGGTGGTGGTGGTGGTGGTGGTGGTGTGCGGTTGGTTTGTGGGTGGGCTGTGCTGGATTGTTCGATGGGTGATGTGGTGTAAGTGCGGTTCGGAATTGTTTGTTGCTCAGATAAGGTTGATGAGGTGATGTGTGGATGTTGTTTCAGCGAAGGCGACGTGAGGCTCCAAACGAGTGACGCGAGCTTCAAGCTTCAAGCTTGGACGCACGGGCCACGCTTCGACAGAATACCACAATGCAGCATCGAAGCTTCTTCTCCCCACTGTTGGTACATCACTATTTGGATAATGAAACGCATGCTGACCCTATAGTTGAGGGTGAAGGTTACAAAGCTCCAAACTTGATGCCGTCGCCTCTGCCGGATTCAGAGCGTACCACGAAGTATGGGCCGACGCCACACCAGCACCCTACGATAGAGCGACAATTATGACAACGAGCACGTGAGGCACAAGAAAGCCATCCGGACGATGTAGCTCCCTTCGGACGTGGCAATCCTTTACTGCGGTTCCGCTGCACAGATGTCTGACACAACAGCCGGATATGGCTCCGTGTCAGCTTCGCCGCGGTCCCTTTCCTAGGTACTAGCAATAACCTAGACGTCACTTTGATGTCTATACAGTCAGCGGGCGACATTACTGCAGTATAAAATGTGCTTCCGCAATGCCTGGACCTCACACCAAAGCCTGACACGAGCTTGCGGCTTGCGCTCGAGATTGACGGTCCCACTTTCTCGCCTTCAGGTCTGCTGGGACAGATCTCACACCGTGTGCTTTCCAATGCAAAGCACCTATCGCTTGACTACGTGTCCTGGAAGCTGGTGACAGTATATGATCGACAACTGCTTTCACAATTCCGGGCGCTGTCTCTTCACGCCTACTAGGTGGCGAGCTGCTGTAGTCTAACAAGCGACACGTGAAAGACGAGGTGCCATTCACAGGCTAAGCTCAGCACGCAGACCGCTATTGCATTTAGTGATCAGCCGTCATGGTCCAGCGCGCCCGAGCACGTAGGCGTCTTACTGACTAGCTCGGACACTGGTTGACGCGTTGACGGCCCAGGTTTCCGACTGTGATAGGTTTTTCCAAGCGGAGCTGACAAAGGCTCCCGACACCTTATTACAACGCCGGACGACATGCGCGCATTGGGCAGATCCACACCGCTGTATGTGCATCCTCGTAGGGCACTGCAATGTTAAGCTAAAGCATAAGCATACACTAAAACATGCTTAACCTGCTGAGACTACGTACTCAAAGCCTCTTGCTAGCCATATCAAGTCATCAGCAGCGAGAAAGGGCATGCATCAGCCACGTATATTGCATGCTTGACTTGTATAAGCTGCGGCTTATGTGCAGCTATTCTGGGGAGGATCAGTCAGGCACAGCCCCACAACCATGGCTTTCGACAGCTGTGACGGCTCACACGAGTTTACCACGCCTCCCGCAGCAACAACACGGCAGCAACACAATGGTCCAGACTGTGTCATCGCATACGAACACCTCTCCTGGGAAGCAGTCGTACCTGCATAGTAATCGCACCACACATCAGCACTACAGAGTGTGCGAAGGTGTATAAGTAAAGCCTCTCCAACCACCACTCTATCCTTTCCTCTCCTCACACCACAACTACAACAACTACAACTACAACAACAAAACAAAACCCACCAACACACCTTTTCCCTACCTTTTATTTCCTTGTCTCCTTTGTATTCAGTCAATCACTTGATCGGACTTCGAGAACGAACGTAATCATAATGTACAGCACAATCGCTTCCGCCGCCCTCCTGGGCCTTTCCGGCATGGCCGCCGCCGCTCCGTACAATTACGGCTCCTCCTCGTCTACCATCTCGAGCGCCGCTTCCATGAGCACTGGTTCCAGCTACGGCTCCTCGTCGAACAGCAGTGACTTCAAGTTTCCGCTCAGCAATGGTCAGCTCCACAATCCAACCTCCCTATCTTGATTACATGCTAACACGCCTCAGGCTTCCCAAACATCACGGACCCCTCCTCCGAGCTCACCGACCTCGAGCAGCAAGCCCACGGCACCCTTCCCCAAAAGCAGGACGGCACTCCGCCGCCACCACCACCAATGCCTCACCCTGACTCCCTCGTCTCCCTCGACTTCATCGCTTTCAACGAGTTATTCGAGGTGGCCTTCTTCACTGAGCTCGTGCAGAACATCACCGACAAAGTCCCCGGGTACCAATACTCCGATATCCCTAACCGCGACCAAGTCCTCGCCGCGCTCAAAGTCGTCGTCGCACAAGAAGAACTCCACGAGCTCAACGCCAATGGCGCTTTCACCCACTTTACGGGTAACACCATCACGCCTTGCAAGTACGTTTTCCCTGTCTCGAATTTCACGGAAGCTATTGGTTTGGCGTCGACATTCACCGACGTCGTCCTATCCACACTACCGGATATCCAGACCATCTTCGCCGAGAACGGTGATAACGGTTTAATCCGCGGTGTCGGCAGCGTGATTGGACAGGAAGGCGAGCAAGATGGTTTCTACCGCAATATCCTCGGCAAAGTCCCCTCCGCGCTTCCCTTCCTGACGGCTGGAGCGAGGGATTTTGCCTTCAACGCTATTAACCAGAACTTCGTTGTTCCGGGTTCGTGCGACGCCAGCATCGACCTCCTCACGAAGCCGGAGCAGGGGACTGGGCTGCAGTTCTTCGATATCCTTAAGGTCGAGACGGACCCCAGCCTCATTACTTCGGACGAAGACACCACGCTGGACTTCTCCTTCTCGACAACGACCTCGGCGGTCCACGCCCAGAGCTTCGTCGTGGAGACAAGTGGGACGCAGTACCTGACCTACATCAACCAGCAAAACGTTCCCTTCTCTTTCCCGCTGGGTCCACTGAAGGCCGGTCACGACAAGACGACGTTCTCTGCTACGTTCCCGGGGAAGACTAATGAGATGAATGGGCTCACGTTTGCGGCTATTACGAATGGGAAGGACTTTGCGAGTGCGGATGAGGTGGCTGCTGCGACGGTTTTTGGACCGGCGTTGATTGAGGTCAATTAGGTGCTTCAGCATCGGGTGCGGGGGGTGGGTGGGGGGTGATAAGTGATGATAGACAAGACTGGGTGGACATAGATGAATGGGCCGGCGTTTTCTTCAGGGTTGCTTGACTGGCGAGCATGGCGGACTCGATGAACGGAAGGGTCCGTACAATGACTTGTGGGTGGGGGGAAGTTGACACTGTACATTTGCGTTGCTTCTTTGCTTCTTTGCGACTGACGCTCTTTACGGGATAGGATAGACTTTTTTGAAAATATACTTGCCTTTGGTGAGGCATCTCGCTCTTCGGTTCTTTTCCTATTCACGCGTTGGCCGTCGGCGCCACTTCTACGACGATGGCAACTCCATTGGTCTACTGATGCTGATGCAGATGCGATTCAGGACTACGAGCTCACTTTAACTGTTCCGGCCGCCTAACATCGACACTTCCTCGAGCAGTCACGGGTGACGGCCGGAAGCAGGCAGACATGCACATGATAAGACGTCATCGACAAATGCTCTACTACTCCTTAAAGTCACTTGCCTCCATGACTGATTCTACAAGACGGACAACAACACCGACATCACGGCCTCGACCTCGAGCTCACCACCCTTTGACCATGCCTCGACTCAAATGGCGCTCGATACTTTCTCGTCTGCGGGGCCTTCGCACAAGGCAGAAGCACGAAGCTCCGCCGTCACCAGTAGTCGCTCATCAGATAGCATCAAGAAGTCCGAATCAAGAGTACGAGATCTCAGCTATCGAAGTCAAAGACGCCATCCCTTCACCACCGCGTCTCCTTACACTACCCTCGGGACTCCGTAACCTGATCAATACCCACGCTCTTCCAACCTCGACACAAGAATTCCGCTTCAACTTTGGCATCTACCAACCTGTCCCCGTCCTCCTACGAATATGTCAACAGATCCGCTGCGAAGCCATCGGGCTCTATTACAACAGCCTGCCCTTCGAGTTCCTGTTTCATCATAACTGCCTCCGCCAGTTTGCTGGTTTCCTGCGCAGCCTCTCGTCTCAAGCGCGCAATGCCCTAGCCGCCAATGCTGAGGTGAATGTAAGGATCTTCGTGGATACCTACCATCCGCGCTTCGCCGAAATCGAGAATTCACTTGGATGTCTGGCGCACTGCCAAGCTGAAACTGGGTGGTCTGTTTCCATGGAGCATTTTGAGGACAAGAGGAAGGGGGTTGGGTTCTTGGTTGATATGAGGTGGGCTAGGGTTCTGGCTAGGCATCGCATTCATGGGGGCTTGGTTGTTCCTGGGTGGGGTGAGCAGGGTGGTGGAAGTGATGGGGGCTAGGGATGTTGTGGAGGATGAGAAGGAGAAGCAGTGGAGGGAGGGAGTGGCGTTGCTTTGTGGGGAGGTCAAGGGGGTGATGGAGATGGTTGCTAATATTTTGGAGGGTTGAGGCAGCGAGTTGGCTGTGAGTGGCTTGACACGGAGAGCATTCAGATCGCCACCGTCGCTGCCAGTACACAGTGAAAAGACTGGCAATTGTACCTCGACAGTACGAACTCAATGCTCTTGAGGCTCAATTCGACTCACATGTCAGCAGGCTTATTACATGTGTCGTCATGTACCATTCCATGATTCACCCTGCCATCCTTGACTTGACCTGTGCATGAATCAGATTCATTCAGGGTGTGACCATTGCAATCAGCTCACAACTCCAATGCTCTCTGGGCAAGGGTCATCTGTCTATCTCCAGTCTTCTCACAACACAAGACAAGGTCTTGCACTCACCGAGAACCAGCATGGCTGAGAACACCATCGACGGCTTGCAAAGGCATGTTTGGGAGAGCAAGAACGTAACATCCGCCATCATGTGCACCTCCGGAAACACATCACTCCAACGCACTACTTGGCAGAGCAACAAGATTACGCCCTCCACTGCCGATCATACTGCCGACATGCTACCTACAGCGCATATTCCTGGTCCTTGGCCGATCGACAGCCTCACCTCCCGCCCACCCGAGCTCCGCAACACGATCTACAGCTACGTCCTACCAACAAAGGTCCAAGTATTCGGCTCTCAACCCGGCCGGTGGGAAATCCGTTTGCTCGACAGTGAAACCTTTGCCTTTCGCCGCCATCGCACACCACCTGTACCACCTCTGTTAGAAGTCAACAGCCAAGTACGTAGGGGGGCAACAGGCCTTTTCTACTCCAGCACCACCTCCAAGCTATACACCAGCTGGCGACAAGATGCTCATCTGCTGCAGTGGCTGCGTACTCTCTCACCTGCCGCCCGAAACGCACTGAGCAGGAACCCAAGTATCCATCTCTCTGTCAGGACTATCTTCCAGGAAGGGACCAATACCCTTGAGGACGAGATTGCCAATTGTAAACGCGTAACGTACGATCCTGCATGGTACCTCTACTCCAACTCCAGCGCGGAAGCAGCCAAACATCCCGGCTACTTGATCGATATGGACGCAGCAGGAAGGATACTTTGTGTCGTTGAGGAAGGTCGATCTCATGGGGTCAGGCTTCTGCCGTCAGCCCAAGCGCAGCCTTACGGGCTCATCAAGTGGACTGAGCGAAAAAGTACGGACAGGCAGGAGATATCAACAAAGGCGGCGATGTTAGAAGACGTGGTTATTGTGATGAGGAATTCGGTGGCTGAACTCGAGGCAGATGATGGAGAGCGCTAGTATGGGTACTGGGAAGAATCGGGGAAGAGGTTATTGGCATCTGCGGCTGTCTTCAGTCGCAGGCCCTGTTACCGGGGTGTAGAGCAGTTGATACTCTGCAATATCTAGCGCAGGCAGATGTCTAGGGACGGAGCGTAGATCATATGTTACCGGCCTGATGGTACGCTCTAGCGAACTTTGCAACGCATCAGCGTCTCTTTCTACCATCAATGCTGCAATCTGTACCATGGGAAGTCGACAAGGCCATGCGATCTACGCAAAAGGCCCAGGCTGACAGGTACCCTGCTCTATCCGTGCATGCTGTCGCCCTATGTCTATTGCTTACCACCCATAGCCAGATCCCTCCCTCGATGAAACCCCTCCATCTCCGCCCTCTGCTCCTTCCAGATAGCCTTCAGAAACGGATCATGACCGGGGTCGCCATCCCAGTACTTCGCATGAAAGCTTCGCGCACCACCTGTAACAACAACACATTAGCCCTTAGCCCCTTACCCCTTCCCTTTACCCTTCCCCCAAAAACGAAACTCGCAGAAAAACTCACCCCTCCAATCCCTCTCACTAGGCCAATTAGCATTCCACCCATACCACAGCGGCTTCCACGGCATATTCCCCTCCCTCCTATGTGCGTAATTCAACAAATTCTGCTCCGGGAACCCGGGGTCAAACCTCCCCTCTAAACCAAGCAAACTGACATAATACTCAAACAACACTTTACTCGGCGCGAAAACAAAGAAGCCGCAGTTTAAGTAATTCAGATCGGTGACGGGGGGCCAGGGGTGCTCGTAGCCCCAGAAGGGGCCGCCGGAGGGGTCGATGCCTAGGTCACCGTGGGAGGCGAACATGTATGTTCTTGGCAACACCTCTTCGTCTTTTTTGGTTTCGTCGGGGTTTGCTAATGTCGCCTGCGTCAATGTTGCTTCGTCGTAGAACACCCCGTCTAACGTGCCGGTGACGAGGGTGTCGGCGTCGATGAAGAGAATTTTGTGGTATTGGGTCATTTCGAAGAGGCGGAGTTTGGCTAGGACGTCGCGCCAGCGGTCTAAGAGGAGAGAAAGACGTGTTAGTAAGTACATAGTCCTCGACTCCACGCGCTTTCCTTGCTTGCTTGCTTGCGAATACGGAGAGGTCCCGCACAGGCTTCATATCCTCCATTCCACTCCACTCCACTCCACTTCACCTCAACAAAGTAGCTGTGCATAACATACCAATATTAGGTGTAACCCACCTCGCCTCCAACTTCTCCACCACCACCACCGTCGCTCCATCCTTCTTCAACCTCTCACGTTTCCGTTTCGAGACGTCCTTCGTACAGAGGACCAAAAAGGGTATACTCTGGTTCGTCCCCGCAGTCTTCGAATGCAGGAGTTGATAAGCCAATACACGCGTGCCTAGGAAATACCCATCCTCATTATCTTTCTCCTCGCTCCCTTCATCTTCATCTCCATCCTTGTTGGGGTGCTCGATATCGGCTGCTAGGAACGTTGCGTACGCTAATTTTGGGGATGAGTGATCCTTGCTTGGCCTGTGGTTCTTGCTGGTGCTGGGCCGATGGAGGGAGGGGAGCCAGGAACTAGGGTTCCGATTGTGGTGGTGGGAGGAGGTTTTGAGGGAGAGGGTGATGGAGGCGGAGGCGAGGAAGAGGGTTATGCAAAGGGCTATCACGCGGGGGTTGGGTGTCATTGTTTGGGGCATTGTGCGGAAAGGAAATCTGAGTATGGGAAAAGTAGGCGAGCGGATGGAGTTGTAGATGGTGCGGAGCATTCCAGTTTGGTTACGCGAAGCAAGGTTTTCTGGTTACGCGGTCGAAGGAGATAAGACAGATACTCGCACTTGCCTTGGCATATTGCAATGCTCATATCTTTCGCTGTCCTCGCGAATCTCTAGAGGTTCGCCACTATGCTTTCGGTTGTCGGTTGTTCGAAGCGGTGTGTCCGTGGTAGGCGTTCACAATACCACCGGATGCTCGGGAACTCGCACTCAACACGCGTTCGGCCAGTGTTCATGATCGCGCGCGGAGTCGTCTCGCCGGTATTGTGTTCACACAGGACATTGGCGCGCCTCAGGCTCACAAGTGAATGTTGGTGAGTGAGTGTGCCCGTCGCTTGGCCTCGGCGCCTTCTTCCTTCCACTCTTGGCCACCAACTCCTCATTCCAGTTTTCGGCAAACATATCTCCTCGACAGCCCATTGAACACGACAGCAATAGCACAAGCCCAGAAGATCCTACCACCGCATCCGTAAACGCCCACGCTGTTCACCATTCACTGCAGCAACGTTGGTTCGCCGTCGGAAAATAAAATCATTGCCCCGATTTAGCGTGGCGCCGGCGCCACCAACCTTAGCTAAGCGGCGACGTGGCACATCATTGGTCGCACGAACTTCAACGTCGGCGCTTGGGCGGACGGCTCACAAGGCACGATGCCGATGCACGACTACCCAAACCCTCTGGACTCTGCCCTGCCTCGTACATATTCAGGCAGAGGCGGTGGTAGCGATACCATGCCGACACGCGACGACGAGCCCCGGAGGCGGAGAAGAAAGGACTACGACGATAGGGACAGGGAAAGGGAACGTGACCGCGATTCCACGACGAGCTCGAGGGACAAAGACAAACATCGTGGGAGTGCGCACAAGTCGAGTTCTACTACTAAGCTGTCTTCCTCTTCTTCGCATACTAAGCACAGGCCGGGGAGTAGGGAGAGGGAGAGAGCGGATAGAGATACCCCGCGGTCTACTGTGTCGTCGAGCAAGAAGAAGGTTGACATCAAACTTCCCGGCATGGAGCGGACATCTTCGGCAGCAAGCGGTCTGGGGAGCGAAGTGAGGCCTAGGACTTCATATCCTACGTTCAGCAAGGCACATAGTAGGGAGGCGGTGGGTAGTATGGAGGATGTGCGGAAGCCTTACACACCTGCTGCGACGGAGATGAGTGCGGATGCTAAGAGGTGGAACTCGACGCCTGCGAAGCCTCCGCCGCCGACCAACACACCGCCTAGTCCACCATTGACGGCTGACAATCCTGACATAAGGCGGAGCGGGAGCGGAAGTAGTATACGTAGAAGTCCCGATGAGGCTTCCAAGGGTGATACGACGGGGAGTGAAGGGAGGAGGAGTATGGATTCTACGCCGAGAGGACATGGTATGAAGAATGCCAAGTCCGGCTCTAGTCTGAGAAGAGAAGCGGTGTACTCTCACTCAGAGATGTCGAGTATGCCTGGTGCTTTCCCTGAGGATGAGAGGAGGACGACGCCTAGCAGTGGGTACCGCCGGACGGTCTCTACGGGGTCACAGCCTGCTTCGGTGTTGACGCAGAACACGGAGTCCACGATCGACTCGGATGCTACGTCTATTGCGCCTGATCGTAAAGGCGCACGATCAACCCGCCCAGCATACGTACAAGATCACTCACCACCGTCAGTCACTGACTCTCAGCCCAAAACGCCAACGCAAGATTACAATAACATCCCACCGCCACCCACAAAGACACCCATCATCGACATCGGCGCACAATACCGCCAACCAACTAAAACACCCATCATCGATGTCGGCGGCCCTTCCCTCGGCTCGCCGCAATCCTTCGGTATGACGCCAATGGGCATGCCGCCTCCACCTCCACCACCACCCCCGCCACCTCCGCCGATGGCAACAGGCAAAGACCCACCTCGCGTCGACTACCTCCTCAAAAACGGCGGTCTGCCCGTCTCGGTACCGAAGCGTTTAGTGCACACCGGACCCTCAGTTCAACAATACAATATGTACCAATCCCCCGCCCTCCTGCAACAACCTCCTCTGGAAGAATACGGCAAGATCTTCTCCTCCATTCACAAGCGTCTGGATGACTACCTACAAGTCCTACGCACCAATGGCTCCTTAGCGGTCGCTACGGGCTATAAATCCGTCGCACGACGACTACTGGACAAACTCTCCCAGGTCTTCGCTCGAGATATCTCGAGCCAGAGATGCGACTGCGTTATCTGCGCCACCTCCCCACAAGTCCCATTATCCGACGAAGAAGACTCAGGCATCTCGTGGGGCGAAATCCTGGAATTCGTGTCGGGACGGAGGGAGTTGCCGCAATGGCCTCCCTTCCAACTCCAACCTGCTGAAGATGGGCTTGGTATCACGACTGGTGCTACGCAGACACCGATGCAGAAACTCGACATTGATGTTCCTGAAGAGTACAGGGAACACTACATCCGCCAAAACCAGAAGACGAAGCGCGCAGTGCAGTCCTGGTTATCCCAACAACCCGAATTCGGCGCCGTCGCAGCACCGGAGGAAGCAGATGAAGATACGCTAATGTTCGCCATGATGACCCGGCTCGACTTACCCCAACGAAATTACTTCATTGCCCTCATGCATGGACAGCAGAGTGTAGAGCTGGGAAGCAGAGCCCCGACGCCCGCAGAACGTCCCGCCACGTCCTCCGACGCCTTGAAACGTGCGCGGAAAGCACTGCAACGACTATACCGCCTCGACAAAAGTCCAAGGGATTGTGAGAGTGCGATGTATCTCCTCAATAACCCACAATTGCATGGTATGCTCGCCACACTGGCGGAGGTCAACGAAGCGGAGTGGGAAATCCTCACCTCGGGCCGTTTCGATGGCTTCCTCTGGTCTGGCGCCGAAGCGCCCTTCCCGCCCTCAGCCTCACAGTGGGGGAGTCCCATAGCTTCTCGAGCACCCTCCCGCGGCGTCAACGCTACACCGTTCTCACAGCGAAGCACCACGCCTTTCTCCGGTATGTCCGGCTTCCAAGGCGCCCCCTCCCGCGGCCCAACACCGCTACGCAATATGATGTCGCCCGACAACGCTGGTGGACAGCCCGCCGCGCCACAGCAACCAATGTTCCCCTCCCGCGGCCCCACACCCGCACTAAACGGCAACGCCATCATCCCCCCCCGCCCCCGTCCAAATGGACGAAGAAACCGAAATCGCCGTCCTCGCCGAAGTGGAAAGAAACCTCTTCAACGACATGGAGCGCTTCGAAGACGCCTTCGAAGTCCTGCACTCCCGCGCCGAACTAGTCCGCCAACTGCTCCGTGAACGCAGCACTGGCTTAGCCATGCAAGCCCAGATGAGGAGGGGCAGTGGGGCGGATGGGGATATTTTCGTGAGGTTGGATACGCCGGCGAGTGGGGTTACGAATTTCGAGGATGAGGATGATGATGGGTTGGGGGATACGGCGTCACTGGCGCCGGATGATAGTGCGAGTCAGATTAGTGTTAATAGGCGGCATCGGCATAAGGAGAGGAGGGAGAGGAGGACGCCGGCGCCGGTGCAGGAGGAGGATGAGAGTGCTTTTGAGGAGGAGACGAGGAGGCATGTTGGTGGTGGGGGTGGGGGTGGGGGGAGGAGGTCCAAGTATTAGCCTCCTCGGCACGAGCGAGATGGGAGGATGTGGATGTGCGTGATGGTGGATGGGCGTGATGGGAGGTGGGGTTGTAGCAAGCAAGCACACAGTGACGCTTTATGGGGAACGAGAACATGTGAATATGTGGTATGAGATATGAGTCTATGTTGCATACCTTAGCGATTCAATGAAGTAGCCGAGTGATTGCACGAGCTGGAAGGACATTACGACACCACGTGCTGTCTGGCGAGTGACATAGATCGGACCGACCCAAGGATGTATTGGGTTGTATATTTCTGCTACCTCTCACTGTGCTCGAGACGGCATAGGAAAAGTGCTTTCTGGAGAGTGACGTAGATCGAACCCCAAGGATGTATTGACAGTATCTTACCGCTGTCTCTCCTGTTCTCGACACCGCGTAGGAACAAGTGTCTTTGGCGGTTTGATGTTTCATGCC
>Ga0068618_1000409_pt1 | contig 11844 bp, 15 predicted proteins | sample InSIn2SAF170_2_FD_77423 | JGI IMG/M metagenome (GOLD analysis project Ga0068618, IMG submission 77423) | Clean room microbial communities from NASA Spacecraft Assembly Facility at Jet Propulsion Laboratory, Pasadena, California, USA -... ...
CCAACATTGAGTTGCTCATGGACACAGAGTCTCAAATCTATGACGCATCATGTTCCTACCACCTTTCAAACCTCTGGTTCAACATGTATGACTGCTATACCAAGCAATAAGACCCTTTTAGGGGTTTTTTAGAACTACTTGTAGAATGGAAAGAAAGTAGAAATTGCAGCTATCTATTGAATGCAAAACAGAAAGAAAGTAGAAATTGAAACTATTCTCTAAATGGAAATAATTGTAGAATAGAAAGAAAGCATAAATTACACCTACCTGGACACCTCCTCGGGAATGGCACCAAAAAGTGATGAGCCCCAGTATTGCAGCGAGGATGCTGCAACTCCTAGGATGACCAACTTTACTTTATCAATCAAGGGTTCATACAAACTTGGAGGTGACAATGCTATATGCACAACAGATGCAACAGTTTACTCTTGTCACTTCTCAACTCGGGCGATAGACCATTAGGGTTTTTCAAACCAATCTTCTATTGACTAGAAGGATGCTGACTACTGACAATGAATGTAAAGCTATCTTTAATGCAGAAAGTAAATGCTTGCTTATTTTAAGGAAATGAAAGTGATATGAAATGAAATGAAGTTACCTTGCTAAGAATTAACACACATTACTTTCAAAAGAGACCAAATTTAACCTTGCATTCTATCATCTGTCTATCTGGACTAAGTAAGAATGGAAATTATCTTAACATTTCTATGACTGGTGTAGGCATACACTAGCTAAATATTGTAGAAAATATTCTTTTGGTTTTCAAGTTATAAATGCAAATGCTAAGCTAATAATCTGATATTTCATAGGGGAGGAAGGTATGGAAAATATGGTCCAAAATTGCATTGAGGGGCATGGAAGTCAAGTTGAAGGCCTACCCTAGGCTCTGAAAAAAATTTATGCCCAAAAAAATTTAAAATAGGCTGGTATAGGGTTTCCTGTAGTTGCTATAGGATGTCTTGGTTTACTATAGGAAACTTAGCTGAAAGTTGTAGGAAGGTAGGGAAGGTGAAAGGAAGTGTTGGAAAGATGTATGATGGTAGAATAAGATATGGGGAAGGTGCAAACTAACCAAGAATCAACCCAACTCTCCAGGATGGTTGGATTTGCTCAAGGTGGTTGTACACAATGGCTACAAAATAGAAATCTCAATTTGTGGTTGGTAGGATTGGGTGAGAGGAGGAGAAGACTTAGATGAGGCTGGTGGAATGAGTTCCTCCTTGCAGATTAACAACTCCTACAACAACACATATTCCATTCTTCATTCATGCACAAATTTATGTAAATGTGGAAAATATGAGTTGAATTTGAGAAGATGATTTATTGATGGCTAATGACTTAAATCTATTGAATGGAATTATTTGTAATCTACAACAAACTCAAGAAACCAAAATGACAATTACAGGCGCTTCTAAGAAATCATAAACAATGATCCACTCAACAAGAAATCCTAAGCTATGAAATGAACAAAAGATAAATCTATTTTTGGGGGTGTGAGAGTGGGGCCCTCAAACCATGATCCCATTAGGGAGATGATGAAGAGGCGACTGTCACAAACTTTTCTAAATTATTTTCTTTCACTACTATAACACTGATCTACTTCTCCAACTAATGGAAGAAAAAATAACCAATCATTCAAGGACTTGTAAACTAAACAAAGAAGAGATAACTTCAGAAGTTAATCTATGATTCTAATATAAGAATACATGTAAAAAAAGAGGAACCTCTACTGCTAGGGTTGGGCCCTAACCCAAGAGCTTCATTCCTTTGAGTTAACTCACTGCTGGATCAAAGGAAACCTTTTCATTATCATCAAAATATCAAAGATAACATATGAATAACAGTCACAATATCTTAGCTCGAAATTACCTCTTGGCTACAATAGAAAATAGAATCCTAATAAGACCCTAGGCCTTCTTATTTATACAATTGAATATACCAACAAATTCCTAAAAATTAGGGATGCTTGGCTCCCAAACTCGAGATTGACTTGTCTTCAACTATCACTGGTTTGGTTGCCAATGAACTCGGTTGGCTTGGTTTCTTGTAACTCCATGCTGATGAGATTTGGTGGAGGAATCTTCAAGTGATTAAGGAGTTAAGGAGGGAGACTAAATCCCCTAAAATACGTCTTGCTTGTCTACTTTGAGTTCCTGCACTTAAATTAGCCCAAAACTGCTCCAAATCCTATAATTAATGCACATTAGGCCACATGACATAACATCTCACCTTCACCCTTCTCACTAAGAAAACTATAATAAAATATGTAAATAAATGTGACAAAATTTGATTTTAATAAGTTGGAGAGTGGCATTAAGGCCCCTATAATTTACCTATTGATGAGCCTCCTCAATAGGTATAGGGAAAGAATCAACAACAGGTAAGGATTGGTGGCCAAGAGCCAAAATCATCTGTAAGAAATCCTATTGCTCCCCAGCTGAGAGGGCTCTATAATTGTAAAACCTAGTTGTTTCAGTGAATTTTTCAGCCTCAGGGGAAATTGGGTACACCAGAACTTTTTGAATCAGTTTTGAAGTTATCTCCAGGATTTTCACTCTAGTGGATGATATAAATAAATTTTTATCTTTGACATAGGACATAGAAATCCATGAAACCAATTATGGAAAATTATAGACAAGTGGTGAAATTTGGTAGTATAATCCTTACCTCTATTCTAAAAGGGTCTTATTGCTTGGTATAGCAGTCATACATGTTGAACCAGAGGTTTGAAAGGTGGTAGGAACATGATGCGTCATAGATTTGAGACTCTGTGTCCATGAGCAACTCAATGTTGGATGAGGGTTTTTCCTCCCATGCTTTAGGAGTTTTAGGAGATGATTTCTTCATTTTGAGCATGAGGATAAAATTATAAGTCAAAGGCTTACAGGTTACTTGATTGATCGGGTGAAATTGAAGAGAACGATGTTGAGGGAGCTCTAAACTCATTTGATAGGAAAATGACATCATATACCAAGTGGAGTGGCATGAGGAGGAAAGTATCATTTTAAATTTGAAAGGCTAATAGGTTGGACTTCTATATGTAGAAGAAAATGGTAAAGTGACATTAGGTGAGCTCTTGAGGGGGTGAAATGTGGTGAAAATTACTGGGAGGGTGACATGCTAGTGCACGGAGGAGATAAATTTACTGTTTACTGCAATGATCACTTGATGACATTGACAACACCTCAACATATGAGGTTGCGGGTGTGGTCCCCACATTTCTCCAGCGGATGGATGGGTGGGAGTCAAGAACGAGTTGAGACCCCTTGAAGTTAATATAGGCCATTGATCAGCTTGATCTGCCCTGTTGAATTTTCTTTTCTAGGGGGTGGCACCGACATATCTGTCACGCTAGTTCCTCTCCCCATAATGCCTCTGGGGGTTGTTTGAGCCATCATGAATGGTGATCTGCCTGACACTTGCTCGAACTTTAAGCAAGGCCCCCACTTCTCATTTTACCTCCATTTCTTTAATTTATGTTCCTATTAAAAGAAACATTTTTGAGGTGCTTCCTTTGGCCCAAGGAAGTTTAGTGTATTTCCAACACCCAATTTTGTACCCTTTTGCAAAATCTAGGTGTATCTGTCCTTCTCTACACCAGGGTGAATATGGGACCATCCAATACAAATACAAAAAGGGTAGAAAAGAGAAAAAAATTGACTCCAACTGGGGACAGTGAATTTCAAGAAATTCACTAAGAACTTGCATATTAGTGCCTTATCCATTGGGCATGGAATCAATTTATTCAAGTGTGTATAAATAAAAAATAAAAGTATTAAGAACATAAAACATATCTGGTATGTACAATGGCTCACCGATATATACAATAGATCAAAGTGGACCTTTTTAATGCTGAAAATAAATCTTGAGAGACTTCCCATTCAAAGGAAGTTCAAGCACCTTGTTAGTTCCTAAATCTACCTCAAGCTGAAGGAAGGTAGGTTTAGGGTAACATCAAACCACACTTAACCTGGTAGCTAGCCCTACCAGGTCGGGAGAGGGCTCTCTAGTTGTCAATATCAATTAGAATATGGAAAATATGGCTTGAGATGACTGAAATGAATGTTGATTTTAGGCTAGGTATATTAGGTCAAAGGATTTTGTTTGATTTTAATGGTTGGTTGCTGGATCAACTGGAGAAGGCAGATTGGATCCGGGAAATCAACTCAGGGATACAGTCATGTCCTGTGGGGAAGGGTAGACAAGAGCTTATGTACTAGCCAAGGATTGAGATGGTAGAGAAATATAGCTGAGGAGTTGAGGAGGGCATAATAAGCTATGAATCCTCTTCAAACAGTGAAAACATTGAAAACTAAATGCAACCCCAAGACAAAGCACTGTAAATCTAGTGTATTTTGTCTATTCACCTTGATTCATTTATCTGAGAAGAAAGAGAGAGATGTGGATACACATAAAACATTAGAAAAACTCATTAGAAAGAAGAGACAATACATAAACTCACTGTCACAAGAATCCCACAAAAATCGTTGTGAAACTTGGTTTTATTCCTTGCCAATTGCTGATACAAAATGTTTAGTGACTCCAACACTTCTGCCAAAGTCCAACCTTTACAAATGAATCAAAAAGTACATGATATAGGCAACGAAACTACTCAAACTAGCTATCAGGGCCGAATCCATGAGAAAATGGGTGGTTTCAACTATATCTAAACTAAGAACAGGAATATAGGCAGTGGAACAACTTGCCTCTAAAACCAAGGAAACCAATTCATTTAGTTCAAAACCACCTTTGACTTGATGTATCTAGCCTATTAAGTTTTTTACATCCATAATTACATCAAATTACATCATTTACTGTGATAATTTCACCAAGATAGCAAGAAAAAGTCAACTACAGAGAAAACTAGGTGAAATATAGAAAAATAGGCAAAACAGGGAAAATTCATCCTATGCATAGCGCCACTAATCCTATGCGTACTGATTTTTCTAGGTCACTTTTGGAAGGATTCCTAAAGTCCAAATCAGGTGCATGATAGATTTTTGGAAAGCTTGGTGAGTCTACTTTCTGGAACAACTTGAATTTCTAAATTTGGAGTCCATTTGCCTCTCCAAAAATTGATTCTCCCAAGACTGCTTCCTGTGTGGCAAAAAAGTGGCAGAGAGGGCACTTTTTGGGTGTTTTTTGCCCTTTTGGAGACCTAGAACTTGTCCAAAATTCTCAACCATTTCTAGGCATGCATATTTTTTCATGTTGATTCCAAAAATATAAACTTTTTTTGCAAATGGATGCCCCCAACAAAAGCGCAGCGCCACCACCTGCTGAAAAAACTTGTTTTTTACTTTAAAAATGACAAAAATGACAAAAATTGCTCCAAATTTCTTGAAATTTGGCATGAGTGATCCTTGTTAGGTGCTTTGCTGGGCCAATGATGCTTCAACCAAGATCTTAAGCTTATTTTTCTCTTTTTTGCTCCTCAAAGCTCTTTTTAGCTTAGCCTTTAACCTCTTCACCCTTGTTTTGAAAATTTTGTTCTGGGTTAGGTAGTGATAGGCCATATGGTTCAACATTTTCTTCTATTTGTTGGATTTCTCAAGAATTTTCTCCAGTTGAATGTTTGTCCTCTCCAACCATGATTCCTGGTCATCCTCAATTTCTTACTCAAGGGAGGTCATCTTGAGCTTTCTCCTCTTTGCCATTTGTCTATTTTCCCTAATCATTTGCAGCTCTATAATAGCTTGTTTCTCTGTCAATTGCTTGTTCTCTTGCTCAAGAAAGTTGATGATCCATTGGGCTCTCTCAAGATCAAGAGATAAGGCTTGTATTTCAGCCTCCTTCTCTTTGATGATCAGTTTTGAGCTTTGAGAACCCAAATCAGTGACATCTTCCTCAATCAAAACAAAATCCCTATCTTGTCCTTCAGTAGGGCCCTCCTTATGCATCTTTTGTTTCCATTTATCTTTACTCTTTGATTGCTGGCCAACCTATATAGTTGGAGAAGAAGGCAAAGCACCTTTCACCCCCGGTGAAGATAACATTTTCCTCTTGTCTGGTGAAGAAAATGAGACCCCTTCCATCCCTGGTGAAGATAGTACTCGCCTGGCAGCAACAAAAAGCCTCCTGGTGCCTCTCTCATAGGTGACATACACTGGCACACCTGTGGTTTTAGTCTCATGAACACCTGGCTGTCCTGATGGCCCTCCTTCTTGTTGTGGCACTGATGGAATCACCTGAGGGCCTTTGAAAATCTCATGGACAATGAAGGTATCCCATGGCATGTTCAGCAAGCTTAGCTGATGCAAGACAACAATTTTAATCAGTGAGAAGTGGTAAATGTTGTTGAATGGCTGAGGAAAAGGTTTCTTTTGCACATAGAGAGCCATATTCTCAATATTCCTGCATATAAAGTATGTGAGATTCATCATCCTCACTCTTGTGAAATGCATCAACAATCTGACATGATACGTATATAGGCGGGAAAACCTTCCTTCATAGGTAAAACACTTGATTATGAGTTTCATGAGAGGAGCATAAATGTTCTGCAAGTATTTGAAAGGAAAAACCCTGTTGATCTGCCTGTGATATCCAACCTTAATGTAAGGCTCATAATGTTCTCTGCCCACGTGCTGCCCCTTATTCCATTGTTCACCTACATTAGGGATGCTTGTTGCTGCTGCAATGGTGATAGGTATCAAGGTGAAAGAGACACCAACGAGGTTCACCTGGCCATTGTGGAGATGAAGAACAAACAACCTAGCGAGCTCATGATGATATTTCAACCTCTATACCATTTCACAAAACTGATAACAATATTGATGTTTAAAAGAAGTTACGTCAAGAGGGCAAGCAAGTAATTTTGTGAGAGTAGTGGGCTCCTCCCAGATGATCTTTCCTCCTTTGTGTGGCTTTCTTGGTACATGAGATTCTTTGGAAGAATCACTGAGAGTCTCCTCTTCCCTCTCATAATCTGAATCTATCTCCATGCTTATGAATTTGAAGTGAAAGAAAATGAGTATGAAGAGATTTTAAAATATGAGGTGAGTAGTGTATATAGGAAGTGAATGCTAGGAGGAAGGGTTTCTTTTTTGGAAATATTGGGAGTGAATGGTATTATGAATGTGGATGAGGGGTTTGATAATGAAGTAGATGTAGTGAAGGAATAGGATGTGGGAATTAGGGTTTGGGAATAGGGTATAGGGCTAGGGTTTGGTAAATGGGAGTGGGGTTTAGGGAGTGAATGTTGATGATGTTAGGGAAAGGGCATGGGATTTTCCAAACTCAACATGAATGAAGTGAGAAGGAAGAGCAATGACCTTTAAATACTTGCAAGAGAGGATTTAGGAATTAGCTAGGGTTTTGCTTAAAGGAAACCCAAAACATCCAAGGCACTAAACACAATTTCCTTGAGCAAGAAGGATGTTTTACTTACTTGGAACAAGCTTTAATTTGATTTTTAGGAAGCTTGGAGGAGTTTTGAAGCGTTTATGGCTTTTGGAATAGGTGTGCAGCACCAAGGAACAGGTGCGTAGTGCCGACCAATTTTGTATGGGAAAACTGCAACAGGTGCACAGTGCCAGCAAAATGACTATATTTTTCCCCTATTTTGCCTTCCTTCTTGAAAAACATGATTTTTCTCCCTTTGGCTCATTCAATTCAAACATTGAAGTCTTAAACAAATTGATTGGCTTTTATATCCCTCTCTTTTAATTTTTTCATTAACCAAGACCCACTTTTCTAATGTTTTGCCAGCTTTTTCAAAAATTTCTTTGTTTCACTTACATTCTGAATTTTTCCTTTTTGTAGGTGGACTTTTGCATTGATTTTTTGAATGGCAGGATAAGACTTTGTTACCAGATCACCAGGAACAACTATTTGACTACTTATTACATATAGAGACATTTAATTACATAAAATGTTTACAATAATGGAAAAACTTTGTTTTCACCTCAAAACAGAGTTTTGAGGTAAAAAAGATTTATTGAGCATAATAGAAGTAAATTTATGATTTTATGAACTTATTTATCCTCCTCATGTGCCTGCTGATCTTTCTATTCAATTAAGATGACCATGATGACAAACCCTAAGACCTAGTGAGACTAAACCCTAAAACTGATTTTTATAAATGAAATGAAACAGGATAACAGTAAATGACTAAAAAAAGGTGTGAATAGGTCAGCAAGTGAATGTCACGAGGGAAATTGACATGAAACCACTACCATCAATTGATCCATGACCTAATGGAATGCAATTGATTAGATGAGATACCTAATATGCGTGCAAAAGAGCAATTTGATCACTGATGGAAGTGTGAAGACACTAACACAAAGATTGGCTCCAATCGGGATGGTGGCTCCTAGGAGGTGCCAAGAACCACAGATCTTTAGAAAAGTAGATAAGTGCCTTCATCCATTGGGCAATATGGAGTCAATAACTTCAAAACACCAGAACAAAAACCTTGACTCAAGACTCATAACTAAACTGACTCAACTGAGACTAACTCAAACAACTGACACTAAATAATCAAAAACTGAAGCTAGACATTCAGCTTTATAGCTTTCACTTTGGGCCCCAAGCTAAATGAATGTTGATAGTGAAAACTTTGTAATGAAAGAAATAAAATGGTATGTACAATGACAAAATGTGATAGTAGAAAACTTCTTAGAGATAGTACCATTTCAAAAGCCAACCATTTACCGGCCCTCCTGGAAAATCTTCCCCGTTCATTTCTTTGAGTAGAAAAGAATTTTTACCTCTATATGCAACATTTCTGTATGGTCCCTTCCACAGCTTCTCGAACTTGTTGTGCTTGCCTTTATCATCGTTTCTAGCATCCCACATTAACATTGTGTCTTCAATCTGAAATTTGTCCGCATTTTCGTTTCGATCATAAATCTTTTTTATTCTCTCTTGTAGCCTGAAGGTATTCTAAAAAAATTCCTCTCTCATCTACCGTAAATGGATCATTTGACTTATTCTTAGCTGAAAATGATCTTCCTTGCTGCCAGCTTCCTGCAGAAGTTTAACAACCGAGACTACGAGAGATGTTGGGAACACCGTGTCAATACCATCTACAATATTGAACGGAGACATTCCTATTGACTTCTTTTGGCTTACTCTATCCGCCCATAGTGCATTAACCAATTTTTTATGCCAACTCTTCTTATTGGTTTCCAACAACTTTTTAATGATGTTGACTAATGATTTGTTTGAATATTCTGCCAATTTGTTACCTTGCGGATCATATGCAGTAGAATGTTCCAAGGTAATTTTGTACTTGCTAAAAAAGTCAATCATCTTTTTGGACGTGAAAGCAACTATGTTATCTGTAATAAGCTTGTTAGGACAGCCAAAACATGAAAAAATATTTGTTTCAAGAAAATGAATTATTAGCTGAGTGGGGATCGCCTCAATCCACTTTGTGAAATAATTTGTTGCTATTAAGATCCACTTGTGCTGAGTTGAAGATGTGAGATGAATCTCTCCAATAAAATCTAGGCCCCATTGCTGAAATGTTGCACAAACTTTGATTGATTTGAGAGGTAGAGGCTGCAACTTTCTTCTTCCTTGAAAAATCTAACATTCATGATATCTTGTGACAGTTTTATAAACATCAGCAAACAAGGTAGGCCAGTAGTACCCTGCTCTCAAAATTTTGTTAGCCGTCGTCTTCCAAAATAAGTGACCTCCACAGTCTCCCTTATGGAAATCACTCATGACCTATTGGGCTTCATATTCTATCAAGAAATTCAACAAAATGCCTCTAGGATCCTTCCAATAAAGTGCATTGTTCAAAATACAAAATCTAGCAACCTTAAGTTTTAGATTTCTACCTTTATTTTTAGCCATCCCCAGTGGTGGTGAAAGGTGTTGAAGCACGTATACAATATCTGAATACCAAGGAGAATGGAGAAAAATTTCAGATACCTAAATTAACAAACTATCTTCGTTTTCTTCAAACATGGCTGCAATCAGATTTATGTCCAATGCATGTAGATTGAACTCAGCCATTAACTTTTCTAGACCCCGCTCCTTGATAAGCTTTGTTGGATTTATCTCTAAGTAATATTCTAGCAATGTTGTGATCCATTTGCCTCGCCTTCCTTCTGGATCTGTTTGTACCAAAACATATTTGATTGTTGTGTTAGGGACATAAGCAAGGATATGAGAGTGTAGAATATATATCCGGAAATATTTCAAAGCTTTCACCAAGGCAAGAGCTTGCTTCTCAATGATGTTATATTTCAAGGCTGCATCTCTTATTGTCCTACTGAAAAATGTAATTAGTTTTTCTAGCTGATCTCTTTTCTGCATTAGAACTGCTACCATAGTATGTTCAAAAGCAAATGAAAATAATATGAAATCCTATGAATAATCTGGACTGATTAAAATCGAAGCTGAAGAAAGAGCCAACTTTACCAGGTTAAAAGACTTCATAGCTTCCTTAGTCCACTTGACCATACTATCCCTCTTCAACATATTTGTAATTTCCCTCAAGTGTTCAGCTAGATTAGGCATAAAACGATGTAAGAAATTCATCTTACTGTTAAATTCTTGGATCTATTTCTTATTACGAGGAAAATCTATCTTCTGTATAGCTTCCACTCTAGCAGGATCGATGTGGATTCATTCCTTTGATATTATATGACCGAGAAGCTTCCCCTCATCTATGGCAAACAAGCTCTTTTTGGGATTGAGTGATATTCCATATTTTCTGCAACGCTGAAAAACAATTTTCAGATGGTAAAGATGCTCTTCATTTGAATTTGAAAAGACAATCAAAACATCAAGATACACTACTAAAAACACATCTTTTTCATTTGCGAAGGCAATCGCCATGGCACGCTGAAATGTTGCTCCAACATTCTTTAAACTAAACGGCATCTTGGCATAGTGGAATGTTCCCCCAAGGAGTGGTGAATGATGTCTTGTCCCTGTCATCCTCATGAATCAAAATTTGATTGTAGCTAGAATATCCATCGAGCAGCAACATACGAGATGCTCCAACTACTCTCTGGAGAATGTGGTCCATTTTCGACAATGGATAATTATCTTTTAACGACACTTTATTCAAATTTCTGAAATCTATGCACAATCTGATCTCACTTATCTTCTTCCTCACAAGAACCAAATTGGAGATCCAATCTGAAAATATGATCAGAATGATTATACCAGCCTTGTATAATCGATTTACCTCTTTTTCTATTGATGACAGCAACTTCGGATTTATCCTTCTCAACTTTTGGCAAAACGGCTTCTGATTTGGCTTAATAGGGATTATATGTTGAATTATACTTTTGTCGTACTCCTTTAAATCTATATAGTCCCAGGAAAATACATTAGAAAATGAAGACAATAAACTAATGTATTTAGCTTTTACCTAAGGAGGTAATGCCTTTGACAACTTCACCATCTTTGGATTTTCTGCTATGCTGATATTTACATCTTCAACTCCCTTCTTGGTCGGCACTAAACTTGGCTTTCGAGCTACATCATCTTGATCAAATAATTCCTCTAAAGGTATAAGGCCTTTACAGATGACATTGTCTTTCAACTGCATGACTTCCATCTGATTTACCTCTATTTCTAGTTCACCATCATCTTGCTCGGCATCTATAGAAGTATCTTTATACTGGCCTTCATTTTGCAGAAAATCATCAATTTCTTTGTCATCTTGAAACACCTGCCAATATCTTAGATTATCAGGGATAGCTGGGTGATGCTTCACATGAATTTTAAACTTATTGTTTGAATTCATTGGGGTCTTTAAGTTACTTGAAGCTGTAGCAAGAGAATCTGCAATAACATTTTGTGTACGAGGGACACATGTCAAAGTATGATCAGGAAACAACCTCAAAATAACTAGAACCGCATTATGGTAAGCCCTCA
>Ga0068618_1000410_pt1 | contig 11841 bp, 6 predicted proteins | sample InSIn2SAF170_2_FD_77423 | JGI IMG/M metagenome (GOLD analysis project Ga0068618, IMG submission 77423) | Clean room microbial communities from NASA Spacecraft Assembly Facility at Jet Propulsion Laboratory, Pasadena, California, USA -... ...
AATGATTCCAAGAGGGTGGAAGAGGTTGGGGTTTCAGCCTTAAACATGTCAAACATGGTGGTACTTAAGTCGCGGCGGCCATTTTGTGATTGGTGGCTGGCTGGTCCATCTCGAGCCTAGATAGATTGGCGCTGCATCGAATACGAGTTTAGCACCTCGAGCATCAAGCCAGCAGTGGAAAGCTTGCCAGCACCACCAAGAAAACACCAAATTCTCATCAACAGTCGTACTCCAAGTTCGCAACATAGCGCCCAAGGATCATGGCAAAGACTTTCAGTCCACCTTCGCTGTCGTCGCCGCTTTTCACTCATCGTACCAACAGTCTAATAGCTGTGTTGAATGTGTGCCGGTTACTGGCATTTCCAAATTAGAGACGAGATGCAGTTTTTCGGTCGTCAAAGTGCATATAGGGAATTGATGTCTTTACGACTCTGCATCGTTGCTATTGGCGACGACGACGAGAATGGCCATATGAGCTTCACTGCCGAAATGCGCGAGCAAATTCGGAAAATCCTGGTCAATATAGAGTTTGTCTTCAATGAGATCAACGCTATTCTTCGCAGACTATCGTCAGGGAGATTGGGTAGGCGAGTACAGTGGACCGTATCTGAAAGGGATACGATGTCTAAGTGGCGATCGTCCCTCGAGGCGAACAAAGCGGCTTTAGATATCGCCTTGACCACGAATACGATATCGATGCTCGCACAACAGTGGACAAGCCTCGACAAGCAAGGGAACGATTTGAAGACAGTCCTCGAACAGACTCATGCGATTTCTCTGACTACAACGACCATTAGCAACAAGCTCGACGCTTTAACTGTAGCGCAGAGAGACATATCAAACCTTTCCAGCATTACCGAAGAGATGACCAACCTGAGGCAGCAGATGTCTGGTCTATCGAAGGAGAATCAACAGAAAATACAAGTATTTATGAATCAATCCGAGGCTTGTATGCAGTCCATGCTGGATCGAGTATCATCCGAGCTTTCTAGTCGACAGTTGTTGCAGACTGAAGCGGTGCAGAAGCAGGCATCCAAGGTTGAAAGTTCACGAGTTGGTCATGAGCATTGCCTGACAGCATCCGAAGTGCCGATTAACGACAGCATCGACGAGGAACTGGCCGAGCTACGACAGACGTTTCAAGGTATCGTTGTGCAATATCAGAAGCAACAAGAGTCAAAAGAACACCACCCTCATACTACAACGGATTTCCGTCATCTCAAAAGAGACACCCAAGACAGTAGTGACTGCCAGGACCAAGTCTCGAAGGCTAAATACGACGCTCTGGCAAATCTCTACTCCCAACTTCGACAGGAGCACCTTAGTCTTTTAGACGCTGCTAAGGATATCAAATCTACAACTACTAAGCATCATGAGAAGGAGAGTGTTCGAGAATCGAGATACCGAGCTTTGGAAAAGCAATATAAGCAGCTACAGGATGAGCATGAGACTACTCTCGTAAAGCTGGATCAAGCCAAACGTGATCTGCCCAAAACGTCGAATCAGCTACTCGACTCCCGACCCAACTTCAATAGAGAGTCATCAAGAGAAACGAAAGCACAGACATCAGATTCCCCGAGCAGTTTGGCTGAATTGGATCACAAGAGGCGGCTACAGGTCGAGCTCGACTTGCTCGCAATCGCCCGCCGTAACGTAGACGCCCATATGCGAAAATTGGATGCGAACATTGAACAAAGGCATCGGTCAAGGTCACGCGGAAATGACTCACGTGAGACGAGTTGATCATGGAGGGGATGACTGGGATAACGGGTGCTAGCACCTGTCTGTCGAGCTACCTCACTCGTAAGTTCGGCGCTCCTGACAGGCTTCCCCCGAGTTTTGATCGAATAGCATGCAACCGGAACCAACGTGCTACTGATCAATGAGACGGTTATCGATGCAGTCGCTAGCTCTTCGATTAGTCGGAACGCCTACGCTGATTACGTACACAACAACACACCATCTTGATGGATGGTCAGATTATGTGATTTCCGTGATATCATGCCCCCTTGACAGAAGGTCGCATTACACTCCATCAGCGCCGCTGGTCCGCCCTCCTTAGGCCTAGTTCATCGGTAGTCACTTGGAGATAGCCTGTCAGTCTTCGTATACATACTACACTTACCTTGCATCGTCCCGCACTTTAGATGGCCACGGCGCCGGAACGTGTTGTCCTACCTACGTATGCGTGATGGCTTCCAAGCGAAACAGAAGAGCAGATTCTTGTGTGCCTTTATGGCAGTCGCTGCTACTATCATAAATCCTCGTCTTCATGATCCTGTAGAAGCACACGATACTCCTTCCTTCAAGCACCGATGCTTACGCTTCAGGCAAAGACCTTAATAGAGATTATTCCGTATACAATATACAGTACTAATGCAGACTCCTCCAGACGTGGCAGCTTTCAGCCCAGCAGGCCCAGGTAACCCGATCAGCGCAATGTATTTTATGCTGTAGGAGCACACGCATGTCCAGATCAGAACGACTAGACCGAGATATTCAGCACCAGTACAAGGGTGTCGAATTGAACTGTCGGCTGGACAGCATCTACGTAGGTAGCTAAGGAATTGAGTGTCGTCGGAAGTACAATACCTAGGTATGTGAAAGGGAGGTTGTAAATATCGTTGTCTGATTGGATAAGGAATTAATCAATTCGTGATTGGTTACCCATCCGCTTAAAACCCGTTTTCGGGCACAGCGGGCACGGGATTCTGCGAGTGGAGTGCATATTAGTACTATGGGTACTCCGTGTATACGATGTGATTAACAAACACCAATGTAATCCACAATTCTAACCTAAATCTCATCAATAAAGCCGTAAAAGGCTCACCAGTTTGGTTCTAGAAGCAGCAATCCCTCTCAAACATAGCCGCGAAATTGAACGATGAACTACTTGTAATCCCGTGCCATGTCACGCGCCATAAGGCCTCCCAGGATCATCGGAAGACATCGGGGCTAGATCCCGTGTTCACGTTCTCTCACAAATGAGTCAACGTGAACCATAGAAACAATATACAAAACGTTGCCTGACGACTTCCAATACCTATGTACTGTTGTCGCAATTCGCTTCGGTATACACAACGTGAGTAAGTAAGCAAGTAATCAACAACAACAACAACGACAACCGACCTACCTACTCGATGCCACGAAGCCACCACAACCCTCCCCCCAAAGACACCAGTTTCCCATACATCTTTGCAGCATTCATGTCCATCGCATTCGACGCAATCCTAACCATCCCCGCCACCCTCACAACAAACCTCTACGACTCCTTCTCTCGCGTCACAAAACCAACTCCGAAACTCAAAGACCAGGACCACGAAGATGACATCCTCCGGAAATGCACCCTCCGCCTCGACACCGGAAACCCCCTAACACACACCATCCCCACCCAATCAGGACATTCACGAACCCTAAGCTACGCCCAATTCGGCTCCCCCTCACCCACCGCCAAAACGATCTTCTTCCTGCACGGCTGGCCGGGCTCCCGCATAGAAGGGACATGGCTCGATGCGCCCGCGCTGGCCCAAAACATCCGCATTATCGCCGTCGACAGACCGGGCACAGGCCTCAGCACGCCCGATGAACACCGTACAATCCTATCCCATGCGACAGAGGACATCAGCCAGCTCGCGGCCCATCTCGGTGCAGAGACCTACGGCGTGCTAGGCGTGTCCGGAGGCGGGCCTTACGCCCTCGCATGCGCCAAGGCCTTGGCTCCAACACAGCTGAAAGCAGTGGGTATCGTGTGCGGCCTTGGACCCAGCGAGATCGGGTACAGGGGTATGTTTCTCCCAAACTACCTCGGCTGGACTTATGCGACGCACATCACGCCCAACTTCGTGGCATGGAATTTCAGTCGCGAGCCGCAATTCCGGCTGGACCTGCCTGTTTCCGAACGCCTATCTATGATGCGCAAAGCTTATGAGAGCAGTGCTACACCACGACTGTGGGGGTGGAATAAGATGCCCGCTAAGGATGTTGAGATCTTTGACAATGAGGATGTCAGGATGGTGCAGGTCTGTACGGCAAGGGAAGTGATGAGACAGGGTGGTGGATCGATGAGGTGGATGATGCAGGATATGAAGTTGCTCGCGTCGGATTTGGGGTTTGATGTCAGGGATGTGAGGAAGGATTTGCAGGTTAGGATGTGGTATGGACGCGAGGATGGGAATGTGCCGCTGCAGCATGGGATACAGGTTGCTAGACGGTTGAGGACGGTGGAGGAGAGGATGGCTGTGCAGGACGGGGAGGGGAATGGGAAGGACGGGGAGGGGATTGGGGGCGAGAGGGTATGTCTTAAGATTGTGGATGGGGAGACGCATGCTAGTATATTTTTCGATTTCAGGGAGGAGGTTTTGAGGGAGATGGGGAAGGCTATGGATCTGTGATGTGTATGTGTTGGATTTGGGGGTGTACAATAAGTAGATCTGTATGAATTGGCGTACTGGCGTACTTCTGGGGTTGCTGGACGACACTCAGCTCCATTCGAATATTTATTTCACTTACAAAGTCTGTTTCACAAGTCTCCGAAATTGTTTATGCATTCGATGTTCCCACGCACAGTGTGGAACGTGTTCGGTGCTGATACTTCCATCTTTGGCCTATAGATACCTCTACAACAGCATTATCCCAAACTCTCCACAAAAAGAGGACTCCTACAGACTTCGGACATCGATGCTCACAGCTTCCACCGCACATACGTAAATGTACGTACTGAGCACTTCAACATGCCGTCACATCCGTCCGTCAATCGCAACGCTCACTCAGAAACCACCACGCAGACCACAACATCTCGTCCAATAGCAACTCCATACAATCATGAACCTTTCTGGACATGTGGGAGTTACAGTCTTGGTTCGTGTTTGATAAGTTGTTGGCTGGAGCAGAACAAAGCTGTTACCCTGCATACAATTGAGAGCATAGAGCAAAGGGTTCCGAGCCGTTCGACTTAGCGTGGTTGCTTCGGGGTGAACGAATGCAAGGCAGGCTTTTGTGTCGACTTAAAAGCAAAAGCTTTGACATAGGAGAGTCAACCTTTGATGACACATGGCGACTCTGTTAATGCTGCTAGAGTAGTTGTTTTAATCCTAGCAGTAGTCGTTGACATCTTTGGTGTTGTGGAGGATGCCACGAGTGTGGTTGACGGAGCTTTAGGAGGAGTGGATGATGTGGTAGAAGCTGTTGATAGAGTTTTGGACATTGTCGAAGGAACAGTAGATGTCGTTGTGGATGGCGCTAGAGACTTACAGTAGATGGTGGAGTTGAAGACTGAACTGCCGCTTCTTTTGTCGGTTCAATCTCCTCGCAGCCCACATATCAGGCTCTCAGTCACGCTTACCTACCTTCAAGATATCGTGAACTTGCCTCAATCTAGTTTCAATGAACATTGAATCTGTACCGTTAGTAAATCCCACTCGGAAGTGTTGCGTTTGACGTGGAACTTACCTCCTGCTTTCAGACGATTGTCTTGGGTCCACCGATGCTCGTTAATATCATGCTCAACTACATCCAATGGGGTTCCAAGTGCAAAAGGTCCATTGTAAAAGTAAGAGTGATCATGCTTCGGAAGCGGTTTCACACGACGAATGTTCGAGTCTGCTCCGGAAGCTACTAGCACAGCCGTGCAACTTGGCAACCATGCTGCTGCACAGCAGTGCAGTAGGGTTGATCCACTGTCGTCTACCACCAGATCGATGGACACTGCTTCATTGTGGATAATGAAATCGTGCAAGATGTTTGATAGTGCCACGTCGCGTGCATCAATCTCTTGCTGATCGACTCGGTCCATCATGAGTCTATGTGTGCCGTTGCGGTATATCAGATATGCCAAGGTTTCGATATCCTTGAATCGTCCGCAGATCTCGGCACCTGATGCAAGGAGAAGCTTGAAAGGATAGATTTCTCCGAGCTCTGCGAGACATTGCAACGGTGTCAGTCCATCTGGACTGCGATAATCAAAGTCACCGCCATGTCTAATAAGACATTTCACGATCGTAGACAGGGTCTCCTTAGTATACTGGATCGGCACGTCGCCCAAGAGGGTGAGTGCTGTGCGGCCGCTTCTGTTTTGCAGGTTCACATCTGCGCCTGCCTCACATAACGCCTCAACGGTTTCGTCATCTAGCTTTGTGACTGCGATCATGAGTGGGCTAAGACCATCAACGCCATGGAGGGCTGGACGGTCAGGGGTATTGGTGAGCTGATTGATATCACCACCCTTTGCACGTAGCCATTCGATGGTTTTTTTGAGATCGTTGCGTCTTGTGAGAGAGTCGCCTTTGAATGCTGGATACCAGAACCGCATACCTGATATTGTCCTTCCAACACGGAGATATGATAGACGGTGGAATGGGGTGTAGCCTTCTTCGTCCGTTGAGAAAAAGTAAGATTGCACGCCTGATATTAAGGGGCTGATGGCGTCGAGAGACTGCCAATCATGGGTTGCCACAGCAAGATCCACAGCAGTCATGCCTAAGCAAATTTCTGAAGTTTGCGAGAACTCACCTACTTCTTCGCTTCCGTGGCGATGCAGTTGACGCACGTTCTCGTCCGATAGATATGGATCATGACCATTGCGAATGGAGGGATTAATGCCTGCCTTCAAAAGTGCAGAGATGAGAGGTCGATGAGATGCTGTGACAGCCCAGTGGAGGGCAGTGCCCGAAGGCCACCTGAATGGAAAGTGATAGTTCACAAGAGAACCCGTTGTTGCAAGAGTGTGATCCAGCTTGCCTCCAGCATTCAGTAACACACGCAGAACATCATCAATGGTAGAAGTTGGAAAGCTGTGCATCCAATGCAAGCAGCTGATTTGGTCCTCAGTGGCGGTAAGCGAGGCATCAGCTCCACGGCTACAAAGCTCCAGAACCACTCGAGATTGGCCTGCCATGCATGCTTTGTAGAGAGCAGTTTCGTCGAAATCGTTCCGAGAATTAATGGTATTTGGCTCTGCATCAAGTAGTGCTGTCAAAGCGTCTAGGTTCCCGTATGCGGCGAATTGATGAAGTGCTTCATTACTCAATCCCAACATTCGCTTCCCTTCGAGACTTGTCTCAAAGACAGGAGAGTACAACATATTATACCCTGAATTGCTTCGAAATTGATCTCTTGCTTGACTTGAAAGGCTAGAATTCATCCGTTTCAGCTCGTGGTAGGCGAACATTGAGCCAGTGGAAGCTGCTTTGAACAACAAGAGCTCTGCATTTTGCGCGACCATGAAGTTTGCCATAGGCAGACCATACGAGCGCAGTACTATCTCAGCGATACCTTGAGCCGGAGGAAAGTCTTTGAGACATGCTTCCATAAGCATCTGGATTTGTACAGACTTGTCTGCTCTTGGAACATCAACGAAGGATTTGAACAGGAACATTGCGAGAAGTTGTGGACCTGTGAGGTCAACCCTGGAGCTGTGGAATGAACTCTCAAGACCCTGGACAAGGAATGGGGCAAGAAATGGGAGTTCCCAGTCAAAATGGAAAGCACCATCTGATGTCGGCCGATTGGAAAGCTCGTAATCACGGCAGGCTTGGAGCCAATTCTCGCAAGCCTCAGACGCATCATTGAGAAGATCACCGACCTGCTGCGGACGCAAAACGTGATCTACCTGTAAGAGCAAGCTTGCTGCTTTTGCCACAGTCCCGCGCAGAGGAGCTGGCAATGCTGATGTGAGCGCCTCGATACCAGCTGAAGACCCTAACCAATCGCGTGGCAGGACCTCTCCCCCATAACATAGAGCACTGAGAAGTAACATGCCGAACGAATACTTGTCAGCAGCAACAAGCTCCTTTGCAGAAATTGGTGTCCGATGCTTGATATGCTGCTCTACTTCAGGAGCTGCCCATCCATAGGAACATCCTTGTAGGTTGACCAAACCGTTGCGATGAGTATCGAGCTCACCTACCGAAAAACCAAAGTCTGCCAGCTTGGCAACATATGGTACATGACCCGGGGTCTCGAAGACGAGGACATTCAAGGGCTTGAGATCTCCATGAACAATACCGCACGCATGGATACGATCGAGACCACATCCAATATCGAGGCACAGCTGCTGCAAGACTTCCCACGTCCTCTGTGTTGACAAAAACCGACTCAGGTCGCCTATGGCCAATTCCATGACCAGAAACGGCGTCTCATGCCACGCCTTCATCTCGACACCGTATCCAAAGAGCTGGACAATGTTTCGATGGTTATGAAGCCGCGGATCGCGAAGGGCAGCTACCTCCAGCAACATATCATGAACCTGTGTCTGATACTGCGGAGAAAGCAGGTCGAGACTTTCGCTGGCGGAAATGTATTGGAATTTGATGCATTTCTTGACGGCAACATTATCAAGAAGTGTATTAGTGCTACAATCAGAATCATCCAGCAGTCTGTTTCTGTAAACGGTGAATTGACCACCCTCGCCAAGTTTGAAGCGGTCTACCAGACGCTCTGCCAGTATCAAAGGGCCTTCAATCTTCAAACTCACAAGAGCTGCTATGAAGTCTTTTACACTTCGAGGTATATGCCAGAGCGACGTTGAGAAATCCACAAGACTATCGAGCGTGTGCTGTCCCGCCGCAGTATCACTCAGGGTAAGAGATTGAATGTTGGTGAGATTGCTCGATATTCCTTCGGAGTACTGATGGACATTGGAGATATCTGGGAGACTGTCCGATGAAGTCTCACTTGCCATCTCGGTAAGTGCTTTTATTCGATCTTTGTTATCTGGTCAAGGACTGGAAAGTCGAGACTACTGGAGAGACAGTCATGCCATTTCATCTGGAGGTCTTGCCCGTTCACAAATAACCTTTGCCAATCCAGGGTTCAGTCTGATGGCTGGTTAGTCATCGTATTTACACTTGATGTCGTTGCCGGTAGACGATTGGTGGTGGTCAAAAACAAGTGGATCCTGGTCAGTCACGCCTAGTGAGTGGGTCGTATTGTAGCCAATCTCACCACCGTGTTCCAACCTCGTCGCCGACGACAGATCATGCTGTTCGGATTGCTCGCAAAACATCAGCTACTGCGAAATAGGTCTGCGTGCCTCGAAGCGGCATCATGGAACAATGGACTTGCATGGCCTGGAAGTCACAGTCCTAAATTAAAGTTGCGCCGAGTTCCCAAACCACGCGACTCTTGGCGCAGGTCGCTTATATGCAGCATCCTGTCTTGGCGCAGATAGAGACTGCAAGACGCCTAAAATGGCATAGAACCAGGGAGACATACATATTGGACGATGAGTGTCTATTGGCTTGTCGACGGGATCACGTGAAGCTGGTGAATGCAGAACACAATCGACGAATCGCTAGACTAACCGGTAAACCGTGAGAGCGTCGGAGGGACCGAAAAACGCTTTCTTTCTTTGTGTCTTTCTTTTGGCTTCTTCATTCTGGTCATCTGATACCACCTGCAGTCTGGACATAATGAGTTCGCACATCGAATGCCCAAGCGTCCCCGCTTCAGCCTATTTGACGGTGTTCGAGCCTCCCAGCACTACAGCCGTCTGTTTGTGAGAGATTATGCTATAGTGCTTGACGTTCAGCGAATCGAGTAGTGTCGATCCGCAACTTTCATCACAATGGCAGAAGGAGCACTAGCTGTAACCGGGGTAGTACTTGCAGTGCCAGGCATCATTGACCTATGTATCAAGTATGGCTCCTTTCTCAAGGACAAATACGATCTGTACCAGAGCATGGATGCGGACATGAAGCTCTATAACCTCATCAGCAATCTTGTCGACGGAGAGATGAACGACGTATTAATGTTCTTCAAATCGGTCAACGACAGGCTATCACTCGACCTGCGAGAACAGATCAAAAATCTCCTGCTCCAGTTACATACGGAGCTTGATGCTTTGCAGACTTTGATCGTCAAGGATCCAGGAATTCGGCAGCGACTCGGTTATTCTGTGCACAGAGCTGAGAAAATCCAAAAGAAGTGTTCCAGCCTCGAGGAGTGGCATGTAAGGTTCTTGCGCAGAGCGACCACCCTTGTGCTCTTCGGCAACTTCTCCTTGGCTACCGGCGACAAGGCGGTCAAAGCGGCTGCGTCGAGAGCTGTGGCAAGAATTGAACGGATTCGTGGAGCTATCATGGGCCCTGATCCAGATGCAGTGGTCCTTGGACGGCTCCCCGAAGCAGCCAAATTTGGGCAGAGCCGAGACTCTAGTGCCATGCTTCTTGTCAAAGATGATGGCAGCTGCTTCTTAGCAGAAATCAAAGAGTATGGAAGTGCTTCAACGTTGACATGAAGAATGCAGCGTTCGAGGTCATGAAACAGCTGGCATTAAGATTGGCAGGCGCTGATCCAAAAACGATGGGTATGCTGAGGTCCACCGGCTTTTATGACGACACCAATTTTCACCGCTTTATCTTACAATTTCCGTACCCAGACGGCTTGAAGAATCCCAGAACTCTGCAGGATTTGCTGGTCCATGCCGAAAACAAGAATGGCTTGGTGCATTCACTCACTGATCGAGTCAACCTAGCAAAGAAGATTGCCTCCGGTCTTCTTTTCGTACATGCCGCTGGTTTCTTGCATAAGAAGGTCAATCCCACAAGCATTGTTGTTTTTGATCGGAAGGACGAGACATACCCTAGCCACATCGGCGAGCCATTCCTTGTCGGGTATGATTTGATTCGTAAAGCTGACCACGCATCTGCGCGACTCGAAGTCGAGGACTGGAGACAGAATATCTATCTTCACCCGGTCCGACATCGACTGGAGCCCGGTGATGAGTTCACCACGCTGCATGATATATACAGTCTAGGCGTTGTTTTGCTGGAGATCGCTTGCTGGAGTTCGTTCACCGACCGTCGCGGTATTGGAAAGAGTCTGTGGGTCTCTGAGACCGACAAGCTACTCACGCCGGACAATCTGAAAAAACAGTATGTTCGTCTCGCAAAGAAGAAAATCCCTCCATTGCTTGGAACTAGTTATTGCGAGGTTGTGGTTTCTTGTCTTGAGGGATTGCCTGATGTAGACGCCACTGCCCAGAATTCTGCCGCAATGTCGGGCTCAGCCTATGTTGAACAGGTCATGGAAAAGCTGGAAGAGATTAACCTGTGATTAATCTTGGAAGGCCGGTAACCTGTACAATCTAGTGATAGCAATGTTTGCTCCGTAACCATCGCAATGGACATCATTCGTCCAATCAAGGACGCGAAACCACTTGCCACGTCCAAGCTGGCAAGTCCCGCTGCACGCCAATCTCGTTGGTATCGGCAATTATCTCCACTTCCGCGCTGCCTATCGGCCCTTCGATTACATTGAAGAAGCATATCCTCAGTACAAGTCTTGAATTTTGAGCATTGACCATCGAGCTGGAAGGTCTGGGCGCTGGCTGTAGCATCGAAAACCATGTATGTACCCGTGTTGGATGGAGGATGTCCTCTTCACGGATGATGATTGACAAAGGTCTAGATGTAGTCGTGCAACCGGCTGGAATGTAGGGTGGTTTGACGCATTGCTATAAAAAATGCCGACATAGCTTGAGAAGGTGATGAGCAGCGCTTACCAAGTGTTCGATGGCCTGTCAAGAGCTGCACTCGTCGACCGGGGTCGATCTTGTGTAGATGTAGTGTTGAGGTCGTCATACCACATACTTTGTGCGTGTATTTCTAAGCTGTCGTGCTTGTCTTCAATATATAGCTCACCCATTCGGTATTCTTGCTTCGATCCCTAGGCCAACCCCTATTCCGCTCTCAGTACCTCCAATGCCTACCTCAAATCCAACGGCCTCGGCCAGGGTCACAAATACTTGCCTTCGTAACCTGCCACCAATACTGCCGAGTGTCAGATCAGTCACTGAAGTTGATAGTATGGTTAGCCCATCAGATGATCGCCAGCATCACCTCA